>OFGS01000114.1_pt1 | contig 22860 bp, 26 predicted proteins | sample 1521851 | NCBI WGS metagenome assembly OFGS01 (sample SAMEA3142070, study PRJEB24117) | hot springs metagenome
ATTAGCATAGATAAAGATGTGCTTCGCCCACAAGATGCACAAACAAACTGGGACCAAGGGACGATGTCGTTACAGATGCTTTTGACTTACATCGACTATCTTTTCCGGTACAAGCATGTGCTCGGTGTTGATGTATGCGGTGAAGATCGAACATTTTGTGTAAAAAATGAGCAAGCAAATGAAGCGATTATACGCACATGTTTCAAACATATGCCGATATCATCTGCGTCGTAACATTTTGTGAACACAATAAAAAAGGATAGATGTTTTCCCCCTTGCGTACTATAATATTGAAAAAGGTTATCATTATTAATTGGGGGATTATGTATGGTTGCGATGACGCAATTACGAGTTGGGGAACGTGCAAAAATTGTTGATTTGTCGCGAGTAAGCGATTTAGTAAAAAGAAGATTGTTAGACATGGGGGTTACAGAAGGGGCAGAAATTTGTTTAAAATGTACGATGCCACTTGGTGGCCCATTTATGATTGAAAATTGCGGACAATGCGTCGGCATTCGTCGCAATGAAGCAATGAACATTCAGGTGAAGCCGTTATGATGCAAATTGCGCTTGTGGGTAATCCAAATACAGGAAAAACATCGTTGTTTAATCAGTTAACCGGCACGTACGAATATGTTGGAAACTGGAGCGGCGTGACCGTTGAAAAAAAAGTGGGTGTTTTGCGAAATAAACAAGCAAAAATGATTGATTTGCCTGGCGTATATTCACTTCATCCACTTTCCCGTGATGAACGAGTGGTGACGCAATTTTTATTGACGGAGTCGTTCGATGAAATTTTAAATATCGTCGATGCCTCACAACTAGAACGGAATTTATTGTTAACTGTTCAACTACTAGAATTCGGTAAACCACTAGCGATTGCTTTAAATATGGTCGATGTAGCAGAAAGACGCGGGATATTCATTGATCAAGAAAAATTGGCAGCAGCGTTGCGCGTGCCAGTTGTCCCTGTCATTGCTCGCACAGGGAAGGGATGTGATCAAGTAGAGCATTTGTTGCTTGAAAAAGCAACAGAGAAAACAGAGCCTCTTACTCTTTTTTATGGTGGAACGATGGAACGAGCAATTGAGCGCTTTCGTGCCGCATGGGGAACGGAGGAGAAATTCCCTGTTCGTTGGTTAGCCATTCAGTTTTATGAAGGGAACAGCTACGTTCGTGATTACGTAGCGAAAAAATTTCCAGAAGCAACGTGGCGCTCATTGTATGAACAAGCAGAAAAAGAAGTGCAGCAGACAGAGCAAATGCCACCTGCTCAGCTCATTTATGAACGGCGCCGTTCGTTTGTAAAAGAAATCATTGAACAATCCGTACAGCGCAAAGAAATCGGACGGGTGACGCTAACGGATCGAATTGATGCTGTTGTAACAAATAAATATGTCGGTATTCCGCTTTTTTTATTGGCGATGTATATTTTATTTCAACTTACATTCGACTGGCTCGGAGCACCGCTTTCCGATTTGCTTGACGCATTTTTCGCTGGTCCGTTGACGAATGTAGTCACAGCGATGTTGGAAGCCATCGGGGCTTCTGAATTTATTCGTTCGCTTATCGTCGATGGCATTATCGCAGGAGTAGGCGGCGTGCTTGTATTCGTGCCACAAATTTTCATTTTGTTTTTCTTTATTTCGTTTTTAGAAGATTCGGGATATATGGCGCGTGTAGCGCTTGTCATGGATCGATTAATGGAAGCGGTCGGATTAAACGGAAAAGCATTTATTCCGCTTATTATTGGATTTGGTTGTAATGTTCCTGGCGTCATGGCAGCACGGACGATTGAACAACCGCGCGAACGGCTTGTGACGATGTTGTTAACACCACTGATGTCTTGTTCGGCACGTTTGCCTGTATATGCTTTATTTGTCGGCGCGTTTTTTGCCGCACATCAAGCGATTGTCGTTCTTTCGTTATACGTTCTTGGCGTCTCACTTGCTCTTATACTCGCTAAGCTATTTTCATTAACGATCTTAAAAGAAGAAGCATCCGTATTCGTCGTTGAATTGCCACCATATCGTATGCCTCAGTGGCAAGCATTATGGCGCAGTACGTGGGATAAAGGAAAAGGATTTGTGAGAAAAGCAGGGACGTTCATTTTTGGTGGTTCCGTTGCTATTTGGCTCTTATCTTATGTCGGGCCACATGGTGTAAATGTAAATATGGACGACAGCTTTTTAGCGATGATTGGTGGTGTGCTTGCGCCGTTACTTGCTCCGCTTGGATTTGGTACGTGGCAAGCTGGTGCCGCGTTATTAACCGGATTTTTAGCAAAAGAAGTCGTTGTGTCGACGATGAACATTATTTATCACGTGCCGGATGTCGAATCGCTTCAAGGACTCATGGCATCGCACTTTACTGCTCTATCTGCATTTAGTTTTATGGTATTTGTTTTATTATATGTTCCATGTTTAGCAACTGTTGCGACGATTTATAAAGAAACACGTTCGCGAAAATGGACGATGTTTTCGATTGGTTATGCGCTAGTTTTAGCCTATATCGTTTCGTTTGTCATTTACCAAGTCGGAAGCTTATTCGGCTTCTAAAGGAAGGGATATACATGATCGCAAATGTTGTCATCGGATCTGTCATTTTCGGATATGCAGGATGGACAATTTTCCGCTTTATTCAAAAAAGTAAACGTGGCACATGCGCTGCTTGCTCAGTCAAAGGATCATGCGGCACAAATTGTCATGAAAAAAGCTGACTTCGGTCAGCTTTTTTCAATAGATGATGCGAAAGGTCGTTTCGTGAGGGACGGTAGGAATGGCGTATTGTTCTACTCGTTCGACACGTGCAAACGGTGGTCCTTTTTTTATTTCATCAACAAATGCTTCTACTCGCTCTGTCTCGCCTTGAACTTCCATTTCGATCATATGGTCGGCTTCACAATTTTTTACCCAACCAGTTAAACCCCGCCTTCTTGCTTCATATTGGGCAAAGTAACGAAAACCTACACCTTGTACGCGACCGTGCGCAACAACGGAATAACGAACGATCATCTGTTTATCTCCTTCGCTAAAAATTTTCTATAAAAATCATACAACAGTCTACCTTGTATTGCATACGTTGAATACGTAAAAAGATGAATGAGGAGGAACTGTTGTGAACGAGATAGATCGTTACATTCAAAAAGCAGTGATGTACGACTTATTAGCGCGCTACTATCAATATAGAGATCATGATCAATATGAAAAGTATATGCGAAAACATATGGAGTATGTAGAAAAACTTGCGAAGTCACGCGAGGAAGAGCGAGTGGATGATGATGGACGCATTCGTCTGTTTCACGCTTCACCGAATGCCCCTGCAGTTGACGTATACGTGAATGGACAAAAAATATTGCGCAATATGAAATATAAACAACTAAGTCAATATATGAAAGTGCCAAAAGGAGAGCATCGCATCGACGTGTATCCAGCAGGACATACGACGTCTCCAGTTCTAAGTCAAACCATTCAAGTCTTGCCAAAAATGGCGTATACGCTTGCGGTCATTGGTGACGTACATCGCTTGCAACTTCTTTCTATTCTCGATGAACCATATGCACCGTATGGAAAGGCGAAAGTGCGTTTTGCTCATTTCTCGCCCGATGCGCCAGCGGTAGATATTGCGCTACGTGGTGGGGATGTGTTGTTCCAAAATGCTTCGTTTGGAAAGGTGACGAATTATATTGAGGCGCCAGTCAACGAAAAATTGCATGTCGATGTGCGGGTGGCAGGGACAAATCAAGTCGTTTTATCGATTCCCAATGTGCGCTTCCAACCGAATAAGTCTTATACGGTCGTTGCCGTCGGTTACGTATCCCGCACTCCTTCATTACAGGTGTTAGTATTAGAGTCATAAACAGAGAGAGCGTTGATCGAAATGATCAAGGCTCTTTTCGCTTTTGGCGTTGTTCGTATAATGTTTCGAGATGTTGAGCGATCGATTCATCGAATTGTTGTTCAAGTTGTTTTTTGATTTGTTTTGCAAGTGTAGGGTTTGCTCCTCCTGTTGTAATAGCAATTTGTAATTTTCCACGTGAAAAAAAGGCAGGTACATGAACGTTGCCGAAAAGATGGTTGCTCGCTACGTTGACAAGTTGATTTGGGGATGCATAGGTAGCGATTTGTTCATTGATGTTTGGATCATTTGTTGCGGCAATAATGAAAAAAGCATCGGCATAGTCGCTCGGTTCAATTGAACGTGCATGCCACGTAATTCGCTTTTGTTCGGCTAAATGAACAATGGCGTCGATCGCTTTTGGGCTAATGACGGTAATGCAAGCCCCTTCATCAAGAAGAGGGAGGAGGCGGCGATACGCAATTTGTCCGCCACCGGCAATGACCACTTTTTTCCCTGCCATTCGTATGAAAAGAGGAAACATATGCCCTACCTCCATTCTTTGACTTGTTGTTCAACGAGACGATCTAATACGTCATACGTCCGAATCGGAGGATATAATGTAAACGATACGTCGCTCGTTTGTTGTGCTTGAAGCGTTTCATGAATATAGTCAAGCAGCTGTCCGAAAAATAAAATGTATGGCACAACGGCCACTCGTCTGTGCTTCGCTGTTTTGGCAAGCGAAGTGACAACGTCAGAAAAAGAAGGAGAAGCAGCTGCTAAATAACATGGATAGACGGGGATGTTTGTTTCTTGTTGCAATAGATGAGCAATTTGTTTGAAATCAGCTTGCGCGTCTATATCGCTGCTTCCACGGCCAACGAGTACGATCGCATCAGCAGGTTCGAGTGTATTCGATATGGCGGAAACGATAAGACGTTGTACACCGAAAGTTTTTCCGTACGTCATCGTGACAGCGGGAAACATCTTTTTTGCTTGTTCTAATTCATATGGAATGTCGCGTTTTGCGTGGTTAGCCGACAATAGGAAAAGCGGAATGGCTAAAATGGCAGTTGCTCCATCATGAACGCAACGTTCCACCCCTGTGACAATATTCGGTTCACATAATTCTAAAAAGCATATATGTTGAATGGGGATTGAAATGGAAGAAGAGAGGCGTTCGACGAAAGCGACCGCCTCTTTTTGTCCTTCTATGGAACGACTTCCGTGACAAATATATAAAACAGCTTGCATACGTCTACCTCATTCCATGTGCAATTTTTTCTTCTAACATTGTTTCAAACCATTGCAGTTGTTCATGTAGGCGAACGACTTCCCCGACAATAATGATGCTCGGGTTCGAGATGGATTGTTTTTTTACCGCTTCTACAATCGTATGTAACGTCGCTACGATCGTTTTTTGTTCGGGAAGCGTTCCCCATTGGATGACGGCAACAGGAGTTTGTGGATGTCTGCCGTAAAACTGTAATTGTTTACAAATGAAAGGGAGATGTTTCACGCCCATATAAATGACGAGCGTATCAACTCCTTTTGCTAAATGTTCCCATTGCACCGCATCCGTTGCATCGAGTCGGCGATGACCTGTGACAAATGCAACGCTTCCGCTAAAATCGCGATGAGTGACAGGAATTCCTGCATATGCTGGAACGGCAATGCCAGATGTCACTCCGGGAACGATTTCAAACGGAATGCGATGTTTCATAAGTGCTTGCGCTTCTTCACCACCACGTCCGAATAGAAAAGGATCGCCGCCTTTTAATCTCGTGACAAATCTCCCTTTTTTCGCATGCTTCACTAAAAAATGATTAATTGTCTCTTGTTTCATTGTATGGTAATTTGGTAACTTTCCGCAATAAATCAAATCAGCATCGCGCTTGGCGTACGACAGTAGCTGTTCGTTAATGAGGCGGTCGTATAAAATCACATCTGCTTGTTGAATACATTTTAATCCTTTTACTGTAATGAGCTCAGGATCCCCAGGACCAGCGCCGACTAAATATACTTTCCCCATTGTCTCCTCCTAAATCCACTGTTTATTTTTTAGATAGGAAATGATTTGTTGAACGCATTGTTCAATTGAATATTGATCCGTATCGACGACAAGTTCTGGCGAAAGCGGTGGCTCATATGGTGAATCAATGCCGGTAAAGTCGCGAATTTCTCCATTTCGTGCTTTTTTATACAGTCCTTTTGGATCGCGTTGCTCACATGTTTCAAGCGGACAATGAACATAAATTTCGATAAATTCATCTTGCTCGAGCTTGCTGCGAACGAGTTGACGATCTTGACGGAACGGAGAAATAAAGGCAGTCAGCACGATTTGTCCACTGTCTACGAACAATTTTGCTACTTCACCAATGCGGCGAATGTTTTCTGTACGATCTTCGGAAGAAAAACCTAAATCGCTATTTAAGCCGTGACGCACGTTATCGCCATCAAGCACGTAACATTGAATGTTTTGTTCAAATAATGTTTTCGCGACCGCGTTAGCTAATGTGGACTTCCCAGACCCTGACAACCCTGTAAACCAAAGAACGAAGCTATGGTGTTTATTTTTTTTTCGTCGATCTTCTTTTGTTACACTTTCTTGATGCCAAACGATATTCATGAACGGCCACCTCCGACTGTTTGTAAACCATCCATCAGCACGCGCACAACTTCTGGGCGACTGAATGTGCTTGGTGGCATTTCACCAGCGCGCAACATTTCCCGTACTTTTGTTCCAGACAGAACGACATGAGCGGTTGCATCGTGCGGGCACGTTTTCGTTGACGCCATCGCTTCACATTTTGTGCAGTAAAAGCTATGTTCGAAAAAGAGAGGGGTAATGCCTAGCTCTTCGTTTGTAAACTGCAAGAAAATTTTTTGAGCATCATACGTGCCATAATAATTGCCAACTCCCGCATGGTCACGGCCGACGATAAAGTGGGTGCAACCAAAATTTTTACGTACGAGCGCATGAAAAATGGCTTCACGTGGACCTGCATAGCGCATTGCAGCTGTAAATACACCGAGAAAGACGCGATCTTTTGGATAATAATGTTCAAGTAATACTTGATAGCTTTTTAAACGAATGTCTGCAGGAATGTCATCTTCTTTCGTTTCGCCAACGAGCGGATTTAAATAAAGACCGTCGACGATTTCAAGTGCACATTTTTGAATGTATTCGTGGGCGCGATGAACGGGATTGCGCGTTTGAAACCCGACGACTGTTTTCCAACCAAGTTCCGCAAACCGTTGCTTTGTTTCTTTTGGTGTAAAAAAGAATGGCGAAAAAATTTCTTTATCTGTTTGATGCACAAGCTTCACAGGTCCACCGATATATATATCAGGTTTTTCAAATAATTTTTTTACGCCAGGGTGTGCCACGTCTTCTGTTTGGTATACAAGACGCGCTTCTTTTCGCTTGTCTGGGCGATATATATGTTGCACTTCCATGGTGCCGTACACCGTTCGGTCATACACGAGTTCGACTTCTTCTCCGAGCGATAGTTGTTTCGCTTGTTGTTCTGTTACTGCAAGCGTAATGGGGATGCTCCATACCGCTCCATTTGTAAGCCGCATCGTTTCGACAACCGACTCATAATCATCTTTTCCTAAAAAGCCAGTGAGCGGTTCATATCCGCCGATGGCCAGTAATTCAAGGTCACTTAACTCCGCTTTACTTAATACGATTTGTTTCATGTTCAATACCCCCTAAACTTATTATTCTTATAAAATAACTAGGTTTAAATGCCGCCACCATGTTCGTGAAACGAGCGGCGTTCCTCTGTGATCGTTTTTTTTAAGCTAATCGTTCCAAGTGTGGCGAAACAAACGCTCACAATCGCAATAGCTGTATAGACGTCGCTATGAAGCAATAATTTAATTAAACTATATGAAACAGCTAATGCAAAAATAGGCGAGACAACCCACACTTTTAGCACTTGAATGACAATTTGCTTTTGCCAAATGGAAAAGCCGCTTTTCGTTGTGCCGATGCCGATAATGGCTGATGTCGTAATTTGTGTCAGTGGAACGGGAAGACCAAAAAGAGATGAAACGATGACGAGCGTTGCTCCGATTCCTGAAATAACGCATCCTTCGATCTGAGAGAACGTTGTAATTTTTTTTCCGTTCGTTTCTAATACGCGGCTACCGAGCAAAAGCGCTCCAAGGGCAACGAATAACCCGCCGAAAATGATCCCGTGTTGGACGGATAGTAAACCTGCTCCAACGAGAGGACCGACCGCGTTGGCGACATTGTTCATTCCGGCTGAAAACGCCTCGAAAAATCCAGCAATAATAAGCAAAAAGCCGATCCATTTGTTTTGTTTGACGGTTTTTCCTTTTAGCCATTTGCTAATGAAAAAAGCGAAAGAAAACGCAGCAAGCGGTGTAATGAGCCAAAACGATACAATCCATATGAGCTTGCTCACATATACGCTTTGATACGCAATACCTGCCCCAACGACCGCCCCGACTGTAATTTCGCTTGTCGATAGCGGAATGCCGAGCACGTTGGCCGCAAATAACGAAATCGTTGCCGCTGCTAAGACGATGACAACAAGCTCTGTTTGTAAAATGGATGGAGGAACGAGGCCAGAGCCGATCGTTTTCACAACTTCTCCTCCGCTTAAACTGCCGAGGAAAATGGCGATGGCGCATATGAGTAAAGCGATTCGTTTATTTGGCAATGTGCCAGAACCGTAAGCAGCTCCCATGGTCGCGGCGGCTCCGCTTCCCCCAATGTTCATCGCAAAGAAAAAAGCAATCATAAAAGCAACGATGACCAAATCACTCCCCCCTTTATGATTCGTGCAAGCCGCATTCTGTTTTTCCTAGCCCAGCCCATCGACCAGAACGTAAATCTTCTTCTGTATAAGCAGGGGCTGTACACGGTGCACAACCGATGCTCGGATATCCGCGGTCATGAAGCGGATTGTAAGAGAGATTGTGGCGATGCACATAGCGCCATACGTCTTTCCACGTCCAGTAAATGAGCGGACAAACTTTAATGTTTTGAAAATTTTTATCGCGATTAATAAATTCAACATGTTGTCGTGTTGGCGATTGTTCACGGCGCAGCCCTGAAATCCACGCTTTTTTTCCTGTCATCGCTTCTCGTAGCGGAATAATTTTTCTTAGTTCACAGCATTTGTTCGGGTCTCTTTTCCAAAGTTCTGCACCGAATTGTTTCTCTTGTTCTGCAAGTGATACAGACGGTGTTTGCAAATGAATGCGCAAGCGCGGGTATGCTCGTTTGACTCGTTCAATCGTTTCGTATGTTTCAGGAAAATGTAAATGTGTATCGAGAAACACAATGTGAGCATCATCCTTCACTTGAGAGATCAGATCAATGAGCACGATGCCTTCAATGCCAAAACTGCACGCATACAAAAGATCGTCACCATAATGGGCATACGCCCATGAAAGCACATGTAATGCTCCTTTTTCGTTATTATCGATTGGAAAAGTTGGTTTTTGAACTTCATCCCACGTTTCATACGTAATCATATCTCATCTCCCTTTCGTATTCGTCGCCCTTTCTGTTTGATTGTTTTAAATTTTAACACAATTCATTCATATGTCAATCCTAGTTTTTCTATCGGAATTTATTTTTTAAAAAACGTCATGGCAAACGAAAAAAAACATGATTATACTGTTTGTATGGGAGATGTTGAAGGGAGTGGAATATGTTTGCGGCTCATTTTATTAGAAGAATACGATGAGCGAACGATGGAATTGGCACGTCCGATTTATGATCGCCATCGTCGTGTATTGTTAGCAGCAGGAAGAAAAATTCATCCTAAATATGTAGAACGTTTGAAACAAATGGATATTCGCTACGTATTTGTTGAAGATTCGGTGTCTGAAGGCATTACTTTAGAAGAGTTGCTCGATATGCCATCATGGATGGATGCGATTGAAGTTGTTCAACAATCGTTTGATGCAGTACGAAAGCGGGAACAATTGCCGCTTCGTTCGTTGTTTAAACTAGCGGTAAAGCTCGTTGATGAAGTGAAAAAAAGAAAAGTGTTAGCGGTCATTCCGGCGACATCGCTTGAAATGGAAGCACAGCCTTATGCTCATGCTGTGAATGTCGCATTATTGTCATTGCAATTAGGGAAGAAGCTACATTTGAACGATTTACAGTTGCGCGATGTCGCGCTTGGTTCGTTGTTTCATGACATCGGAAAAGAAATTGAAGGAGAAGCTCATCATACCGTAAAGGGATTTGAATATTTACGAAAAGAGCGGGAACTTAGTTTATTATGTGCACATATGGCGTATCAACATCACGAACATGCAGACGGCTCAGGTACGCCGCGCGGATTAAAAGAAACGGATATTCATTTGTACGCCCAAATTTGCGCTATTGCCAATGAATACGAAAATTTAATTTCCGCTGAATTTGTGCCGCCGCACGAAGCGCTTGAGATTATTATGGCGCGAAGCGGTATTCGGTATAGCCAGCAGCTTGTGCGGCTTTTTGTTGACACGATTCCTGCCTATTTGCCGGGAACAATGGTCAAAATGAGCGACGGAAGAAACGCAATCGTTACAAAAATTGTTGAACATATGCAACGTCCGTACGTACGGTACACGGATACACATGAAGAAATTGCGCTCGCGGATCATCCGTCGCTTCTAATCGTTGGACAGGCGATTTTATAATTTTTTGCGTAAATTTCCGAGCTCTTCAGCGATCGCTTGCATTTCGCTCGGGCTAAACGATGGCTTTTTCATCACCATATCGTATATATCTTTTAATTCATCATATAGTTGCTCATCGAAATGATCTGGTTTAATCGCATCAAAATTTAATACTTTTAATTTTTCTTTGATTTGCTCAATCATTTGTTCAACTGATAAACGCACAATTGTCATCCTTTCATACATGATTGTGTTCATTGTATCATTGTTTAACTATTCATTCTACTTTGAGAGGTGAAATAAAATGATTCGTGTGTTATTTGTTTGTTTAGGAAACATTTGTCGTTCTCCGATGGCGGAGGCGGTATTTCGACATCTTGTGAAGCAAGAAGGACTTGATCACGTCATTTCTGTTGATTCAGCAGGAACGGGAAACTGGCATATCGGTAAACCACCTCATCATGGCACACAGCGCATGTTAACAGAAAAACAAATTGATTTTACAGGATTGAAAGCACGACAAGTTACAAAAGAAGACTTTCATACATTTGATTATATTATTGGCATGGATAGCGATAATATCGCTCATCTTCGCCGTCTTGTCGGCGATGATTGTCGTGCGGTGATTGCTCGCTTTATGGACTTTGTGCCAAACCGTCGCGTAGACGATGTTCCAGACCCGTACTTTACAGGAAATTTTGAAGAAGTGTACGAATTAGTCGAAGAAGGGTGTAAACATATATTAGAGCGCGTGAAACGAGATCATTCATTGTAAGGAGGAAAAGGCGATGGGAAAGGGGAAATGGTTGGCATTCGCTGGGATTGCTCTGTTGTTGACGAATAAAAAAGCGCGTCAAGTGGTAAAAGAAGCGTGTCGTGAATGGATGGATGATGTGGAAAGAATAAAAGAGACTGTTCAGCAAACGAGACAACATGTCGATGAAATGGTGAATGATTTGCAGTTTATTGTGAATAAACTAAGTGAAGTAAAAGAAACAACGCCGCAAGTGATGGAGTGGATTGAGGAACTGATTCGCAAACGCTCGACATAAGGAGCAAGGTGGTGAAAGATGATTATTAGTTTTTCCGTCGTCCGAGAGCTCATGAAACGGTTCGATGAAGATGAAGTGTTCGATTTATCGGCTGAGTTGGCATATTTCTTTTTGCTTTCGCTATTCCCGTTTTTGCTGTTTTTGCTGACGTTTTTATCGTATTTGCCCATTCCGCATGAAGATGTAATCGCCTTTTTAAGTCAATATGCTCCGAGCGAAACGGCACATTTAATTGAAACAAACATTAAGCAGCTCATGGAATTACAAAGCGGAAAATGGTTATCGTTCAGCGTACTTGCAACCGTATGGGCTGCATCGAATGGGATGTCAGCCATTATTCGCGCCTTAAATCGTGCATATGATGTAAAAGAAACGCGCTCTTTTTTTGTTGCACGTGGGGTTTCCATTTTGTTTACATTTGCCATGATTTTCGTCATTATTGTGGCGCTTGTTTTTCCTGTATTCGGAAAAATGATCGGTACATTCCTTTTTTCAGCTTTTGGGCTTTCCGATGTATTTTTACGCATATGGGAAACGATTCGTTGGTTTGTTAGTTTTATCATTTTATTTTTTGTTTTTTCTGTGCTATACGTTTTTGCGCCGAGCAAATATGTTCGTTTTCGTGACGTATGGAGCGGTTCGCTATTTGCCACAGTCGGTTGGATGGTTGTCTCTCTTGCTTTTTCGTATTATGTGAATCAGTTCGGTAACTATTCGGCGATGTACGGTAGTCTAGGTGGCATTATTGCGTTAATGGTTTGGTTTTATTTGTCCGGTATGATGATTGTATTAGGTGGAGAGTTAAACGCTATCTTTTGTTGTAAACGAGAAGGAAACATGCGCATACGGTAGTTATTCCCTCTTATAAAAAAGCCTCACCGAAACCATATTACAAGTGAACGTCGTTATGAAGGGGGACTATACGTGACGAAAAAAACGAAAAAAGATGGCGGGACAAAACAAAAAGGAAAAAGCCGTCCGAAACATAAAACGAGCAGTAGCGCAAACGGACAAAACGGATACCATTAAAGAGAAGAGGGATGTGTTGCACATCCCTCTTATTCTGCAATTTCTTCGTGATGATAATATGTTTGGTTGTAAATATGTTCGATTTCTGCATCCGTCATGTAAACAAGTTGCTCTTGATTAAATCCACGCAATTTTGTAATAAACTCAATCATATTTTTTCTTTCTTCTCTACTCATCATGATCGCTCTCCCCTCTGTTTTAAAACAGTTTATTTTGTTTAATTGTATTATATAACAGAGGGTTAAAAAGCGTCAACGTTTTTTTCTTGTTTTTTAGAAAAATATTTTGAAAATTTTGTGAACGGGCGCTGGGCAAATAGTAAAAGAAGCAAAAGAGAGCTCATGGAGAAGAAAAATAATCCCTCTTGCTGTTGTAATACAATGCCGCCGATTGCAGGACCGCATATGCTCCCAATACTATATAGCATACCGCATAAAATGTTGCCGACAGGAAGAAGCGACGTTGGCAACAAGTCCGCCATATACGCCATACCGAGTGAAAAAAGCGAACCGACAAACATACCAGCAACAAAAAACGTTGTTGTTAGTTGCACAGGAGAAGAAAACCATGTCGCTATAGCAAAACAAAGGGCACCTACGGCTAATGAAATAATAATCATCGTTTTTCGTGAAAAGCGATCGCTTAACGTTCCGAGCGGAAGTTGAAAAGCGATGCCGCCAAGGGCAAACGCAGGAAGCATCATCGCAACTGTCTCAACGCTTAACTCGTTTCTTAGCGCATAAATAGGAAACATGCTATGAAGTGAAGCTTCTAAAAAGCCGTAGCCGAATGGCAACAACAAAGCTGGCCATGCTTGCTTCCAAGCGTGAAAAAAGCGTGTCGTTCCAACTTTTTCTGCTTCTTCCGTTTCTGGATATGTATGTGGCAAGAAAAATAATAATATCCAGCCACATAAGCTGAGCAAAGATGAAACGATAAACGGCAACGCTTCATGTATGTGAACGAGCGGAACGAGAAGCGGTCCGATCATAAAGCCGACGCCAAACGATAAACCATATAGCGAAATGTTGCGACCGCGTCGATGAGTAGGAGAAGCGTATGTAATCCATGTTTGCGAACCGAAATGAAGGATGTGATCCCCAATTCCGATGAATAGCCGAAGCATAAACCAAAACAATAACGAAGATGAGATCGGAAAAATCGTCAAAGAAACGATTACGATCGCTCCACCGGTCATAATTAAACGTTTAAAGCCGTAGCGACGAAGCGGACGTTCTAAAAAAGGTGACACGACAAGAACGCCGATGTACATCGCTGTCGCATGTATGCCGCTAAGCGATGAATGAACACCATTTTGTTCAAAAATGATAGAAATAAGCGGCAACAATAGTCCTTGAGAGAGACCTGAAATCATGACGATGCTAACTAAAATAAAAAAATGACGTTGTCGCATAATTCCCTCCTGTAATATATTCACTATGTTCGATATTAAAGCGTTTCACGAGAAGAAGCAACGAAAAAGACGGATGAAAATGGGAGTAGATTTGTGTAAAATATGGTTGATATCCCATAAATGAAAAGGAGACGATTTGATGGAACGCATCTTTTTTTTGTTAACGGTCATCGGTGTTCCACTTTCTGTTGCAGGAAGCTTACTTCATTGGCCTGCAACCCCGATGTTTGTCGTTTATTGTGTCACAATTATTGCGCTCGCTAGCTATATGGGACGAGCGACAGAAAGTTTGGCAATCGTGGCAGGTCCTCGCATCGGTGGACTTTTGAATGCGACATTTGGCAATGCCGTCGAATTGATTATATCCATTTTTGCGTTGAAAGCTGGCTTAGTGAGTGTTGTGTTGGCGTCGTTAACGGGTTCCGTGCTTGGCAACTTATTGCTTGTAGCAGGTTTATCGTTTTTTGTTGGTGGTTTGAAATATAAACGGCAATCATTTAACGTATATGATGCGCGTCATAATTCAGGTTTACTAACATTTGCTATTTTAGTTGCTTTTGTCATTCCAGAAGTATTTTCGATGACGATGAATGAACAAAAAACGTTATCATTAAGTATCGGTATTTCGATGATTATGATCGCCCTTTATTTAGCTGCGTTATATTTTAAACTCGTTACTCATCGCGGTGTATATCAACATAAAGAAGATGTGGAAGAACATGAGGAGCCAGAATGGTCAAAAGGAAAAGCGATGCTCATTTTAGCCCTTGCCACCGTCGCAGTTGCTTACGTATCCGAAAGTTTAGTTCATACGTTTGAAGTCGTCGCTCATTCATTTGGATGGAGTGAACTATTCATCGGGGTCATTATTGTTGCCATTGTCGGAAACGCTGCAGAACATGCTTCCGCCATCATTATGGCATATAAAAATAAAATGAATGTTGCTGTTGAAATTGCGATCGGCTCAACGCTGCAAATTGCGATGTTTGTTGCACCTGTATTAGTGCTCGTTTCCCTCTTATTTCCGACGCACATGGCGCTCGTTTTTACGCTTCCAGAGCTTGTGGCGATGGTGACAGCTGTCTTATTAACGATCGTTCTTTCCAACGATGGAGATACGAACTGGTTCGAGGGGGCGACACTGCTTGGGGCGTATATGATTATGGGAATTGGATTTTATTTATTGTAATCCGTCAGTTATCGCTGGCGGATTTTTTTTATGGAGAGGATAAATTGTCGACTTTTGAAAAAAATAACGATGAACGATGTAAAAAGAAAGGAGTTTCCGCATGAAAAGATGGTTTGCTTTAAGCATCATATTCATTTTCTTCTGTATTCCAACGGTTAGCGAAGCAACTGTCAAGCTCCCGCCATCGGTTATCGACATTTCAAAAGAAAATACGTATCCGAATCCGACGCAAAATTTGCCGTATTTGCAACCGAGTGAGTTAGCGAAACAACTGCTTCAGTCGGCGAATGTGAAAATTGAAAATCCGGAATTAATTCGTCTTTTAAACGAATCGTCGATTTCAAGCACGCCGTTTGCGATCGGTTATGAAGCAACGATTTATTTAGGACAATGGCCGTTGAATTATGAATCGACGGAAACATCGACGAATTGGGAGTATCAAAAAGTGAATACAAACTTCATTGACAATCGCGGTGGGAAAACAGCAGCGCGACTGACATATCGACAAGAGATGCAAAAACAAGTACGCGGGGGGCTAACCGCGAGCATCCCAAATGAAGAAGACGTAAAAAAAATGATGTTACTAACAGCAATGAAAAAGACAAACTTGCCGCTCTCGTTTAGTACGTGGATTGGCATCGGGACGAAAAAAGAACAAGCATATAACGTCCCGCCGAAAAAATTAGGATATTTATACGCCTACGCCCCTGCGGTGAACGAAAAAGGAAAAGTGACGTACGGTGAAGTATATATCGTCTTAAAAGGAAAGAAAAAGAGCATTGTCGTCAAAAACGTGACGTCGCAAGGAATTGGCGCTTGGATTCCTGTACAAGACCGCCTATCATTCGCATTTGTCGCAAGCGACGTTCCGAGATGATGAAAAAAGCTTGTCGAGCGCCCCGACAAGCTTTTTCATCTTACCGTTCGATTTTTGCTTTTCTTGTTGTAAAATCGACATTCGGATAATAACGGTTTTTTACAAGCACATTTGGCCCTAAACATTTTACCGCAGGGCAATGGCAGTTCAACGATTTGGCTAAGTCAGATGCCATCCATTTGTCATAAGCAGAAAGAAGCGAGTCGGTTTGAATGTTGCCAAGTGTCGGTTCATCACCAAAATCAGTGACAATAATGTCGCCTGTAAAAATGTTTACATTTAAACGTGAACGTCCATCAGGGTCGTTTCGTACCGTTACATTTTTACTTTCGTATAAACGTTTTAATAGCGCTAAATCTTCTTCGTTGTCGCTGCATGGATAAAAAGGCAACGTACCAAACAACATCCATACGTTCTCGTCTCGTATATCAAGTAAATGATGAATCGTCTCACGCAGTTCATCTAACGTTAATGTTTCTAAACTGCTAGCAAAGTCGCTTGGATACATCGGATGTACTTCATGACGTTTACAGCCCATTTCGTTCACAATTTGGCGATGAATCGTTTCTATATGTGGACGCGTCCGTTTATTTAACATCGTTTCAGCTGAAACGATGACCCCCATGTTTGAAATGGCACGTGCATTTTCAATCATGCGTATAAAGTAGCGCTCGCGTTGCGCGACGGTTGGCTTTTTATCCATCATCGCAAATCCGCCTTCAATGAAATCATCAATCGTGCCCCAGTTATGCGAAATATGTAAAACGTCTAAGTAAGGAATAATTTTTTCGTACCGTTCTAAATCAAGGGTTAAGTTAGAGTTTATTTGTGTGCGCACTCCGCGTTCGTGGGCATATTTTAGCAGCGGCACGACGTATTGTTCGACGGATTTCATCGAAAGCATCGGCTCACCGCCTGTAATGCTTAACGAGCGCAAATGTGGAATTTCATCAAGACGGCGAAGAAGAAGATCGAGTGGTAGCGCCTCAGGATCTTTCGTTCGTAACGTATAACCGACGGCACAATGTTCGCAACGCATATTGCAAAGAGTTGTTGTTGTAAATTCGATATTCGTCAACTGCATGCTTCCATACTGTTCAACATCCATATATGCTTCCCAAGGATCAAATGTCGGAGTAATCGCTTGACGCAACAATGTTTCCATAACCAAGCTCCTTTTATTTTAAAATAGGACTAACGATAATTATGCAAACGAAATGGAATGATTGTCAATGATGTTTCGATCGTGTACGATAAAGAAAAAGCGAGGTGACGATGTTGGGCAACGCAGTATCAGATCAAAATCTACAACTAACATATTTAAAAACGCGCTTAAATATGTTTCTTGAAGTGCTCGAAGCGCTCGATCCTGAAACGGCTGAATTAGAAGATATTGATCGCCTTATTCAAATGATTGATGATTTAGAAATGAAATACGAGCGGTTTAAAAAAGATTGGGAAAAAAGTCGCTAAGCGACTTTTTTTCATGTTCACAAAAGAGGTATAATACAAGTGGAGAATTCGAAAAATTGTTACATATTGAACAAAGGGGAAGGGACATGGTGATGGAAAAGTTTCAAGAAAGTATGTACAAGCTAATTGTTGAAACGTCAACGAAGTTGCCAAAAGATGTACGACGTGCCATTGCAAAAGCAAAACTGCGTGAAAACGCAGGAACGAGAGCAGCGATGTCGCTTGCTACGATCGTGCAAAACATTCAAATGGCCGATGAAAACGTATCACCGATTTGCCAAGATACAGGTTTGCCAACATTCAAAATTAAAGTGCCGGTTGGGGTCAATCAAATTGAAATGAAAGAGGCCATTCGCCGAGCGATCGCTCAAGCAACGAAAGACGGGAAACTGCGTCCAAACTCGGTCGATTCATTAACAGGTGAAAATAGCGGCGACAATTTAGGGATCGGGCTGCCTGTCATGAAATTTGAACAATGGGAAAAAGATTACATTGACGTTCGTTTAATTTTAAAAGGTGGCGGCTGTGAAAATAAAAACATTCAATATAGCTTGCCGTGCGAGTTAGAAGGACTTGGTCGCGCAGGCCGCGATTTAGATGGCATTCGTAAATGTATTTTACATGCGGTATACCAAGCGCAAGGACAAGGCTGTAGCGCTGGATTTATTGGCGTTGGGATCGGCGGCGATCGTTCTGCGGGGTACGACTTAGCAAAAGAACAACTATTTCGTCCTGTTGACGATGTCAATCCGAACGAAGATTTGCGCAAACTAGAAGAATACATTATGGAAGCTGCCAATAAACTCGGCATCGGCACGATGGGATTTGGCGGAGAGACGACGCTTCTTGGCTGTAAAATTGGCGTCATGCACCGCATTCCAGCCAGCTTTTTCGTTTCTGTCGCATACAATTGCTGGGCGTTTCGCCGTTTAGGCGTCATCATTGACCCACACACAGGCGACATTCAAGAATGGTTGTATCAAGAAGGAGAAGATGTCGATTTAAAACAAGAAGAAACCGAAATGACAGGCGAAGCGCGTGAAGTTGTGCTTGAAGCGCCAATTACAGAAGAGCAAATTCGCTCGCTAAAAGTAGGTGATGTCGTTCGCATTAACGGCATGATTTATACAGGCCGCGATGCGATTCATAAACATTTAATGGATCATGATGCTCCTGTCGATTTAAACGGTCAAATCATTTATCACTGTGGACCGGTTATGTTAAAAGATGAAAATGGCAAATGGCACGTCAAAGCAGCTGGTCCGACGACAAGCATTCGTGAGGAGCCGTATCAAGGAGAAATTATGAAAAAATTTGGCATTCGTGCCGTTATCGGAAAAGGTGGAATGGGGGCGAAAACGCTCGCCGCGTTAAAAGAACATGGGGGCGTGTATTTAAATGCCATTGGTGGTGCAGCGCAATATTATGCAGAATGTATTCAATCAGTAGAAGGCGTCGACTTTTTAGAATTTGGAATTCCAGAAGCGATGTGGCATTTGCGTGTGAAAGATTTTACAGCTGTCGTCACGATGGATTCACATGGAAATAGCTTGCATGAAGATATCGAAAAATCGTCGCTCGAAAAATTAGCTCAATTTAAAGAACGTGTATTTTAATGGAAATCCGTCTAGCCTAAGCTAGGCGGATTTTTTATGCTTCTTTTTGCACAACCTATCATTGAAATGAATATGGAGGTGCAAGCAGTGAAAAAAACGATCATCTTCTTTCTCTTCTTTTTATGTTTGCCGCTCAGTCAAGGAGAGGCGATGTCATGGGGATTTAAGCGAAGCGAAAATCATCTCCCTCCTTCTGCAGGAAAACAGTTAGATGAACTACTTGCGAAATACGATGCGTTTTATTTAGGTAATCCAGCAAAAAAATATATTTATTTGACGTTCGATAACGGGTACGAAAATGGCTATACCGGACAAATTTTAGATGTGCTCAAACAAAAAAGAGTTCCCGCTACGTTTTTTGTGACCGGCCATTATTTACAATCTGCTCCGGATCTAGTGAAACGGATGGTGAACGAAGGGCATATTGTCGGCAACCATTCATGGCATCATCCTGATTTAACGACCGTTAGCGATGAAAAATTGCGCGAAGAGCTTGAAATGGTTAGGAAAAAAACAGAGTTGTTGACGGGGCAAAAACATATGCGATACATCCGCCCTCCGCGCGGTATTTTTGATGAACGTACGCTTGCGGTTGCACGCGAACTCGGCTATTACCACGTCTTTTGGTCATTAGCGTTCGTCGATTGGCACATTCACGATCAAAAAGGATGGCAATACGCTTACAACAACGTGATGAAACAAATTCATCCCGGTGCCATTATATTGTTGCATACAGTGTCTAAAGACAATGCCGATGCGCTCGGTAAAATCATTGACGATTTGCGAAAAGAAGGATATGTTTTTAAAAGCTTAGACGATTTTATGCTTGAAAAGATGAATGTCCCTTCTTGGCTTTTTTCCCTTTGACGATGTGCAAAGGGATTTGTTTTGATACAATGGGGGAAAGAGGTGAATGTTGATGACCCCGTACGATTTTACACGTGTATGTGAACGGCTAGCACGCGATCCGCTTGTACGCATGCAACATAACGAAATCGCTGTTCCGTTGTATGTAAAAGACACACCTGTTGTCGTGTACGTGAAAAGCACCGGAACAAAAGAGAACCCATCGTTTGTTGTGTCGTGTGATAACGAACAGCATAAAGAAGAGGCAATCGCGCGCATTTCGCGCATTTTTCATTGGGACAGGTCACTTGCCCCTATCCACGACCATTTTATGCAAACCAATTTACGCGACTTGTTTATCGCTCACGAAGGAACGCCGATTGTATTAGAATTTGATTTATATTTTTGCTTAATTAAATGCATCATCCACCAACAAATTCATATGAAAGTCGCTTATCGGCTCACCGAACGTTTTGTGCATACATTCGGCGAACGCCTCGGGGATCTATACATGTATCCTCGGCCAGAACGAATCGCCAATGCTTCATATGATGAGTTGCGCGCTTTATCTTTAAGCGAGCGAAAAGCACAATATATTGTTGATATTTCGCGTCTTATTGTAGAAGGGAAGTTGCGTTTAGAAGAGATGCATTCGCTTTCCGATGAAGAGGTGGCGAAACAGCTTCTTTCTATACGCGGCATCGGTCCGTGGACAGTGCAAAACTTTTTATTGTTTGGTTTAGGTCGTCCAAATGTGTTTCCGAAAGGAGATGTTGGCTTGCAGCGGGCGATTGAACGATGGTTTCAGCTTGATCATCGCCCAACAGCAAAAGAAATGGAAGCGTTTCGACAAATGTGGGAACCGTATGCAAGCTACGCAACATTTTATTTATGGAGAAGTATTGAATAGGAGAGAGAATCATGCTACAGCAAGGACAACAATTTCCACTAACAATTAAACGGCTCGGCATTAACGGGGAAGGAGTCGGTTATTTTAAAAAACAAGTCGTGTTCGTTCCGGGAGCGCTTCCGGGAGAAGAAGTCGTCGTTCAAGCGACGAATATATATCCGACGTATGCGGAAGGAAAAATCGTGCGCATTCGCAAACGTTCCCCACATCGCGTGAAACCGCTTTGTCCTGTATATGACCGATGTGGTGGCTGTCAACTGCAACATTTAGACTACAACGCGCAGCTTGAAGCAAAGCGCGATATTGTCATTCAAGCGCTTGAACGCCATAGCCGACTAAATATTGAAGCGCTCGATATTCGCCCGACGATTGGGATGGATGACCCATGGCATTATCGCAACAAAAGCCAATTTCAAACAGGAGTGAAAAAAGGGCGTGTCATCGCTGGACTTTACAGTATGAACTCGCACGAGCTGATTGACATTGACCGTTGCTTCATCCAACATGATGCCACAAATCGCGTCACAACCGTCGTCAAAACGATTTTGCAAGATTTGCGCATACCGATTTATCACGAGCGAAAGAAAACGGGCGTTGTACGTACAATCGTTGCCCGTGTTGGTTTTTATACAGGCGATGTGCAACTTGTCATTGTGACAGCGACGAAAGAATTTCCGCGAAAAGAGTTATTTGTAGCGGAAGTGAAGCGCCGGTTGCCAGAAGTGAAATCAATCGCGCAAAACATAAACGGACAAAAAACGTCACTTATTTTTGGCGACGAAACGATCGTTCTCGCAGGAGAACCGTACATTCAAGAAGTGCTTGGCGACTTATCGTTTGAACTATCTGCCCGCGCTTTTTTCCAGCTTAATCCGATTCAAACGGTAAAGCTATACGATGAAGTGAAAAAAGCAGCCTCGCTTACGAAAAACGAACGCGTCGTCGATGCGTATTGCGGCGTCGGAACGATCGGGCTTTGGCTTGCGCGCGAGGCGAAAGAAGTGCGCGGCATGGACACCATTCCAGAAGCGATTGACGATGCGCGCCAAAATGCCGAACGTCACGGCTTCACAAACGTCACATATGCGGTCGGAAAAGCGGAAGTGCTGTTGCCAAAATGGGTGAAAGAAGGATGGAAACCGGACGTCATCGTCGTCGACCCACCGAGAACGGGTTGCGACAACGCCTTGTTAAAAACAATTTTACAAGTGAAACCAAAAACGGTCGTGTACGTTTCCTGTAACCCATCCAGCCTCGCTCGCGACATCGACACGCTTGCGAAACAATACCGTGTCGAATACATTCAACCGTTTGACCTTTTCCCTCACACCGCGCATGTGGAGTGTGTCTCGCAGATCGTTTTGAGAGAAAATTAAGCAGGAAACGCTTTTGTTTCCTGCTTTATTCAATTTTTGGAGCGGAGAATCGGTAAAAAATTTTTGGAGTTCCATCGGCTTTAATTTCAATACGATCAATGAGACGATGCAGAATTTCCGGTGTTAATTCATCAAAGTTTAAAAATTGGGCTAATTCCTGTTTCAACTTTTGGATGTTCTCGACAACTTTATGGCTTGATAACAAAGATTCAAGTTCTTTTTTTGAAACGACAAGCTCATTGATTTCTTTGCTATTTGCCTCAATCATATCTTGATAATCTTCTTGGGTGATTTTGTCATCGGCGAGTAGCTCGATATATTTGCGTTTCCGTGCTTTTAAGGCGTCAATTTTCTTGTTTATTTTATCCAGTTTCTTTTGAACGGAAAGTTGAGATTGTTTTGCTTTTTCTTCGAGTTGTTTTAAATAATATTCCTTATCAATTTGCTGCATGAGAGACTGGATGTCATGAATGATGGTTTGTTTAAGCACTTCCTCTTTGATGACATGGCTGCTGCAAGCTTTTTTGCCGAATCTGGCATATCCACCACAGACGTATCCTTTCCGATTTGCTCGATACCAC
>OFGS01000115.1_pt1 | contig 22709 bp, 21 predicted proteins | sample 1521851 | NCBI WGS metagenome assembly OFGS01 (sample SAMEA3142070, study PRJEB24117) | hot springs metagenome
AGAAGATTTTAAAAGAGCAAAGAAAGTGATAGACCTGTGTGCCGCACCAGGTGGAAAGACTTTTAACTGCGCAGAGGTTATAGATGGGTTTGTTGTTGCATGTGATATAAACGAACATAAGCTTGATATATTGCGAGAAAACATTTTGCGGCTTGGTTTTGATAATATCATTGTTGCAAAAAGTGACGCTGAGGTTTTTAACCCTGATTTTGTCGAAAAATTTGATATTGTGATTGCCGACCTTCCATGTACGGGTTTTGGTGCAATTAGGAAAAAGCCTGATATCAAATGGAACAAAAGTTATCAGGACATTGAGAATCTTCATGAGCTGCAGGTAAGAATACTTGACAATGCCGCAGGCTATTTAAAAAAAGGAGGACTTCTTTTTTATTCTACATGCACTCTGTCAAGAAAAGAAAATGAAGAGACAGTTTTAAAGTTTTTAGACAAGCACAGAGATTTTTCATTGGTATCCCAAATAACCATTTTCCCTGATGAGTTTAAATGTGATGGATTTTTTATAGCTAAACTTAGAAAAGAGGGCGAAAAATAAGGAACATGAAAAGGCTTATAAAGGACTTAACAATAGATGAGTTTAAGATCTGGCTTGAAAGTGTTGGCGAAAAGCCTTTTAGAGCAACCCAGGTTTTTGAGTGGCTTTACAAGAAAAATGCTACTGATGTAATGCAATTTACAAATCTTCCCCTTGAACTTCGAAAAAAGATTGAGGATGAGTTTTTGATAAACTCTTTACAGATTTTGGAACATCAAAGTGATGGAGAGAGTATAAAATTCCTGTTTGAACTTTACGATAAAAATGGAGTTGAAAGCGTGTTTCTACCTTATCGGTATGGGAATGCAATATGCGTCTCAACACAAGTTGGATGCAAAATGAACTGCAGGTTTTGTGCCTCTACCATAGGCGGGTTTGTAAGAAACCTTTCGCCAGGAGAGATGGTTGACCAGATAATCAATGCAGAAAACTTTACAGGCAAAAGAATAACAAATGTGGTTCTGATGGGAAGTGGCGAGCCATTTGACAACATTGAAAATGTGTTTAAATTTATTGAGATAATAAACTCAAAAGAGGGGAAGAACATAGGGGCAAGGCATATCACCATTTCCACAGTTGGCATAGTTGAAGGGATTTATAGGCTCTGTGATTTTCCAAAACAAGTAAACCTTGCAATATCTCTGCATGCCCCAAATAATAGCCTGAGAGACAAGCTTGTTCCGATAAACAAAAAATATCCTGTTGAAGATATTATGAAAGCAGTTGATTACTACATTAAAAGGACTAATAGAAGAGTTACTTTTGAGTACGCCCTGATAGATGGGGTAAATGATTCTATTGAATGTGCTCAAGAGCTTGGCAAGATGCTAAAAGGTAAGCTTGTACATGTAAACTTGATTCCTGTAAACCCTGTTGAAGAAAAAGGCTTCAGAAGACCTTCAAAGGAAAAAATAAAAGCATTTTTTGAAACCTTAAGATCATATCAGATTCAAGTTACAATCAGAAGAGAGCTTGGCAGTAGTATATCTGCAGCGTGTGGACAGCTGAGAAGACGATATTTTAACATTTCAGAAAAGTAGGAGATGAAATGCGTGAGATACGTTGCACTCACAGAAAAAGGAAATGTAAGAGCAAACAATGAGGATTATTATATTGTTTACACAGGGGAAGATGGTTTGAATATTTTCTTGATAGCTGATGGGATGGGTGGACACAGTGCAGGTGAGGTGGCAAGTAGCCTTGCCTGCCAGTATGTACTTGACTATATTTTATTGAATCAGAAAATGTTAGAATATTCTCTGAAAGAGACTATAAAAGAAGCTTACAGGTATGCAAACCAAAAGATTATAAACCATCAGATAAAAAATCCCCTTTTGTATGGAATGGGGACCACTTTAGCGGGACTATTTTGCTATAAAGATAAGATACTTGTGAGCAACATCGGAGACTCAAGAGTCTACATTATAGATAGTAATGAAATTAGACAAATTACAGAGGACCATTCTCTGGTTTATGAAATGTTCAAAGATGGGAAAATTACAAAAGAAGAAATTTATACCCATCCCAAGAAAAACATTATAACAAAAGCAGTTGGAATTGAAGAAGAGCTGGAAGTTGATATTTACGAGTTTGCACGAGAGAAAGGTAAGGATTACTGCTTTTTGCTGTGTACAGATGGACTTACCAACATGGTCTTTGAGACCTACATACACAAGATATTTAAGGAAAACAGTTTTGATGAAATAGGGAAAAGATTAATAGAAAAAGCTCTTGAAGCAGGCGGAATTGACAATATAACCGTTGTCTACCTTTTGGCATGAATTAAAAATAAGAGATGTTGTGAGGGTGATGATGTCGAATGGATGAGTTTGTAATAGGCAACAGATATAAAGTTGAAGAGAAGTTAGGAAGCGGTGGAATGTCGGTTGTGTACAAAGCCAAAGATGCAATTTTGAATAGATATGTTGCCATAAAAGTTTTAAGGTCGGAATTTGCAACAGACGAGGAATTTTTGCAACGGTTCAGAACAGAAGCACTGGCAGCTGCATCTCTTTCGCATCCCAACATTGTATCAATCTATGATGTTGGTGAGCAGGACGGGATGTACTACATAGTTATGGAATATGTAAATGGCAAAACTCTAAAAGAGTTTATGAAAGAAACGGGCAGGCTCAGTCCAAAAGATGCAACAACCATTGCTATACAGGTTTTGAGAGCTTTGGACCATGCCCACAAAAAAGGTATTGTGCACAGGGATATAAAACCTCAAAATATCTTGATTGACGAAAATGGAATTGTCAAAGTAACAGATTTTGGAATTGCACGGGCAGTTTCAACAGGCACCATTATAAACACAAATCTCACCATTGGTTCTGTCCACTATTTTTCGCCAGAACAGGCAAGAGGAGGATATGTGGACAGCAGGTCTGACCTGTACTCTCTTGGAGTTGTTCTTTATGAAATGGTGACAGGAGTTTTGCCATTTGATGGAGATACTCCGATTTCTATTGCGCTAAAACACCTGCAAGAACAGCCAATAAAACCTACACTTTACAACCCCAACATACCAAAAAGCTTAGAAGCAATAATCTTAAAGGCAATGCAAAAAGATATTTTGCTGAGGTATCAATCAGCCAGTGAGATGATTCAAGATTTGAAAAATTCGCTCATTGAACCAGAGGGTGATTTTGTCAAGATAGAGTCGCATGAAAATGCTGCTACCAAACAGTTTCAGCTTGAAAAGATAAAATCAGATAATACCGTAGTAGACCCAAAAAAAGAGTTAAAAGAAAAAAGAAAAGATTGGATTTATGTTGTAGCAGGGATTTTAACTGCGCTTATTATTGTTGCAATAGGTTGGCTAATATTTTATAATGCTATTGGGAAAAGCTTGACTTATCAAGAAGATAATATAACAATGCCAGACCTTGTAGGTTTTTCGATTGATGATGCGAAGGCAAAACTTGATGAGCTGGGGCTAAAATATTCGGTTGAGGAGCAAAACGACCCGGCTGAGAAAGGTACAGTCATCAATCAAGACCCTGCTGCAGGCATCAAGGTAAAAAAAGATATTACTGTAAAGCTCACTGTAAGCAAAGGACCAGAAATGGTCAAAGTACCTGATGTGGTTGGGCTCAATATCAAAGATGCCCAGATAGAGCTTGATAACAGTGGCTTGAGCGTTGAGATAAAGAGAGATTATTCTGACAAGCCAGTGGATACGGTTATTGAGCAGCAGCCTTCTGCAAACCAGTTCATAGAAAAAAATGGTACTGTAATTTTGACTGTAAGCTTAGGGCCAAAAATAGAAAAAGTAGTAGTTCCAGACGTTACAGGAATGAATATAGTTGATGCCAAGGATGTTTTACAAAAAAACGGACTTAACGTCGGGAACATAACTTATAAAGAGGTCACAGACAGAGAGTCTGATATTGTTATCAGCCAATCACCATCTTATGGGCAGCAGGTTGTAAAAGGAAGCACTGTTGATTTAATAGTGACCAAAAAGGTTGAGCCAAAAACCACTACTAAGATAATCATAAAGACGGTAATTTTACCTTCTGATTTAGAAGAAGCAAATGTTAAAATAGTGGTTAGCTCAAACGGAAATGAGAGCATTGTATTTGATAGAATAGTGAAAAAAGAAGAGACTCCTTTGCAGGTGAAAATTCCTATTACTGGACCATCTACAATCAGGATGTATATAAATGACCAATTATCAACAGAGGAGACGGTGGAGTAGCCATGCAAATAAATGGGGTGATTGGAAAACTAATTGCTGGATTTTATTATGTCTATGACCATGATGGAAATGTATATGAATGCAGAGCACGAGGGGTTTTTAGGAAGGATGACATAGTTCCGCTTGTTGGTGACAATGTTGTTATTATTGAGAAAAGCAAGGGTGCGTATGTTATAGATAAGATTCTACCACGAAAAAATCAGCTTGTCCGGCCACCAATTGCAAATGTGGATATTGCCATTGTAGTGGTTGCGTCAGTGTCGCCGGAGGTATCTTTAATCGCACTGGATAAACTTTTGGTAAATGTGTTAAAAGAAAAGGTAAAGCCTGTAATTTGTGTAAATAAAATTGATTTGGATGATGGAAAAACATTTGAGATGATAAAACAACAGTACAGTGTGTTTGATGTGATAGGTGTGTCTGCGAAGACTGGAGAAGGTATTGATAAACTCAAAGAATACATCCAGGGAAGAATCTCGGTTTTTGCTGGTCAGTCTGGTGTTGGAAAAAGTTCTATACTTAACTGTCTAATTCCAGGAGCTAACTTGAAAGTGGGTGAAATTTCTAAAAAAATTGAAAGAGGAAGACATACAACAAGGGTAGTAGAACTTTTGCGTGCAGGGGAAGATACCTACATTGCAGACACGCCAGGTTTTAGTTCAATTGAGATAATAGGACTTTTAAGACATGAGCTAAAATATTATTACCCGGAATTTTATGATTTTGAAGGGTGCAAGTTTCCAGGGTGCAACCACATATTTGAACCAGAATGTCTGGTAAAAGCTGCAGTGACCGAGAAAAAAATAAATTTTGAAAGGTATGAAAGGTACAAACAGATATTTATGCAACTTCCTGCACAAAAAGAGTACGATTAAAGGAGAGGATTAAAAGTTGCAGATAAAGATTGCGCCGTCTATTCTGTCTTCTGATTTTGCAGACCTGAAAAGTGAGCTTAAAAAACTCGAATTGGCTGGAGCTGATTTAGTTCATATAGATGTTATGGACGGGAACTTTGTAGACAATATCACAATTGGTGCACCGGTTGTAAGAAGCCTGAGAAAGACTTCTGATCTTTTTTTTGATGTGCATCTAATGGTTTTACATCCTGAAAAGCATATTGAAAAATTTGTCCAAAGCGGTGCTGACAATATTACAGTTCACGCAGAGGCAACCTACCACTTAGATGCCCTCATCAGCAAAATAAAAAGTTTTGGCAAAAAAGCAAGTGTTGCGCTAAATCCTGCAACGCCTGTATACATGATAGAAAATGTTCTTGGCATTGTTGATATGGTTTTAGTTATGACTGTAAATCCCGGATATGGAGGGCAAAAGTTTATACCATATACTTTAAAAAAGATTGAAATGTTGGCTAACCTTAGAGAAAAGGAAGGACTTTCGTTTGAGATAGAAGTTGACGGTGGTATTAATGAAGAAACAATTGTTGATTGTGTAAATGCGGGTGCAAATGTGATAGTTGCAGGTTCATATGTATTTGAGAGCGGTGATGTTTCAAAATCTATTGAAATTTTGAGAAGTAAGGTCAAAAGTTTGATGTAATAATTTTTGCGCTTCTTGTTAAAATAAAATTAAGGTGGTATAATATTTATAATCAGAGGTGCTGACATAAAGTGAATTAGCATGAGAGTGGGTATTCCCCACTCTTTAATATTGTTTATGGAGTTTTTAGGAATTAAAAAGCTTTAACCGAAGGGAGAAGGGTATTTCTCATGTCAAAGATAACAAAGAAAGTGGAAGAGCTTGTAAAACCTATTTTAGAAAGGTATGGCTTTGACTTGGTGGATATAGAATTTAAAAAAGAAGGTAGAAGTTATTTTTTGAGGGTATATATAGACAAACCCGGTGGAATTACAATAGATGATTGCCAGCTTGTCAGTGAAGAACTTTCTGAAAAGCTTGACATTGTTGACCCTATTCCATTTAGCTATTATTTAGAAGTTTCATCACCGGGTGTTGACAGACCCCTTGTCACTGACAGGGATTTTGTAAGAAACAGGGGAAGAGTTGTTGATGTGTTTTTGAATCAGCCTTTTTTAAACCGCACAAAGATTACAGGAGAGCTTGTGGAGAAGAATGAAAAATCCTTAGTTTTGATTGTGGATAAAGAGAAGATAGATATACCTGTGGAAAACATAAAAAAGGTAAAGCTTGCGATAAGATTTTAACTAAAGAATAGAAGGGGGATTTCAGAAAAATGCCAAAAAAAGAACAAACTTTAGATTTTCAAGAGTTGTTTTCAGCAATTGATGAGCTTGAAAGGGAGTATAAGATAGAAAAAGATTATGTATACTCAGTGTTAGAATCAGCTCTTTTGACAGCTTATAAGCAGGTAAAAGGAATAAAAGACAAAAATCTTTCTAACGTTAAAGTTTCCATTGACCCAGAAAAGGGAAGTGTTAAAATTTATGAGTACAGAAAAGTTGTCGAAAATGTAAAAGATAAAAAAAGCGAAATTTCACTCGAGGATGCACAAAAAATTGATAAGCGATATAAAGTTGGGGATATTGTAGCGATAGAGGTTCCCATTTCGCAGTTTAGTAGAAAGGCAGCAATGACAGTCAGGCAGACAGTTATAGGGAAGATACGAGAGAAAAGAAGAAGTATTATCTTTGAAAACTACTCTTCAAAAATTGACAATATAGTAACGGGTGTTATACAAAGAATAGATAAGAAAAACGTTATTGTAGAGATTGAAGGCGGGAAAGTTGAAGCCATCCTTCCTATGGAAGAGCAAATACCTGGTGAAGAGTACAAGCCAGGAACAATGATGAAGTTTTATATTACTGAGGTTAAAATTCCGCCTAAAGAAAAAGAACCTATTGTTTATCTTTCAAGGACTCATCCTAATTTGATAAAAAGACTTATGGAGAATGAGGTGCCTGAGATACAAGAGGGTATAATTGAAATAAAAGCAATTGCAAGAGAGGCAGGTTCAAGGTCAAAAGTAGCAGTTTATTCTAACAGCTTGAAGGTTGACCCTGTTGGAGCTTGTATAGGTGAAAAGGGGATACGAATTCAGAATGTGCTAAAACATTTAAATGGTGAGAAGATTGATATTGTAAAGTGGAGCAGTGACATTGGCGAGTTTATAAAAAACGCTCTCAGCCCTGCGGAGGTTGTTCATATTGATTTGAATCTAATCGAGAAAAAGGCGTTTGTCCTTGTTCCAAACAGCCAATTGTCTCTTGCAATTGGCAAGGGTGGACAAAACGCTCGGCTTGCAGCAAAACTAACTGGTTGGAAAATAGACATAAAGGGTAAAGATTGATTGGGGTGAAAATGTGCAAGAGTATATTCCTCATAGAAAATGCGTCGGTTGTATGAGCATAAAACCAAAAAGAGATCTTTTGAGAGTGGTCAAAACGGATGAAGGAGTTTTTATTGACCCAAAACAGAAAATGCTAGGAAGAGGAGCATATATTTGCAAAGATTTAGAGTGTTTAAAACTTGCTATGAAGAAAAAAGGATTAGAAAGGTCACTAAAAGTGAATATTCCAAAGGGTTTTTATGAGGAACTTGAAGAATTTTTAAAAGATAGGCAATAAAAAGTTTTGATGCGGAGGTGTGGGAATGACTAATAAGCTTAGGATATATGAATTTGCAAAGCTTCTTGAAATGCAAAATAAAGATTTAATGGATTTACTTAACAAGTTGAACATTGAGCACAAAAATCATATGAGTACTCTTGAAGAGAATGATATAAATCTTGTACTTGAATATATTTTGCAAGAGAAGGACAAGCAGCAAGCAGAAAGAAGAGCAGAAAGAAGACCTGTTTCAAAAGATATGCAGGTGCAAGAAAAGAGGCAAAAACTAGAAGACAGAAAACCACGTAAGTTTGATGAAAAGCCTCGTCATGAAAGAAAGGGAGAAGAAAGAGAGCGAGGCAGACAGCTGCGTGATGAAAGACAGAAAGACGAGAGATATAAAAAAGAAGATAAAGCAGCAAAGTCTGAGGCAAGAAACAAAACAGCAGTGCAAGAGAGTAGAAAAACTGCAGAGATTAGTCTTCAGCAGGAAGTAGAGAAAAAACAGGTTTCCAAGCCAAAGTACGAGGTTTCAAAAGAACAAAAAATAGAGAAGAAGTTTCAGGATAAGGCTCAAACAAAACAGAAACAGGAAAAGGCTCCTAAACATAGAAAACAGGCTTTTGCTATTGAGGAAGAACATCATGAAGAAGTGATATTGGACAGAGAAGAACTTGAAAAGGTTGACAGAGAAGTTGAAGATACTCTTTTAGAAGAAGAATACTTACAAGAAAAGCATGTCAGACGCGGCAGAAAAGAAAAACTTAAGAAGAAATCAAAAGAGCAAAAAGAGGTTTTGAAACTGCAGACAAAGCCAGCTCAAGAGGAGAAAAAAGAAGAGGTAATAAAGATTCCAGAAAAGATTATAGTTGGCGAGTTTGCAAACTTGATAGGAAAACCTGCGGCAGAAATTATCAAAAAGCTTATAATGCTTGGTGTGATGGCAAATATCAATCAGGAAATAGACTTTGATGTTGCATCTTTAATAGCAGAAGACTATGGATTTAAAGTAGAAAAAGAGATTATAAAAACTGAAGAAGAAATTCTTTTGGAGGACCAGGAAGACCCACCAGAAAGCCTTGTTCCACGACCGCCTGTTGTGGTTGTAATGGGTCACGTTGACCATGGAAAGACATCCTTACTTGATGCTATAAGAAAAACAAATGTAACAGAAAAAGAAGCAGGCGGAATCACACAGCACATTGGTGCTTCTGTTGTTGAGGTAAATGGCAGAAAGATAACATTTTTAGACACACCTGGGCATGAAGCGTTTACTGCGATGAGAGCAAGAGGTGCTCAGGTCACTGATATAGCAGTGCTTGTTGTTGCAGCTGATGATGGTGTCATGCCACAGACAGTAGAGGCTATCAACCACGCGAAAGCAGCAAATGTTACTATCATAGTTGCAATAAACAAAATCGATAAGCCAGAGGCAAATCCCGAAAGAGTAAAGCAGCAGCTATCTGAGTATGGACTTATTCCAGAAGAGTGGGGCGGAGATACTGTCTTTGTAAATGTCTCTGCAAAGAAAAAGATAGGTATTGACCATCTGCTTGAAATGATTTTGCTTGTTGCAGACCTTATGGAGCTCAAAGCAAATCCAAACAGACCTGCACGCGGCAGGGTAATTGAAGCTAAACTTGATAAAGGTAGAGGACCTGTCGCAACAGTCTTGATTCAGAAAGGAACATTAAAAGTAGGGGATTATGTTGTTGTTGGAAACACTTGGGGTAGAGTCAGAGCGATGATGGACGACAAAGGTCAGAGAATAAAGGAAGCAGGTCCTTCCATGCCTGTTGAAATTTTAGGGCTTGAAGATGTGCCTGTTGCAGGTGACGAGCTTGTATGTGTGAAGGATGAAAAGACAGCAAAGACGGTTGCACAGATTAGGCAGGAAAAACTCAAAGAAGAAAAGATGCAAAGTACAAAGATATCGCTTGATGAGCTTTTTGAAAGAATTCAAAAAGGCCAGTTGAAAGAATTAAGGGTTATAATAAAAGCTGACGTTCAAGGGTCGGTGGAAGCCTTAAAATCTGCTGTTGAAAGACTTTCAAACGACAAGGTTACTGTCAAGGTCATACATGCCGCTGTTGGTGCAATTACCGAATCAGATGTTACCTTGGCTTCTGCATCTGATGCTATAATAATAGGATTTAATGTCAGACCAGAGGTTGGTGCAATGTCACTTGCTGAAAAAGAAAAGGTTGATGTGAGGATGTACAGGATAATTTATGATGTTATAAATGACATTGAAGCTGCCATGAAAGGATTGCTTGAACCTGTCTATAAAGAAGTAGTAATAGGACATGCAGAAGTAAGGCAAATATTCAAATCATCTGCAGTTGGCACAATTGCAGGATGTTATGTTCTGGACGGTAAGATAACAAGGACAGCAAACGCTAGAATTATTCGTGACGGTGTTGTTGTATATGAAGGAAAACTTGCATCGCTCAAGCGTTTCAAGGATGATGTCAGAGAAGTTGCAGCCGGATATGAATGTGGTATGACCTTTGAAAAGTTTAACGATATAAAGGAAGGGGATATTGTGGAAGCATATGAGATGCAGAAAGTGGAAAACTAAAATTATAAAAGAGGTGAGGGAAAAAGTATGCAGTTTGAAAGATCAGATAGGGTCTCTGAAGAAATAAAAAAGGAACTGAGCGATATAATTCAACATGATCTCAAAGATCCTCGCCTTTGTGCAGAGCTTATAAGCATTGTAAAGGTGAATATGAGCAAGGATTTGAGGCATGCAAAGGTTTATGTTAGCATATTTGACAAGGACAAAGAAAAGGTTGAAAGTACAATGAAAGCGTTAGAAAATGCAAAACCATATATTAGAAGGGAAATATCAAAAAGGATAAGTTTAAGGTTTACCCCAGAGATAACATTTGAACTTGACAATTCCATTGAGTATGGAGCGCGAATTTCCCAGATTTTGAATCAACTAAATATTTCAAAAGAAGATGAAAACATTGAGGAAAGTGAAGGTGAAGAAGAAAATTGATAGAGAGCAAGATTATTCAGCAGCTTTTAGAATCAGGTTCGATTGCTATTGTCTCGCACGAAAATCCTGATGGGGATTGCATCGGTTCTATGCTTGCACTTTATCTTGCACTTAAAAGAAAAGGTAAAAATGCAAGAATGTTCTTGAAAAATAATGTTCCAAAGAATTTGAGGTTTTTGCCTGCAGCAGAAAAAATAGAGGTGGTAGGTAGAATTGATGAAAAATTTGATGTTCTTGTCCTGCTTGATACAGGCGAACTTGAGAGAACAGGGATTGAGAATATAGAAAATTGCTATTCAAAGCTAATAAATATAGACCATCATGTGACAAGTGAAGGAATTGGGGATTTGTATTATATAAACTCTTCTTCTGCTGCAACAGGTGAGATTATATACCAGATTGTCAAACTGATGGGCATTGACAACGACAGGGAAATTGCAACCTGTCTTTACACAAGTATTTTTACTGACACAGGAGGATTTAAATATTCAAACACTACTTCAATAACCCATCAGATTGCAGGTGATTTAATAAATACTGGGATTGACTTTGTGTATATCATTAACAAGGTATTTGATGAGATGAGCCTTTCAAAGTTCAATCTTTTGAAAGATGTTTTGCAGACTTTAGAGCTTTTTGAGGGAAACAAGATTGCCTTTTTGACAGTGACAAGAGAGATGCTAAAGAAAAATGGTGCATCTCGAGATGAGACAGAAAACATTATAAATTTTGCAAGAAACATCGAAGATGTTGAAGTAGCTGCAATATTTATTGAAGAAGAAGACAAAATAAAAGTGAGTTTAAGGTCCAAATACTATTTTGATTGTGCCCAGATTGCCAAGGAATTTGGCGGTGGCGGACATGTCAGGGCAGCTGGGTTTTCAAGTAGAAATGCTTCTTTAGAGGCGGTAAAGGAAAACCTGCTAAAAAGATTAAAAAGGGATCTGAGATGAATGGAGTTTTGCTTGTTGACAAACCAGTAGGTATTACCTCACATGATGTTGTTGAATTTGTAAGAAAAGTATTCAATGTAAAAGCTGGGCATGCAGGAACACTCGACCCATTTGCAACAGGGCTTTTGGTCATTTTGCTGGGGGAGGCTACAAAGCTTTCTTCTCTCTTTACAAGCCAGGAAAAAACATATATAGCAACAATGCAGTTTGGTATAAGGACTGATACGCTTGATATAACTGGTAAAATCAAAGAAAAAAATAATGTGATTGTTGAAAAAAAAGAAATAGAAGAATGTTTTAAAAATTTAAAAGGAGAAATTGAGCTTGATGTTCCAATTTTTTCTGCAAAGAAACTGAGAGGTAAAAAACTCTATGAGTATGCACGAAAAGGAATAAATATTGAAATTCCAAAGGTGAAGAGTATCATATATAATATAGAGATAATCAACTTTTCATATCCGTATCTTGAATTTAAAGTTCAGTGCAGCCACGGAACGTATATAAGAAGTTTGGCTGAAAAGATTGCAGAAAATCTTTCTACTGTAGGACTGCTTTCTGAACTAAGAAGGATAAGAAGCGGTTTTTTTGATTTAAAAGATGCAGTGTTACTTAGTGATATTAGGGCAGAAAGTATAATTCCTGTGTGCAGGCTATTTAAAAATGAGATAAAAGTAGGCAGAAAAACATATAAGAAGGTTTTAAATGGAAATCCACTTGTAAACCAGGACATAGAAGATATTATAGATATTGACACTGCATTTGCAGACTTTTATAAAATTTGGGTTGATAAGGCTGTCTTTATTTACAAAAGAGAAAAGGATGTATTCAAATATATTTTAAAGGTGGAAACTGCAGATGAATGTTTATGAGATTGTAGAAAAAAGACACGATAGCCCAGCTGTTGCCCTTGGATTTTTTGACGGCTTTCATATAGGTCATAAAAAACTGTTTGAGGTTTTAAATGCAAATGCCAGCGGTATAAAAAAAGTTGTTTTTACTTTTAAAAATCATCCTGACAACCTTCTTGGTTTTGATACAAAGTATATACTTACAAATGAGGAAAGATTAGAATTTTTCAGAAATTATGGCATAGATGATGTGTATTTTATAGAATTTAATAAAAAGATAATGCAGATAGATAAAGATAGGTTTATTGAGGAAATTCTAATTGATAAGTTAAATATATCAGTGGTAGTTGTAGGGTATGACTTTACGTTCGGATACATGGCAGAGGGAGATAGTAAGTATCTGTGTGAAAAACTTCACCAGTTTGGTCGAAAGTGTATAGTGATTGACCCTGTGATGTACCAAGAGCACATTGTGAGCAGCACTCTTATTCGAAGGTTAATACTTGAGGGGAACATAAAACTTGCAAATTGCATGCTTGGCTTTCACTTTTTCATTAGTGGTACTGTAAAAAGAGGTAACAGGTTGGGGAAAAAGATGGGTTTTCCAACTATTAACATAAAATTTGATAAAGAAAAGATAGTGCCAAAAAAAGGTGTATATGTCACAAATACAATTATAGATGATAAGAGGTATCTTTCCATAACCAATGTGGGCACAAACCCAACTGTTTCGGCCTCAGAAAATATAAAGATAGAGACACACGTATTGGGTGTTGATAAGGACTTGTATGGCAAGCAAGTTAAAATAGAATTTATCGATTTTGTACGTGAAGAGAAAAAATTTTCGAATATAAATGAGCTCAAAAACCAAATAGCGCAAGATGTTGAGTACGTAAAAGCTTTATTTTGCAAAGCAAGTATATAGACATAAGCGAAGATTTTTGCTACAATATGCTATGTGCTAACCTGAGTCATTGTCAAAGGATGCTCCCAGCCTTTGACAAAGATTCAGGCATTTTTGGAGGAAAGGGAGGTGTAAAAAGATGCTCACAAAACAGCAGAAAGAAGAAATAATCAAAAAGTATCAGCTTCATGAATCTGATACGGGTTCTCCAGAGGTACAGATTGCGCTTTTGACAGAAAGAATTAACAGGCTCAATGAACACCTTCAGGTTCACAAAAAGGATTTCCATTCAAGAAGAGGTCTTTTAAAGATGGTAGGTCAAAGAAGGAAACTTCTTAATTACCTGAAAGAGTATGACATCAACAGGTATCGTGAGCTTATAGAAAAGTTAGGACTGAGAAAATAATTGGCAGAATAAGTGGAGCGGTATTATTCCGCTCCATTATTTTAGAAAGAGGTGGTAAGGATTGGAGAGTAAAATTTACAAAATGGAACTTGCGGGAAGAGAGCTCAGCTTTGAGATTGGAAAATACGCTCTTTTGGCAAACGGGGCTGTGCTTGCAAGATATGGTGACACAGCTGTGCTTGTCACTGCATGTGCTTCTGAAAAACCCAGAGAAGGTATAAACTTTTTCCCGCTCACAGTTGACTATGAAGAAAGGTTGTACTCTGTTGGTAAAATTCCAGGTGGATTTATAAAAAGAGAAGGCAAACCCTCTGAAAAAGCAATTCTTTCTGCAAGGCTAATAGACAGACCTATAAGACCGCTTTTCCCGAAGGATTTTTATCATGATGTCTCTGTTATAGCCACAGTATTGTCAGTTGATCCTGACAATCCACCGGATGTTCTCGCAATGCTTGGTTCATCTGTTGCACTGTCAATCTCTGATATACCATTTGAAGGACCGACTGGTTCTGTGCTTGTTGGGTATGTGGATGGAAAGATTGTCATAAATCCGACGGCAAAAGAAAGAGAAGTGAGCAAGCTTCACCTTGTTGTATCGGGGACAAAAGACAGAGTGATGATGATAGAAGCTGGTGCGAAAGAAGTTCCCGAAGATATAATGCTTGAGGCTATCATGACAGCACAGGAAGAGATAAAGAAGATTGTTGAGTTTATTGAGGGAATAGTAAGAGAAGTTGGAAAATCTAAGATGGAATATCAAAAGAGGATTGTGCCTGATGAGATAAAACAAAAGGTACGTGAGATTGCATACGACAAGGTTTACCAGTATGTGCAGATACCCGACAAGATTGAGAGGGATAAGAAGCTTGATGAGCTCAAAGAAGAAGTGTTCAAGGCTTTTGAAGGTGAGACAGAAGAAACTCTTTTACTTGTAGATGATGCTCTTTATAACCTTGAAAAAGAGATTGTCAGAAAAATGATTGCAGAGGAAGGAAAACGCCCTGATGGCAGAAAGTTTGACGAGATAAGACCTCTTTATGCTGAGGTTGGTATTTTGCCAAGAACACATGGTTCTGCGCTGTTCAAAAGAGGTTACACTCAGGTTTTGACAGTTGCTACTCTTGGTACAAAAGGTGAGATGCAATTTTTAGACGGTCTTGAAGAAGAAGAGGCAAAAAGGTATATGCATCATTATAACTTTCCACCATTTTCTACAGGTGAATCAAAACCTGTAAGAGGTCCAGGAAGAAGAGAGATAGGACATGGGGCATTAGCTGAAAGAGCACTTGAACCTGTTATTCCTTCGGAGGATGAATTCCCTTACACCATTCGACTTGTATCTGAGGTTTTGACATCTAACGGTTCAACGTCACAGGCAAGTGTATGCGGCAGTACTCTTGCGCTTATGGATGCTGGTGTGCCAATTAAAGCGCCTGTTGCAGGAATTTCTATCGGCCTTATTACAAAAGACGACGGCAGTTTTATTTTACTTACTGACATTCAAGGTATAGAAGACTTCTTTGGAGATATGGACTTTAAAGTGGCAGGAACCAGAGAAGGTATTACTGCCATCCAGCTTGACATAAAAATCCATGGACTTACAAAAGAAATTATCGAAAAGGCACTCTACCAGGCAAGAGAAGCAAGACTTAAAATTTTGGATTTTATGCAAACTGTAATTGACAAGCCAAGAAACGAGCTTTCACCTTATGCTCCAAAGATATTCAAAACTACAGTTGACCCTGAAAAGATTAGAGATATAATTGGACCTGGTGGAAAGATGATAAATAAAATCATCGCTGAAACAAACGTAAAGATTGATATAGAACCCGATGGAAGAATATTTGTTGCAGCACCTGATGATATCTCTGGTAACAGGGCAATAAGCATGATTGAGGGAATTGGTCGAGAGATTGAGGTTGGTCAGTTTTTCCTTGGCAAGGTAACAAGAACTGCATCGTATGGTGCATTTGTTGAAATATATCCTGGAAAAGAAGGACTTGTGCATATATCTCAGTTAGATGAGAGAAGATTAAAGTCTGTAGACGAGGTTGTAAAAGTTGGTGATTTGGTGCTTGTAAAGGTAATAGGGATTGACAAGCTTGGCAGACTTTCACTTTCACGAAAAGAAGCACTGAACGTCACATACTCAAGAAAAGCAAAATAAAAGAAAGCATAAACCATTTGCAAGTGGCTTATGCTTTCTTTTATTTTTATTTATAAGTTTATGATTTTCTTTGAAAGGCCTTGAACACCCAGTTAAAAGACGTTACAATCATTATCGCAACTGCAATTGAACCTGCAATCAAAAGGGTTTGCATGCCCGTCTTGATAGCAAGTTCAAACTGGCTTTTGAGAAGTGCTATCATTGTATTGTACATGCCAGCACCTGGTACAAGCGGTATCAGTCCCGGGATAAGAAAAATTGGTACAGGATTTTTGAGAAATCTTGCAAATATTTCTGACAGCACATTTATGGCAAGTGCTGCGAAGAAAACGGATAAAATTTGAGAAAATCCAAATCGCAGCAGAAGTAAATTGACAAGCCAGCCACACATTCCATTTATTCCACAGTATAGCAAACTTTTGCGTGGGGAATTTGTAAGGATGGCAAAAGAAAAACTTATAATGAATGCTGAAGTTAGCTGTAACAACAAACTTCTTTCCAACATTTTTCCTCCTTTTGGTGTTTATCTAAAAAGACTGAGTGCAATACCAGCTCCTGTTGCAATGAACACGGCTATCAAAAAAGCTTCAACTCCTCTTGCAACACCGGATAGAAGGTCACCTGCAATTGTGTCTCTTATTGCGTTAGTAATTGCAACACCTGGTGTCATTATCATCACAGAACCAATGATTATTTTATCTAAATGAACACCTATATTGATATTTACTGTTATGATGGCTATCGAGGCAGTTATAGCTCCTCCAATGATGTAAGAGATAAAATAAGAAAAGTTTTTGGAATTCATAAAATTCAAAATGGTTTGAGTGACAAAACCTACAAAAAAAGCTGAAATTGCATCTCTAAGTTTCCCTCCAAACAAAATTGTGGAAAAACAACACACAAGTGCTGCTGCAAATGGTAGCAAATGAGAAGAATATCCTTTTTTATTTTTAATCTTGTTCAAGATTTCAATTGCTTGTTCATAAGTGAAGTCTTTGATTTGAAAATCGCGGGAAAACTGATTTACAAGTGAGATTTTGTTAAGGTCAATTGTTCTGCTTTTAATTCTTTTTGATACGGTAATTAGATTATTATTTTCATCTGCAACTGTTGCAACAATTACTGTTGGTATTACAAAACTTTCGGCAAGTTTTAATTTTCCTTTTAAGCATATCCGAACCATTGTATCTTCCACTCTGTGCGTTTCAGCACCGTTTGTGAGCATTATCTCACCTGCTAAGAGCGCAATTTCTATAAGCTGCTTTGAGTTCATCATTTCTGAAAGATAGCCCCCATCCTCTTGATTTTTCACAGTAAGATTATATAGTATTTGTGTCAATATGTGAACATTTAACTTTGTGCACAAATATGTTCAAATGGTTGACTTTTAAAATTAGGCTAAAATATAATATACACAAAGAAGAAATTGATGTATAATCATAAGGTATGAACGTTCGACTACCTTTACAATAAAATATTCGGAAAGGGAGATGAAAATGTATTTTTACAATTTAGTAAAAAACACAGACCCAGAAATAGCTGAGGCAATAAAGAGTGAGCTTAAAAGACAGCAGAATAAAATTGAACTTATTGCATCTGAGAACTTTGTTTCAATTGCAGTAATGGCAGCAATGGGTTCACCTTTGACAAATAAATATGCAGAAGGATATCCAGGAAAAAGATATTATGGTGGCTGCGAATATATCGATATTGTTGAGTCTATCGCAATTGAAAGAGCTAAAAAGCTGTTTGGAGCTGAACATGCCAATGTCCAGCCACACTCAGGTGCACAGGCGAACATGGCTGTGTATTTTGCAGTATTAAATCCGGGCGATACCATTCTTGGAATGAATCTTTCGCATGGTGGACATCTGACTCATGGTAGTCCTGTGAATTTTTCCGGAAAGCTTTACAATATTGTATCATATGGGGTTGACCCTGAAACAGAGACAATTAATTATGATGAAGTTTTAAGACTTGCAAAGGAGCACAGACCAAAACTTATCTTGGCAGGAGCATCGGCGTATCCAAGAGTAATCGATTTTAAGAAGTTTAGAGAGATAGCTGACGAGGTTGGAGCTTATTTGATGGTAGATATGGCTCATATTGCTGGGCTTGTTGCTGCAGGGCTTCATCCATCACCTGTTGAATATGCTGATTTTGTTACAACCACAACACACAAAACCCTCAGAGGTCCACGTGGTGGTCTTATTCTTTGCAAAGAGAAGTATGCAAAACTGATTGACAAGACCATTTTCCCTGGCATTCAAGGTGGACCGCTTGAACATGTAATAGCTGCAAAAGCTGTTGCGCTCAAAGAAGCTATGACAGAAGAATTCAAAAACTACCAGGTTCAAATATTGAAAAATGCAAAGGCTCTGAGCACAAGACTCATCGAAAGAGGATTCAGGCTTGTAAGTGGTGGAACAGACAATCATTTGATGCTGGTAGACTTGAGAAACAAAGGTATCACGGGGAAAGATGCCGAAAAGATATTGGATGAGCACAATATAACATGTAACAAAAACGCAATTCCTTTTGATACTCAAAGTCCAATGATAACAAGTGGGATAAGACTTGGAACACCGGCTGTCACAACCCGAGGGTTTAAAGAAGAGGATATGATTGAGGTGGCAGATATAATCCATGATGCCCTGACAAATTCTGATACCAAAGAGAATATTTTGAGCAGGGTGAAAGCTCTTTGCGAAAAATATCCTTTGTATAAAGAATTTGATGAATAAGCTTAGGTGAATTAAAATGGACTTTTTCCAATATCTTGGTGAAAAGAGGTTAAAGAAAGAATCTCCTCTTGCTTACAAGCTCAGACCTAAACGTCTTGAGGAAATTGTGGGACAGGAACATATTTTAAGTCCGGGCAAACCTCTTTATAACCTAATTAAAAATGATAGGCTTACTTCAATAATTCTCTATGGGCCGCCTGGGACTGGGAAAACTACAATTGCGCATGTGATTGCTAATGCTACAGGCAAGACTTTCAAAACCATAAATGCTACAATTGCAGGTGTAAACGATATAAAGAAGATTATAGAAGAAGCCAAGATTGAGTTTTCTCAAACAGGTAGAAAGACTATTCTTTTTATTGACGAGATACACAGGTTTAACAAACTTCAGCAGGATGCACTTTTGCCTTCTGTAGAAGAAGGAATAATAATCTTGATTGGGGCAACAACCGAAAATCCTTTTTATGAAGTCAATAAAGCGCTTGTGTCAAGGTCTTTGGTATTTGAGCTTTTTCCACTTAAAGAGGAAGATATATTAAAGATTATTGAAAGAGCAATTACGGATAAAGAAAATGGCCTTGGTGAGCTAAATATCCAGATAGAAGAGGATGCTAAAAAGCTCATAGCAAGGCTCTCAGGTGGAGATGCAAGAGTTGCTTTGAACATCTTAGAAGCTGTGGTGTATTCTTCGCAAGCTCGCGATGACGGTAAGATTTATATTTCCCAGGAATCTGTCATAAATCTTTCAAATAGGAAAACAGCTATTTATGATGCTACAGGAGATATGCACTATGACACCATTTCTGCTTTTATAAAAAGTGTGAGAGGTTCTGACCCGGATGCAGCGCTGTTTTATTTGGCAAAGATGCTTGACAGTGGAGAGGATATAAAGTTTATCGCAAGAAGACTTATAATTCTGGCAGCAGAAGACATTGGCTTGGCAGACCCGATGGCACTCACAATCGCAGTTTCTGCAGCAACGGCATGCGAATTTGTGGGAATGCCCGAGGCAAGAATTATCTTGGCTGAGGCAACAATATATCTTGCATGCAGCCCGAAAAGCAACTCCGCATATCTGGCAATTGAAAAAGCCTTGGAAGATGCTAAGAATGTGAGTATAAAAAGCATTCCCATGCATCTTAGAATGGCAGCACATGGAGAAGAAAAGCTCGGACATGGCATTGGGTACTTGTATCCTCATGACTATAAAAATCACTGGGTTTTGCAGCAATATCTACCTGATGAGCTTGTTGGCAGAAAATACTATTTTCCAACCGAGATGGGAAAGGAAAAGATTATAGCTGAATATATTAAAAAGTTGAGAGAACAGCTTGATAGCTAAAAAATTTAGAGTTTGTATCCACAAAAAGAATGTGAGAGGAGAAAATAAAAGAATGGACATAAAAACGCTTGCACTGCAGCTTCACAGAAAGCATAGGGGAAAGATTGCCCTCAAAAGCAAAGTTAGTGTAGATAATCAGCACGACCTCAGTATATACTATACACCTGGTGTTGCAGAACCTTGTAGAGAGATTGCAAAGGATAAATCTCTTGTGTATGAGTATACATCTAAGTCCAACTGGGTTGCAGTAGTAACAAATGGCACGGCTGTTTTGGGTTTGGGAGACATCGGTGTGCATGCCTCTTTGCCTGTTATGGAAGGCAAGGCAATTTTGTTTAAACAGTTTGGCGGAGTTGATGCATTCCCCATATGTATAGCTTCAAAGGATGTTGATGAGATTGTAAAGACTGTAAAGCTTATTGAAACATCATTTGGAGGAATAAACTTAGAGGATATAGGTGCACCGGCGTGCTTTGAGATTGAAGAAAGACTTATAGAAAGTCTTGATATTCCTGTGTTTCATGACGACCAGCATGGAACTGCTGTAGTAGCCTTAGCTGCTTTGATAAATTCTCTTAAAATTGTAGGAAAAAGAATATCAGAGGTCAAAATAGTCATAAACGGTGCTGGTGCTGCTGGAATTGCCACTGCAAAGCTTTTGTTAAAGTATGGAGCAAAAAATATTGTTGTTTGCGATAAGCACGGTGCCATATATGAAGGAAGAGAAGAAGATATGAACAAGTATAAAGAAGAAATAGCAAAGATTACTAATAGAGAAGGAATAAATGGTTCTCTTAAAAAAGCAATTGAAGGTGCTGATGTGTTTATTGGTCTTTCTGTTGCAAATGTCCTGAGTGAAGATGATGTTAAGAAAATGTCAAGCAATGCAATTGTGATGGCAATGGCAAATCCGATACCAGAGATTATGCCAGATATTGCAAAAAAGGCAGGAGCGAGAATTATTTGCACAGGAAGGTCTGATTTTAACAACCAGGTCAACAATGTATTGGCATTTCCAGGTATTTTTAGAGGAGCGCTTGATGTCATGGCAACAAGGATAACAGATGAGATGAAGATAGCAGCTGCAGAGGCTATAGCTAAGATTGCAGAGGAAGAACTTTCAGAAGATTATGTAATTCCAAAGCCTTTTGACAAAAAAGTGGCTTTTGAAGTGGCTTTAGCAGTTGCAAAAAAGGCAATGGAACAAAAGGTTGCGCGGCTGTATCTGAATGATGATGAGCTTACATCAAGGATTTTGTCTATGTTAAGTATGTAAAGGGTTAAGAGCAGAGTTAGGTAAAATTTTACTGCCTAACTCTGATTTTTTATCAAAAATTCAGCAAGAAGACTCCATCTTCTCTAAGATGGAGATGAATTGCTAAAATATGGTATTAATATTCTCAAGGTGATGTCAAATGTATAAAACTCAGAAGAATCATATAAGGTGCGATAAACAAACTTACAGGCTACTGAGAGTTCTGTGCCATCTTTCAAAAAACCTGTACAACTATGCTCTTTACCACATAAGGCAGCACTATTTCAATACTCAACAATATCTACGATATGAAAGTGTATATCACATTGTAAAAGAGAACAAAAACTACAGATTGCTTCCATCACAGGTTGCCCAGCAGACAGTACAAGCAGTAGATGAAGCCTTCGAATCATTCTTTGGACTACTGGAAGCCAAAAGGAAATGGAAAACTGAACAAAGAGTTTCACTGCCAAAGTATCTGCCTAAAGATGGGATGTTTCTCCTCATGTTCCCTAAAGATCAGTTCAAGATAGAGGGGAACAGGTTAAGATTAAGCCTTGGTAGAGGATTTTACAAAGAGTTTGGAGTGAGATATCTGTATTTTGACCTGCCAGCTACGGTTCTGGGGAAGAAAATAAAAGAAGTCAGGATACTGCCAAGATTTCACGGCAGATGGTTTGAGATTGAGTATGTGTACGAAGAAGTAACACAATCCTACAAGCTTGACAGGAACAAGTACCTGTCGATAGACTTGGGGCTTGACAACTTTGCATCGGTGGTTGATACCATCGGGACTGCCTTCATAATAGAAGGCAGGTATATAAAATCAGTCAACCGATGGTACAACAAGGAAAGGGCAAGACTGCAAAGTATATACTCGAAACAGGGGATTAAATATGGTTCAAAACTTGCAAAGATTTCCCTCAAGAGGCAGCATGTAGTTGACAACTTTTTGGATCAGGCAGTAAGTTTAACGTTATTATTGCAAGAAGTCTCCATCTTCTATAAGATGGAGATGAATTGCGGTTGACAATTTTAGTAACAAAATACAGAAGAGAGGTAATAGATGAGAAAATTTCAAAAAGGCTAAAAGAAATTTTTGAATACATTCAACCCAGTTACAATATAACTCTGCTTGAGTGGAATCATGATAAGGACCATGTGCACATTTTGTTCAAGGCAACTCCTACAACACCACTTTCCAAGTTTATAAATGCTTATAAAAGTGCTTCCTCGAGGCTTATAAAAAAGGAATTTCCCGAAATTAGGCAAAAGCTGTGGA
>OFGS01000116.1_pt1 | contig 22622 bp, 24 predicted proteins | sample 1521851 | NCBI WGS metagenome assembly OFGS01 (sample SAMEA3142070, study PRJEB24117) | hot springs metagenome
GATGCAAGCAGGCTTTTGAGTTTTATAATTACAACCTCTTTAAAAGTGATTCTTCCTTTCTGCCTTACAATTATGCTTGTTGCAGCAATTGTAGAGTGGGCACAGAGCAGTTTTCTTATCACAGGACAGTCGCTTAAAATGAGTTTTCAAAAGATTAATCCTGTTGAAGGGTTTAAAAGAATATTTTCAATTAATTCAGTTGTTGAACTTATAAAGTCCATACTGAAAGTTCTGATAATCGGATACACAGGATACAGCTACACACAGAGCTTTGCAAAAAAGCTTTTAGAAATGTACGAGATGAATGTACTTACAATTGTCAAGTTTTCATTTGAATCTGCTATTAATCTGATTTTATGGATGTCAGTGATGTTTTTTGGAATAGCTGTGATAGATTTTATCTTTCAGCGCCAGCAGTATGAAAAAAAGCTCATGATGACAAAGGAAGAGGTAAAGGAAGAGTTCAAACAGACAGAAGGAAATCCGCAGATAAAGTCCAAGATAAGGGAAAGACAGAGAAGGATTTCTCTTCAAAGGATGTTCCAGCAGCTTCCCAAGGCGGATGTTGTCATAACCAACCCGACACACTATGCAGTGGCTCTTTTGTATGAACCAGAAAAGTTTGACGCGCCAAGGGTGATTGCAAAGGGTAAAGATTACATAGCACTAAAGATAAAACAGGAGGCAATAAAGCACAGGATTGAGATTGTTGAAAATAGAGAGCTTGCAAGAGCTCTTTACAATATGTGTGAGATTGGCGATTTCATTCCGCCAGAGCTTTACCAGGCAGTTGCAGAGGTTTTAGCATACGTGTACAGCCTTAAAAATTACCAGAAGGTGAATATAAGATGAACTTGAAAGGTGCGACTTTTTCTGTATTTGCAATAGTAATAGTGTTATCGATGATACTTCCTATACCACCGAGCTTGCTTGACGTTTTGATTGCTATCAACCTTTCACTTGCACTTGTTATATTCTTAAACAGCATAAACATAAAAGAAGCTTTGGATTTTTCGGTATTTCCATCACTTCTTCTGTTTACAACATTGCTCAGGCTTGCTTTGAATATCTCAACAACAAGACAGATATTAACAGGTCAAGGTGAAAATGTTAGGATAGTCTATACTTTTGGAAATTTTGTTATAGGTAGCAACATCGTTGTTGGTGTGATAATATTCTTTATTATAATCATCATCCAGTTTATAGTGATAACCAGAGGTGCTGAGAGGGTATCAGAGGTTGCTGCAAGATTTACACTTGATGCAATGCCGGGCAAGCAAATGGCGGTGGATGCCGACCTCAATGCAGGAATAATAACAGAAGAGGAGGCAAGAGAGAGAAGAAAAAAGATTCAAAAAGAAGCAGACTTTTATGGTGCAATGGACGGTGCGAGCAAGTTTGTCAAAGGGGATGCCATTGCGGCCATATTGATTACCTTTATCAACGCGCTTGGTGGACTTATAATAGGTGTTGCCATGAGAGGCGAAGATGTCACCGAAGCAATCCAAAAATATCTCCTTTTATCTGTAGGGGATGGTATTGCAGCTCAGATACCTGCGCTTCTTATTTCAACTGCCACGGGAATTGTTGTGACAAAAGCAGCAGATGAGAGTAAACTTTCAGAAAGTCTCATAAAACAGTTGTTTGAGTTTCACCCGAAAGTACTCTACACGGTCGGGGGTATTCTGGCAGCACTTGCTCTAATTCCCACAATGCCAAAGCTTTCATTGTTTTTCTTATCCGGCAGTATGATAGCAATGGGTTTTAAAATGGGTAACAGCCTCAAAAAGATAGAGAGTATTGAAGAAAAACAGATTGAACAAAAAGAGGTTGAAGAGTTAAAAAAGCCTGAAAATGTTGTAAATCTCCTGTATGTTGACCCTATTGAGGTTGAGTTTGGATATGGGATAATTCCTCTTGCTGACAAAGACCAGGGCGGGGACCTTTTGGAAAGGGTTGTGATGATAAGAAGACAGCTTGCGCTTGAGCTTGGGATTATTGTTCCGACAATTAGGCTCAGGGACAACATGGCACTCAAACCTTACGAGTATAGGATAAACATAAAAGGTGTTGAGGTTGCAAGAGCAGAGCTTATGAGTGACAGTCTTCTTGCGATAAACCCTGGTTTTGTCACAGAACAGATAGAAGGTATACCAACAAAAGAGCCTGCGTTCGGGCTTGACGCGCTTTGGATTTCATCTTCAATGAAAGAAAGGGCTGAGATGGCAGGATACACTGTGGTTGACCTTCCATCTGTCATAGCAACTCACCTCACAGAGATAATAAGACGGCATGCTCATGAGCTTTTGACACGGCAGGATGTACAGAAGCTGATTGATAATGTCAAGGAGACAAATCCTGTGCTTGTAGATGAGCTCATTCCAAAACTTATGACAGTAGGGGAAGTTCAGAAGGTTTTGGCAAACCTTTTAAAAGAGCGGATTTCAATAAGGGATATGGTTACCATATTAGAGACGCTTGCTGACTGGGCACCTACTACAAAAGATACTGATGTTTTGACAGAATATGTACGCCAGTCAATGGCAAGGTACATCACCAAAAAGTATGTGTCTGGCAATGTGCTTGAAGCGGTTACTCTTTCTCCTGAGGTTGAAGAGATGATAATGAATTCTATTCAAAAAACTGAACAGGGAAGTTTTTTAAATCTTCCGCCTGATTATGTTCAAAAACTTATAAACAATCTCAGCAATATTTTAGAAAAATTATTAAGTACATCAGCTCAGCCAATAGTCATTTGTTCGCCGATAGTTAGGATATATTTTAGAAGGCTCATTGAAAACATCTATCCTGATGTAGTAGTACTTTCGTACAATGAGATACTGCCGAATGTTCAGATTAAAACAGTTGGGATGGTGGAAGTTTAAAGATGAGAATTAAGAGGTATTTGGCACATGATATGCAGGAGGCATTAATAAGAATAAAAGCAGATTTGGGCAAGGATGCTGTTATACTTTCGACCAAAAAGGTAAGGCAAAAAGGTTTGTTTGGATTTTTCAAAAAACCGCTGATAGAGGTTACGGCGGCATGCGAGGATGAGAAGATAATCAAAAAAGAGGAAGAGGCTATAAGACAAGAAAGTTTGGCTTTGAGTCTTCAGATGACTCAAATAAAAGAACTTGAAAAAAAGATTGACTCTCTTGAAAAGGCTTTGAAAGAGGTTATTAAGAAAGAGCAGGAAGAAGGTATTAGCCAGACAAAAGAGCTGAGCAAGAAAAATTTTCTTGATGTTATGAGAGAGAATTTAATAAAAAACGGTGTGGAAAATGAAATTGTAGATACGTTACTTTCAAATGTCAGTGGAGAGGCTTCGATTAATGGTGTTGTAAACTTTATGTACAAGGAAATAAAGAATATGTTAGGGGCAGCAGCGCCGCTTTCGTTTAATTCAAAATCTCCAAAGATTGTATTTTTTGTAGGTCCAACAGGTGTTGGAAAGACAACCACAATTGCCAAGATTGCTGCTAAGCTCATGTTTGAAGATGGGAAAAAGGTAGGTTTTATCACAGCAGATACCTACAGAATTGCTGCGGTTGAGCAGCTTAAAACCTATGCCGAGATTATGAATATCAAGACAAAGGTGTGGTATGAGGTTGACGAATATGATAGAATAATTGAAAGTTTTGCTGACTCAGATGTTGTTCTTGTTGACACTGCAGGTAGGAGTCACAAGAACCAGGAACACATGGACGAACTCAAAGCGTTTGTAGCCAAGGCAAATCCAGATGAGGTGTTTTTGCTTCTTAGTGCCACAACCCAACCGTCGGTGTTTAAAGAGGTGGTTAATACCTATTCGTTTTTAGATGATTACAAGGTTATCATCACCAAAGTAGATGAAGTATCAACTTATGGGAATATATTAAATATACGCTACTTTACACAAAAGCCAATTGCGTATATAACAACTGGTCAGAATGTACCTGATGATATTGAACAGTTTAATCCTGAACAATTTGCAAAACTCATCATAGGGAGTAAGGTTTTATGAGAGACCAGGCACAGGGGTTAAGAAATCTTGTGAGAAAAGCTGGCATTGAGGCAAATATTCCTGTCTATCAAGGTGCGCCATCAAAAGTTGTGACAATTACAAGTGGTAAAGGCGGTGTTGGCAAGACAAATCTTACTGTAAACTTGGCAATTGCTTTAAAAAAGATAGGTAAAAGAGTGCTCATAATTGACGCTGATTTAGGACTTTCAAATGTAGAGGTGCTACTTGGAACATCGCCAAAATATAATGTAAAAGATGTCTTGGAAGGCAAGAAAGACATATTTTCAATTGTTGAAGAAGGGCCGCTGGGTATCAAATTTATATCAGGTGGGTCTGGGATAGTTGACCTTGCAAATTTGGATGAGGAAAGACTTTTGAGGTTAATTGAATGTGCCCAGCTGATAAATAGGTCTTTTGATATTGTTCTTATTGACACAGGGGCTGGGATTTCAAGAAATGTTATGGAGTTTGTTATGATGTCAGATGAGGTGATTGTAATTACAACTCCAGAGCCTACCTCTATCACCGATGCTTATGCTATTATAAAGGCAATTATTTCGAGAGATTTTGACCATAAGATAAACCTTTTGATAAACAGGGTAAACGGCATAAAAGAAGCAGAGGAGATTTTTTTTAGACTAAATGGTGTTATTAAAAGGTTTTTGCAAAGAGAAGTAGAATATATAGGATATATAGAAGAGAATAGTATTGTTTCAAAATCGGTTATCAAACAGGTACCATTTATGATATCATATGAAAAGAGCAACATTTCACGACAGGTTGAAAATGTGGCAATGAAACTTGTAATGTCTTCTGAGAGTGTTGAGGAAAAAAATCGGGGTGGTTTTTCACGGTTTATTGACTCAATTATTAAAAGGCTTCGTGAAAGGTAGAAGAGGGGGCATTTTATGCGAAAGATTTTCAAAGTGGGTGATAAGATTGAAATTGTTCGAATAGACAGGCGAACATGGGAAGAAAAGGATGTGCAGTATATTTCCAAAATTGCCGATATAAAAGATGAGTATTTTTATATCTTCACACCAATAAAAGAAGGAGTTTATGTGACATTTTACATTGATGAGATTTTAAGGGTGTACAAGGTTTCAAGCGACGGTGTGTGGGTGTTTGATGGAGTTGTTGAGGAGAGATTTAAAGAACCAGAATACATGATAAAAGTCCACCAGATATCTGACGTTCGCAAAATTCAAAGAAGAATGTTTTTTAGGCTCCCAATAAACCTGGATATATTTATAAAACATTTAAATTCTGGTCTAATGTCAGTGAGGAATACACCAGAAGAAGCAGCAGATGACTTTTCAGAAGGGAAGATTGTAAAAGCTCTCACAAAAGATATCAGCGGTGGGGGAGTTTGTTTTATAACTCAAGAAGAGTTTGAAATAGGTGACCTAATCTTGACCAAGATACCAATTGAACAAGAAGAGCTTATCTTAAAAGCCCAGATACTTCGAAAAGAGAGGGTGCAGCACCCGACGTACAGGTTTATGTACGGTTGCAAGTTTGTTGAGGCAAGACAGAATGAAATAGACAAAATAGTGAGGTTTATTTTTGCTCAGCAACAAAAGATGAGACAAAAAGGTCTGCTGTAGTGAATAACCCAAAAAAAGCCTTTTGTGCAAAAGAAGGAGAGTGATGAAAAAATGGATATGTCTCAGTACCTTGGAATGTTTATAGAAGAAGCAAGAGACCACATTCAAAGTCTTAACGACAATATGTTAAAACTTGAAGAAAACCCGGAGGACTTGCAACTTGTAAATGAGATTTTCAGGTCAGCTCACACTTTAAAAGGCATGGCCGGTACTATGGGATTTGTCAACATGCAAAAACTCACTCATGCGATGGAAAATGTTCTTGCTGCCGCACGCGATGGAAAGTTAAAAGTAAATCCTAATATCATGGATGTCCTTTTCAAGACAGTTGATGCGCTTGAAGCATACTTAGATGTTATAGTTGCAACAGGCACAGAAGGGCAAGAAGCAAATAGCCACCTTGTCAACGCTTTGAATGCCATTTTGGGAAAACCTGCCGAAGATATGGCGCTTTTTTCTTCCTCAAAAGCAAGTAAGAAATATGAGTATGACGAATTTGTTGTAAGAGCAATAGAGCGGGCGTGGAGCCAAGGTTTTAACGTTTACAAATTTGATGTTGAGCTTGACCAGAACTGTCTTTTAAAATCTGCGCGTGCATACCTTGTTTTCAGAGCTGTTGAGGAGTTTGGCGAGATTATTCATTCAAAACCCTCTGTTCAGGACATTGAAGATGAAAAGTTTGACTTTGAATTTTCTATTACTGTGATAAGCAAGCAGCCGATTGAAAAGATAAGAGAGAGAATTCTTTCAATTTCAGAGATAAGAGAAGTAAAAGCACTTGAGATAAAGTCTGGCGAGGTTGGTAGGGCAGAAGAAAAAGAAGAAATTGAAGAGGTGCAGCAAGAGACCCAAGTACAGGAAACTGTAAAGGTTGTAAGGCAGCAAAAACAGGAAGCACCCCAGAAGACAAGCAAGACAGTTAGAGTCGACATTGAAAGATTAGACGTTCTCATGAACCTGGTAAGCGAGCTTATAATTATCAAAAGCCGAATAGAAGGACTTGCTAAAAAGTATAATGATAGACAGTACGAAGAGTCTATTGAGTATTTGGAGAGAATCACAACAAGTTTGCACGATGCTGTTATGAAAGTCCGAATGGTGCCGGTTGAAAGGGTATTTTCGCGTTTTCCAAGGATGATGAGGGATTTGGCAAGGGAACTTGGCAAGGAATTTGAACTTGTGATGTCTGGTGAGGACACAGAGGTTGACAGGACAATTGTGGACGAGCTTGGCGACCCGCTCATTCATCTTTTGAGGAACGCTGCCGACCATGGCATAGAAGACCCTGAAGAGAGGATAAAAAATGGCAAGCCGAGAAGCGGGCTTATTAAACTTTCTGCTTATCATGATGGGAACAATGTCGTCATTGAGGTTGAAGATGATGGCAAAGGCATTGATTTGGAAAAGGTCAAGCAAAAAGCAATAGAAAAAGGACTTTTGAAAGAAGATCAGATGGATTTATCAGATCAGGAAATAATAGATTTTCTGTTTATGCCGAGCTTTTCAACCAAAGACAAGGTTACAAACCTGTCTGGACGTGGTGTTGGGCTTGATGTTGTAAAAACCAAGATTGAACAGCTCGGCGGGATGGTTGAAGTAAAGACGCAGAAAGGCAAAGGATCGAAGTTTATTATAAGACTTCCGCTAACTCTTGCAATAATTCAGGCACTGCTTGTCACTGTACATGATGAGATATATGCAATCCCTGTTGCATCAATCAGAGAGATTGTGGATGTTGCAAAAGAGGATATAAAGGTTGTGCAAAAAGGAAAAGAGATAATCATGCTGAGGAATCAGGTAATTCCAATAAAGCACTTACATTCTATTGTGGGTTTAGAGCCAGTCCTTGACAAGAAGAAATTTACAGTTGTAATAGTAAGGCGTGGCGAAAAGCTGACAGGAATCATTGTTGACAAGCTTTTAGGGCAGCAGGATGTTGTTATAAAATCGCTTGGAAAGTATTTGGAGGGGATTAGACTTATATCAGGTGCAACAATTCTTGGTGATGGGTCTGTTGCAATGATACTTGACCCGAACATGCTCACAGTGTAAGAAAAAAAGTATAGAGGTGGAAAGAGAAGATGGAACAGTATTTAGTTTTCAGGCTTGCGGATGAGTATTATGGTCTGACTGTGAACCATATAGAGAATATAGAAAAACTTATGCCAATAACCCGTGTGCCACACACAAAAGAGTATATAAAAGGAGTGATAAACCTCCGCGGTGAGATTGTTCCTGTGATTGATCTTCGTGAAAAGATTGGAGTTGAAAAAGAGAAATTTGGCGAGGAGACAAGAATTTTGATTGTCAACTGGAAAGGCGAGTTCAAGGTAGGACTGATAATTGACGAGGTTCTGGATGTGGTATATCTTTCTAAAGAAGATTTTGACCAAGCAACAAGGGACAGGAACGAGTTTAAGTTTTCGATTGCAAAGTATAATGGCATGCTCATAAACGTCATAAACCTTGAAGATGTGCTTTTTGAAAAAGCCGAGGAGGTTTAATCTTTATGAATTTGTCAAATAGTGAAATAAATGATATGTATTTGGATGTATTAAAAGAGCTGGGGAACATAGGAACAGGCAATGCAGTGTCAGCTCTTGCTATGATGATTGGCAGGAAAATAAACATGAAAGTTCCTGTTGTAAAGATGGTTAAACTCCAAGAAGTTCCAGAGATACTTGGCGGGGCAGAGATTCCTGTAGTTGGAATTTTATTGAACGTGGAAGGCGACATCGAAGGATTTATCATGTTTGTCATGTCTCAAGCTTCTGCCCACCTTCTTGTAAACATGTTAATGGGTACAGCTTTAAATGGATACAGTGAATTTACAGACATAGAAAAGTCTGCCTTGATGGAGATAGGGAACATCTTGGCAGGAGCGTATTTGACAGCACTTTCGAGTCTCACAGGTTTTAAGATGATTCAATCTGTTCCGCAGCTTGCTGAAGACATGGCAGGTGCGATTTTGAGTTTTCCTGCCATTCAGTTTGGCGAGACAGGTGACACTGCCCTTTATATTGAAACCGAGATTTTTGAAGAAAGCAGCAGGATTGTTGCTGATTTTTTCCTTATACCAACAATAGAGTCATACCAAAAAATGTTAAAAGCACTGGGAGTAGCATAGAAGATGATGGAGATTATAAAGGTAGGCATGGCAGATTTGAATGTCACAAGCTATCCGAACGCTCTTACCACCCTTGGACTTGGTTCTTGCGTTGGGGTGTGTATATACGATGCAAAGACAAAGATAATAGGTATGATACATATTATGCTTCCTTACAGCTGGGGTGTAAAAAATAATACTAATCCTGCAAAGTTTGCAGATACAGGTATTCCATTGCTCATAGAGAATATGGAAAAATTTGGTGCTGCAAAGAAGAACATGGTTGCCAAGCTTGCAGGCGGAGCTCAGATGTTTGAGGTTACAAGAAGCGAGTTTATGAACATTGGAAAAAGGAATGTTGAGGCTGCAAAAAAGGTTTTACAGGACTTAAATATATCCATTGTAGCAGAAGACACTGGAGGAAATTATGGTAGAACAATTATATTTTATTCAGAAGATGGCAGGCTTGAAATAAAGACAATTGGCAAAGGAACAAAAACAATTTAAAGGAGAAGACTTAAGAATTGAAAGGGGAGCAACTATTACCTGAGATTTTAGCAATTGTGGGAGGAAGTATTGTCCTTATTTCATGTCTTGTTACAAGGAAATCTGGAGAGTACATCTTTTTTGCAACTGCTGTGGTGTCGATTATAGGTTATGTGTTTGGAAGTATAGTTGAGAATATATTGAATGACAGCAAGGACCACAATCCTTAAATAGCTGAGAGGTACGAATGGGTATGGATGATGTACTTTTGTGGGAAAAGTTTATAAAGACCAAAGACCCAAAAATAAAAGAACAGCTCATAATAAAGTACATGCCGCTTGTAAAACTTTTGGCTGGCAGAATGGTCATATATTTTGGCGGGAACGTTGAGTATGATGACTTGGTAAGTTATGGTTCAATTGGTCTTCTTGATGCAATTGAAAAATTTGACAGTCAAAAAGGAGTCAAGTTTGAGACATATGCATATACGAGGATAAAAGGTGCAATAATTGACTGTGTTAGAAGCCAGGATTTTTTGCCACGAAGCATACGACAGAAAGCAAAAGAGATAGAAAAAGCCTACGTTGAGATAGAAAAAGAAGGTAGGACCCCGACAGACCAGGAAGTGGCAAAAAGGGTTGGACTTTCAATAAGTGAACTACAAAAGCTTCAAGAAAAGATATCAAGTGGTATGATTGTTTCCTTGGATAGTTTTTTGGAGCAGAACTACGAAAGCAAGATTGGCGGGCTTGAAGATTTTGTGTCCCAGCCAGAACATTTTATAGAGAATGAAGAGCTCAAAGAAGTGTTGAGACAGCAGATAGATAATCTTATGGAGAACGAAAGGATGGTGATTGTGCTTTATTACTATGAGGAGCTGAGCGTAAAAGAGATAGCAAAAGTTCTGGGCGTGTCTGAGTCGCGTGTAAGTCAGCTTCATACGCGAGCGCTTTTAAAGTTGAGAAGTGCTTTACAAAAGTATTTGGAAAAATAATATTTATTTTTTTGCGGGGAAAGGGGTACATTAGGATGTCAAGTGAACAAAAGGTTGATATAAAGGTTATGGTGACATCAGATAGATTAAAAGCAAGCTTGGTGCTTATTCAAAATCAGAATGGTGTGGAGTTGACATTTGAAAATGTTATGAACAAGCTGAGAGAAAATAAAATTGCATTTGGGATAGATGAGGAGGCTATCAAAAGACTTATTGAAAATCCTGTTTTTGGAACACCTGTTGTAGTTGCACAGGGAAAGCCTCCTGGCAAACCTGTTGATGGCAAGCTCATATATCATTTTGATATCAAGCGTGAGATAAGACCCAAAGAACTTCCTGATGGAAGAGTTGATTACAAGGACTTAGGAATTGTCCAGAATGTGCGAAAAGATGATGTTCTTGTTACAATGATAGACCCTGTTGACGGGGAAGATGGTAGGGATGTTTTTGGAGGGGTGATAAGAGGTCAGAAAGGAAGAAAGGTAAATCTTCCGAGAGGCAAAAATACATACATAGATGCTGACGGTCATACCTTAAAAGCTGCATGCGATGGACAGGTGTGCATCATTGAAGGCAAGGTCACAGTTCTAAACACATTGGAGATTGACTCTGACATAGACAATTCAACAGGCAATATAAACTTTGTGGGCAATGTCCATATAAAGGGAAGTGTGCTTTCTGGGTTTAAAGTTGTTGCTGAAGGAAATATAGAGGTTGATGGTATTGTTGAGGCTGCTGATATTGAGGCAAAAGGAAACGTTGTGCTGCACAAAGGAATTACAGGTATGGGCAAGGGCAAGGTGGTTGCAGGCAAGAGCGTTTTTGCAAAGTTCATTGAAAACGCTACTGTTGTTGCTGGTGAGGATGTTCAAGCAGAGGCAATTGTTCACAGCGATATAAAGTGCGGTAATAAACTTATTCTTGTTGGAAGAAAAGCTTCCATTGTCGGTGGGACTTGTAAGGTTGGCAAAGAGGTTGAAGCAAAAGTGATAGGTTCATACCTTTCCACAACTACTGAGATAGAAGTTGGGGTTGACCCTCTCATGGTGGAAAGGTACAGAGAGATAAAAAAAGAGATGGCAGAGCTGAAAGAGAATATAAAAAAATGTGACCAAGGGATTGAGGTTTTTAAGAAGATTGAGGCGGCAGGTCTTTTGACAGACGAGAAAAGAGAGATGCTTCAAAAGTTTACAAGGTCAAAGATTATAGCATCAGAAAGATTGAAAGCTTTGCAGAGTGAATTTGAAGAGATTGAAAAAAGACTTGAGGAGAGAAATGAGGGAGTTGTCAAGGTTCAGGACACTGTGTACCCTGGAGTTAAGATAACCATAGGAAATGTGTGCAAGCTCATAAAAGAGCCGGTAAAATACTGCAGGATTTACCGGGAGGATGCTGACATCAAGATAGCACCATATGCTTAAAATGAGGGATTTTTATTGCTTTGTGAATAAAAGGGAGATGGTGGAAGATGAATATAAGACCAATTGATGTAAAGATTTTGTATCCCAAATCGACAGAGGTGTCGCAGGTTGTACTTGGTGAGCAGCAAAAAGAGAATATGCTAAGGCATATAAATAGCCAGAAAAACCAGGCAAAAATAGATGAGGATTTGAGAAGAGTAAGAGAAAAGGACAATGTATCTGAGATTAGACTTTCTCAAAAGCAAGAAAGAGAAAGACAAGGGGCAAAAAAGCCCAAAAAGGAACAAAAAGGGTTTGATATAAGAATTTGAATTCTTTGTGAGGAGAAGATAGCAAAGAGATGGACGCCTATGTAATTTTGTTTGTATTCTTTGGCCTAATTTTAGTGTTGTGGTCATTGAGGTCGATAAAAAGGGATATAGAAAGAGGCGAGAAGATTTTACATGAGGCAGAAAAGGCTCAAAAAGCTCTTTCACAGCTTTTGAATGAAGCCATTGAGACAATTGAGGAATTGGATAGCTTTGGAGAATATATTATTGAAAGAATCGAAAACAAGGTAAAATGGGCAAAAAGTGAGATATTAGATGCTGGAGCATTACCAGTAAAAGAAAATAATATCAAAGAAAGTAAGGGATATCCAGAGATTGATGAGAGTATTGAAAAAACTGCCGAGTTAAAATCATGGGCATTAAAAGAAGATTATATTGAACCTGGCAAGGATATGCAGAAAGATGAGAATAAAAAACGTTCAAAAGAAGAGCTTTACAAGAAAGCGGTTGAGCTTTACAAACAGGGATATACAGTAGAACAGATTGCATCGAGCCTAAACATTGGCAAGGGTGAGGCAAAGCTTGCTATAAGGATAGTTGGGAGGGAGAGCATCTGAAGTGGTACAAGTTTTTTCTGCTGGGAATAGGAATTGGATGGGTACTCGGTGTGTGTGCGATGTATTTTGTCACCATTTCAAGTGCTAAAGATGTTTTACCAAATCTCAATAATACGGTGGACATTTATATTGACAGTACTAACAACCTTGCAGATGTTCTTTACCAAAATGGAGTTGTCCAGGACAGAGAGTCGTTTGAAAGTTTTCTCAAGAACAAAAATTTGGCTTCTAACTTTTGGGTAAGCAAAAAGGTAACATTTTCAAGAGCAATGTCATATGAGGAGATTTTTGAGGCAGTATATAAGAGCCATAAGTAAAACAAGCGGGGTTGGAAGATGATAGAAGCAATTAATAAAATTCTGCCCGTAATTGTAAAGACGCTTGAGAGAGTTCATGATAATAGCTGGAAGATGGATTACAATGTTCATGACAGCTACGAACTTATATTTGTAAAAAAAGGAAACATTGATTTTTGGGTAGAAAGGGAAAAAATAGAACTAAAAGCTGGTGACCTTTTGATAATAAAACCTTTTACAAAGCACAAGTTTGAGGTTGCAAGCTCAAGTAAGGCTGAATTTGTTGTAATGGGATTTTATTTAAAACCAGAGAGTAAAGCAAAGGTAGATGAACTAAAGGAGATTTATGGGTTTTTGAAAGTTTTAGAAGGAATAACAAATAGATTTTATTTTTTCCATGTTCGAAAAAGAAGCAGTATTTTCTTTTGCTTAGAATCTATTCTTCATGAGGCAAAAGAAAACAAAAATAGCATTCTTCTTTATATAAAGTGTTTAGAGCTCTTCATATATATTACCCGAGAAATTGACAGTCTTGAGATGATAAAAAATTACGACTATTCTTTGATTGCAAAACATATTAAAGAGTACATTGACAATAACTACATGGAAGATATAAAAATGGGTGATGTTGCAAAGAGGTTTTTCATGTCTGAAAGTAGTCTCTCGAGAATATTCAAGAATCATTTTGGGGTTTTGCCAAAAGAGTACCTGCTTTCAAAGAGAATAGAAAAGGCAAAAGAATATCTTTCCATCTCAAATCTAAAGATTAGCAATATTGCTATGATGTGTGGGTTTTCATCACTTCAGCGGTTTAACGACATTTTCAAAAAGTACACAGGTCTGAGTCCCACCCAGTATCGAAAGATGATTTTGCAGGATTTTGAGTAAGCTATGTGACGTAAAAAAATGAGCAATAAAAAGAAAATGAGAGTTTGAAGAAGATATTTTATTCTTTTCCCATCAAATTCAGTGAAAATTTAATATAGTACGCTTTTTTTGGGCAAAATCAGACTTGATTAGAAAAGGAAGAATATACTATAGTATTTATTGTGATTAGCACTCATCGAAAGTGAGTGCTAACAAATTTGAAAAAGGAGGGGAAAGCTCAATGAAAATCAGACCAATTGGTGATAGAATACTCATCAAGTTCAAGGAAAGAGAAGAGGTAACAAAGAGCGGTATAGTTCTTCCAGACACTGTGAAGGAAAAACCACAGATTGCTGAGGTAATTGAGGTTGGTCCTGGTGGAATTGTTGATGGTGAAAAGGTTGAAATGGTTGTAAAGAAAGGTGATAAGGTAATTGTAAGCAAATATGCTGGTACAGAAATCAAGATTGATGGTGAAGAATACACAATAATCAGACAAGATGACGTCTTGGCAATCATTGAAGACTAATTTTGAATTGAAAAGGAGGTAGATGTAAAGATGGCAGCAAAGATGATATTGTTTGATGAAGAGGCAAGAAGGGCGCTTGAGCGTGGTGTTAACAAACTTGCAGATACAGTTAAGGTTACACTCGGACCAAAAGGAAGAAACGTTGTTCTTGAAAAGAAATTTGGTTCACCCCAGATTGTAAATGACGGTGTTACAATCGCAAAGGAGATTGAGTTGGAAGATCCATTTGAGAACATGGGTGCACAGATTGTAAGAGAGGTTGCATCCAAGACAAACGACATTGCAGGTGACGGTACAACAACTGCAACAGTTCTGGCACAGGCAATGATAAGAGAAGGTCTTAAAAACATTGCAGCTGGCGCAAACCCAATGATTCTCAGAAAGGGTATCCAAAAAGCAGTTGATGTTGTTGTAGAAGAGATTAGAAAAATGAGCAAGAAGGTAAGAGGAAAAGAAGACATCACATATGTTGCTTCAATCTCAGCAGGTGACGAAGAGATTGGTAAACTTGTTGCAGATGCAATGGAGAAGGTAACAAACGATGGTGTCATCACTGTTGAAGAGTCAAAGACAACAGAGACAACTCTTGAGATAGTTGAAGGTATGCAGTTTGACAGAGGTTACATCTCTGCATACATGGTAACAGACACAGAGAGAATGGAAGCAGTGCTTGAGGACCCATACATCTTGATTACAGACAAGAAAATCTCAACAATCCAGGACATCTTGCCGCTTCTTGAACAGATAGTTCAGCAGGGAAGAAAACTTTTGATAATTGCTGAAGATGTTGAAGGCGAAGCATTGGCAACGCTTGTTGTAAACAAGCTCAGAGGAACACTCCAGTGCGTTGCGGTAAAAGCACCAGGATTTGGTGACAGAAGAAAAGCAATGCTCCAGGACATTGCAATACTCACAGGTGGTCAGGTAATCTCTGAAGAGCTTGGTCTTGACTTGAGAGAGGTAAAACTCAGCCAGCTTGGTCGTGCAAGACAGGTAAAGGTTCAGAAAGAGAATACAATCATTGTTGATGGTGCAGGCGACCCAAGCGAAATCAAAGCAAGAATTCAGTCTATAAAGAAGCAGATTGAAGAGACAACATCCGACTTTGACAGAGAAAAACTTCAAGAAAGACTTGCAAAACTTGCTGGTGGCGTTGCAGTAATCCATGTTGGTGCTGCAACTGAGACCGAGCTCAAAGAAAAGAAACTCAGAATTGAAGATGCTCTGGCTGCAACAAAGGCTGCAGTAGAAGAAGGAATTGTTCCTGGCGGTGGCACAGCGCTGATTAATGCAATTCCAGCACTTGACAAGCTCATTGAAAGCCTCACTGGCGATGAAAAGACAGGTGCAATGATTGTAAGAAAGGCGCTTGAAGAGCCGCTCAGACAAATCGCTGAAAACGCAGGTTTGGACGGTTCAGTTATTGTCAACAAAGTAAAAGAGAGCCCTGCTGGTGTTGGCTTTGACGCACTCAACGAGAGATTTGTTGACATGTTCGAGGCAGGTATTGTTGACCCAACAAAGGTTACAAGAACAGCTATTCAGAATGCTGCATCGGCTGCAGCAATGCTTCTGACAACAGAAGCAGTTGTTGCTGAAAAACCAGAAAAGGAGAAGAATCCACCAGCTCCAGCACCTGATATGTACTAATTCTGAAAATAAAGGCTGCCATGATTGGCAGCCTTTATTTTTTTTTGATATAATAAATTGTAACAAATTCTTTTTAAAATCTATTAAAAAAGGTGAAAGCGAAAGATGTACAAACTTATTGCAATTGACCTTGACATGACGCTTTTGGACAGAAACAAAAATATCTCTTCCAGGAACAAAAAAGCTATTGAGCTTGCAAAGCAAAAAGGTGTAAATATTGTTCTGTGCTCAGGAAGAATCCTCAAAGGCGTGATGTATTTTGCAAAGATTTTGGGACTTTGCGACCAGGTCGTTGTTGCTTGTAACGGAGCAATTGTAAGAGACCTCAAGAAAGATAAAGATGTCTATTATGTTGGGCTTGAAAACCAAAAAAGTCTGGAAATTACCAGAATTTGCAAAGAAAATGACATCTATTATCATTACTATTTTCAAGACACAATGATAGCAAGAAAGCTTGATTATTCGTCTAAATTTTACTATGAAAAGAATAAGGAGCTTCCTGAAGAAGAGAGAATTAATATCATAATTGACAATTCTGAAAATACCCTTAAAGCTTGTGGTGATTTGATAACTAAATTTGTTATTATTGACAAAGATGTAGAAAAGGTAGACCGTGTGAGAAAAATAATAGAAAGAGAGATTCCAGGTGTTGAGACCACAAAGTCAGACATCAACATTTTGGAAGTTATGAAAGAAGGTGTTAACAAAAAGAGAGCGCTTGAATTTGTCTGTTCTTATTTGGGGATAGCGCCAGAGGAAGTGATGGCAATAGGTGACAATGAAAACGACCTACAGATGATAGAGTTTGCCGGGCTTGGTGTTGCAATGGAGAATGCCATTGAAGAGCTTAAAGAGATAGCAGATTATGTGACAAAGTCTCATGAAGATGACGGGGTGGCAAGAGCGATAGAAAAGTTTGTTCTGGGGGAAGCGGTAAATGTGTAAAGTAGCAATTGTAAAGTGTGATACATATGAAGTGCAGGATGTGAAAGAGGCAATTTTGAAGGGTATTAATCTAATAGGGTATGAAATTCCAAAAAAAGACTGCGTGCTTGTAAAACCTAATCTTCTTATGAAAAAAAGCCCTGAAGATGCTGTTACCACTCATCCTGCTGTTGTTAAGGCGACAGTGGAAATCGTAAAAGAAAAGGTAAACAAGGTTATAATAGCCGACAGTCCAGGAGGTCCGTACACTAAAAAGAGGCTTGAGAGTATATACCAGGCTGCAGGAATAAAAGTGCTTGAAAAGCTTGAAAATGTTTTTTTGAACTATGATACATCTTACAAAGACCTTAATGTTGAAAGTACAATTTTCAAAAGACTTTCATTGATATCGCCATACTTTGAAAGCCAGGGAATTGTAAATCTTCCAAAGCTCAAGACTCATCAGATGGCAGTGTACACAGGTGCTGTGAAGAATCTGTTTGGGCTTGTTCCTGGTGGGCAGAAAGCCGAGATGCATTTTAGGTTCCAGGATGTCAGAAGGTTTATGGAGATGCTACTTGAAATCTTGACGGTGGCAAAGCCAATGCTAAACATAATGGACGGCATTGTTGCAATGGAGGGGGAAGGACCGTCGGCGGGAAGACCCAAAAAGCTTGGGATTTTGTTAATATCTGAGGATACCATTGCTTTGGATTATGTTGCCTGCAAGATTATTGGTCTTGATATAAAAGATGTTCCTCTTTTGGAGGTGGCAAAAGAGAAAGGGTTACTTAGTCCTGATGAGATTGAGGTTGTTGGTGAGAAAATAGAAGATGTAGCTCCATCAAGTTTTGAACTTGTTTTAAGACCTGAAATATCGTTTGTAAAAGGAAGGCTTCCGCACTTTTTGGCAAGTCTTTTAGACGGTTTTCTCTCGCCAAAACCAGTTTTTGATAGGAGTATCTGTATCGGTTGTGCAGAGTGTTTTAACGCTTGTCCTGCCCAGGCTATTGAAATGAAGAGCCGGAAAGCATATGTAGATTTAAAGAAATGTATCAGGTGCTACTGCTGTCACGAACTTTGTCCTGCAAAGGCTATAAAAATCAAAAGATCATTTTTATTTAAAAAAATACTAAAATGATGAAAGGAGGAAAGTCTTGTATTCTGCCAAGAATAATGCGGCAGGGTGACAAGACAAATGGCAATGACAAGTGTAAATGTTGAGTACATCAATCCATTTATTCAGGCAAGCCAGCAGGTATTAAAACAGGTTGCAAACATTGATTTTAAACTTGGGAAGGTGTACATTAAAGAGCCAACATATAAAGTTGACCAGGTTGTTGTTATAATTGGCATGACGGGCAATATAAAGGGTCAGGTAAATTTTTGCATGTCAATTGAGACGGCAAAACACATTGCGTCAATGATGATGGGAGGTTTTCCTGTATCAGACTTTGATGAGCTTGCAAAAAGTGCGATTGGAGAGATGGCAAACATGATTATGGGAAATACATCAACACTGTTTTCACAAAAAGGCCTAAAGGTTGAGATAACACCTCCTTCAATTTTAATAGGCGAGAACATGACGCTCAGTACATCGAAGATGATAAACATATGTGTGCCGCTTTTACTTGACAACGGTGATAAAATTGATATGGATGTTGCGTTCATGGAAAACTAAACAGCGAAAGGGGGCTTTGTTCCTCACAGCATGCCAATAAACATAGTACTTCATGAACCTGAAATTCCATACAACACAGGAAACGTTGCAAGAACATGCGCTTGCACAGGAAGCAAGCTCCATCTTATAGAACCTCTGGGTTTTTCATTAGAAGACAAGTACTTAAAAAGAGCAGGTCTTGACTACTGGCAGTATTTAGACGTAAAAATATACAAAGATTTAAACGACTTTTTTGAAAAGAACAGAGGAGCAAACATTTTCTATTTTTCTACTAAAGGGAAACAATATTATACCCAGGCACCTTATGAAGACAATTGCTATCTTATGTTCGGAAAAGAGACAGCCGGTCTTCCTCAGTGGCTGATTGAACAGAATATACACAGAACTTACAGAATACCTATGATAAGCGATGTAAGGTCTTTAAATCTTTCAAATTCGGTTGCCATTGTTCTTTACGAGGCGTTAAGACAGCTTGGTTTTCCTAACTTGGTATAGTTTATGGGAAATAAAAGGGGGATTATTGAATGGGTGTCACGATAGTTACAGACTCAACCTGCGATTTGAGTCCTCAGATGCTGAATGAATTTGGTATTAAGATGGTGCCACTAAAAGTTTATTTTGGAGAAGATGTATACAAGGACTGGGTTGAGCTTGACCCTGTGAGCTTTTATCAAAAGCTTACTCAAGCTACAGAGCTTCCTCGAACTTCTCAGCCAAGCCCTGAAGAATTTGCAAATGTCTTCAAACAAGAGCTTGAGAATGGCAACGAAATTGTATCAATTCATCTTTCATCAAAGCTGTCAGGGACTTTTAACTCGGCATGTCTTGCAAGGGATATGCTTGACAGCAGCAAGATTTTTGTTGTTGATGGGAAAACAGCGTCAATTGGAACTGGGATTTTGGCAATTTTGGCAAAAAGATTAGCAGATGAAGGCAAAAGCGCAAAAGAGATAGCAGAAAAAATTACAAAAAAGACAGATACCATAAGGCATCTTTTTGCTGTTGAGACTTTGGAATATCTCAAAAAGGGTGGCAGAATTTCACCTGCAAAAGCTACCATAGGAAATATTCTGAATATAAAGCCAATACTTCATCTTGTTGATGGGGTTGTTGAGCCTTTTGATAAGGTAAGAGGTATGAAAAGAGCACTGCCGCGGATAATAGAAGAGGTTAAGAAAAAGGGACTTGACCTTAAAAATCAGCTTTGCGGACTTTCGTATGCAGGGCCTCTTGATGAAGCAAGCGAATATGCAAATATGCTCAAACAAGAGCTTTCGCCAGGCGAGCTTATTGTCACTCAGATTGGAAGTGTGATTGGCACATATGTGGGACCTGGCACGGTTGCATTTATATTCTTTGAGGAATAATAAAATTTGAGGTTTTAAACTCTTTCAGCTACAGGGTAGCCTGTAGCTTATTGTATTTTATATAAAGAAGAGGTGAAAGACAAAAGTGGTTGTAAAAGACAAGGTATTTAAACTGCTCTATGATGTTGAAAAACCAGGAAGATATATCGGCAATGAGATAAATATGGTAAAAAAAGACCCTGCAAAGGTGGATGTTAGGTTTGCATTCTGCTTTCCGGACGTGTATGAGATTGGCATGTCTAACTTGGGACTTAAGATTTTGTATCATCTTTTGAACGAAAGGGAAGATGTGTACTGCGAAAGAGCTTTTATGCCATGGGTTGATATGCAGCAGAAGATGCAAAAAGAGGGAATAAAGCTCTTTTCGCTTGAGACTTTTACTGAACTTAACAAGTTTGACATAATAGGATTTTCTCTCTCATACGAGATGAGCTACACAAATGTGCTGAGGATGCTTGAACTTTGTGGTCTTCCACTTGAAAGTCAAAAAAGAGAAAAAGGTATGCCAATTGTGATTGCAGGCGGTCCATGCACGTATAATCCAGAACCGCTGTGGGAGTTTATAGATGTGTTTGTAATTGGTGAGGGTGAAGAGGTCATTTTGGAGATTATTGACCTCTATAAAAAATACAAATTTTCCAGCATGACAAAGGAGGAGTTTTTATTTGAATGTGCATCTATTCAAGGGTGTTATGTTCCTTCTCTTTACAATGTTGAATACAATCAAGATGGCACTATAAAATCTATAACACCTGTATCAGAAAATGTGCCGCCAAAGGTAAGAAAGAGAATTGTAAAGGATTTGGATACAAGCTATTTTCCAACAAAGATGATAACACCTCTTATAGAAGTTGTACATGACAGAATAACCTTGGAGATTTTCAGGGGATGCGCAAGAGGGTGCAGGTTTTGCCAGGCAGGTGTGATATACAGGCCGGTCAGGTTCAGAAGTAGCAAAAAGGTTTTGCAGTATGCAAAAGAGCTTGTTGGAAATTGTGGTTGCAATGAGATATCGCTTGTGTCCCTTAGCACAAGCGATTATCCTGATATAGATGAGCTTGCAAGGGAAATTTTGAAGTTTGCAGAGAGCAAAAAAGTAAACATTTCTCTTCCATCATTGAGACTTGACTCAACATCTTTGGACCTTTTAAAGGAGGTTGAAAAGGTAAGAAAACCTACACTGACGTTTGCTCCCGAGGCAGGAACGCAGAGACTAAGAGATATTATAAACAAAAATATAAAAGAAGAGGATATATACTCTACAGTCAAGCTTGCGTTTGAAAGAGAGTTTCAGAATATAAAACTCTATTTCATGCTTGGTCTTCCTCTTGAAGAAGATGAGGATGTTCTGGGGATATATACAATAGCAAAGAATATAAGAGAGATTTACAAAGAGCTTGGACTTAAAAATAGAATCAGAATAACAGTGTCCACATCCTTTTTTGTGCCAAAACCACACACGCCGTTTCAGTGGGAGGCACAGGATAGCATTGAAAACATGCAAAGAAAGATGAAACTTTTAAAGGAGAATCTCAAAAAGGTAAAGGATGTTGAGTATAGCTGGCATGACTTTTATCTTAGCAAACTTGAAGCGGTACTTTCGCGAGGTGACAGAAGACTTTCAAAGGTAATTAAAAGAGCTGTTGAGCTTGGCTGCCAATTTGACGACTGGGGCGAGTTTTTTGACTTTTCGAAATGGGAAAGAGCATTCCAGCAAGAAAACATCGATTGGAGGTTTTACTCTGACCGAAAAAGAAGTTTTGATGAGGTTTTGCCGTGGGACATTATTGACACAGGTGTGACCAAGGAGTTTTTGAAAAAAGAATGTCTTTTGGCATATGAAGCAAAAACCACAAGTTCGTGTTTTGAAAGATGCACAGGTTGCGGCGTAACTTCTTTTCGAGGGGGAATTTGTGTTGGCAAGTAGGTACAGGTTTTACTTTTCGCGAGATTTGCCTGCAGCGTTTATATCCCATCTTGACATGACAAGGTTATTTGAAAGGTTATTCAGGAGGCTGGATGTAAAGCTCAAGTTCACCCAGGGGTTCAACCCACATCCAAAGATAGTTTTTATTCTTCCAATGCCAGTTGGACTTTGTTCGAAAGAAGAGATATTTGAAGTTGAATGCGAGCAGGAACTTGAAAGCAGTATCATTGAGAATCTCAATAAAATCTTGCCAGAAGGATTAAAAATGTTGAAGGTTGAGCTGGCTACTGATAAAATACAAGTAAGTGATATGTATTATCAATGTTTTGTTGAAACTGAGGAAGAATTTTGCAAGTACTTTGATGAGTTCATGAAAAAAAGTCCTGCCATAAAGAAAGAGAAGGAAGGCAAGGTAACAGTCAAGAAAATTTATGATTTTCTTTTGAGCTATGAATGTGAAAAAGTGGATGGGAATATAAAAATAAGTTTTCATATAAATGTTGTGAATGGAAGTTATATAAAACCAGAAGATATATTAAGAGAATTTTCTCAGGAGTATAATATTGAATGTAGGATTGTGAAGGTTGAAAGGGTAAAAGTTAACTATAAAAGGGTGATATAATGCAAAGTGAGATTATAGTGGATGTAAGTTTTAACCAAACCCGGGTTGCTGTTTTGGAAGACAAAGAACTTGTCGAGATTTACATCGAAAGGGAAGACAGTCAAAGTATAGTAGGAAATATCTATAAAGGGGTTGTTGAAAACATTCTGCCTGGTATGGATGCAGCTTTTGTCAATATTGGTCAGGAGAAAAACGCTTTTTTGTACCTTGGAGACGTGAACAGGCTTGAGTTTGGTGATACCGACGAGTATTA
>OFGS01000117.1_pt1 | contig 22446 bp, 14 predicted proteins | sample 1521851 | NCBI WGS metagenome assembly OFGS01 (sample SAMEA3142070, study PRJEB24117) | hot springs metagenome
CATAAATCTGCATCAAAAGCTCGTCTTTTTCAGCAATTCCACCGCACGCATAAAGCTCTCTTACCTCAACGCCATGCTCATTGAAGTTGTCAATTATTATCTTTGTACCATACGCTGTTGCCTCAATAAGTGCCCTGTACATCTCCTCAGGCTTTGTAGTTAAGGTCATGCCAAGCATCATACCAGTAAGATCCGCATCAACCAGAATTGACCTGTTGCCATTCCACCAGTCAAGCGCCAAAAGACCGCTCTGACCAGGCTTTAGTGCCTTTGCTTTTTCTTTTAGAAGCTGGTAGATATTTAACCCTTTTTGCTTTGCTTCTTCAAAGTAATGCGCTGGCACGCAGTTTTCAACAAACCATTCGAAATGGTCTCCAACACAGCTCTGGCCTGCCTCATACCCATAAAAGCCAGGTAAAATTCCATCCTCAACATAACCACAGATACCAGGCACCATCTTCTCTTCATTCCACAAAAGCATGTGGCATGTAGATGTTCCAATTATCATCAGCATCTTGCCAATATCAGTAATCCCAACAGCAGGAACTGAGACATGCGCATCCACATTTGCAATTGCAACGGCTGTTCCAGGATTTAAGCCCATTAGCTTTGCCATCTCTTCTGTGAGCTCTCCTGCTTTTTGCCCGATAGGGTAAATATCGCGGGATAGCTTTTCATCAACTACATTCTCAAGCCTTGGATGAAGTGCTTTGAAAAACTCTTTTGAAGGATAGCCTTCCCTCTTGCTCCAGATAGCTTTATATCCTGCTGTGCATGAGTTCCTCTTCTCAACCCCTGTCATCTTCATTACAATCCAGTCAGCAGCCTCGATAAATTTGTCTGCATCTTCATAAACTTCTGGTGCTTCTTCTAAAATCTGCATGATTTTGGGGAATAGCCACTCAGATGAAATCTTTCCGCCATATCTTTGCAGAAACTTCTCTCCTCGCTCCTGAGCTGTTTGGTTTAACCTATTTGCATATTTTTGAGCAGCATGGTGTTTCCACAGCTTAACATAGGCATGAGGATTTGATTTGAACTTGGGAAGCTCACAAAGCGGTGTCCCATCCTTTTTGATAGGAAGCATTGTGCAGGCTGTAAAGTCAATTCCTATTCCAATCACATCGTCTTTAGAAACTCCTGCTTTTCTCAAGACATCTGGAACAGTTGTTGCCAAGACTTCTATATAATCCTGTGGATGTTGAAGTGCCCAGTCATGAGAAAGTTTTGTACCATCTGGAAGGCTTTCGTCCATAACTCCGTGAGTGTACTCTTTTACACTTGTTGCAACCTCTTCACCCGTCTGAACATTCACCAAAACCGCTCTCCCAGATTGCGTTCCAAAATCAATTCCAATACTGAACTTTGCCATAAAAATCCCCCTTTTCCCCTTTTGCTTGTGCATACATGTTTCTTTAAAAATATAGTAGCATATATGCAAAAAGAACAAAAGAGAAAGAGTGAAAAAAGTTGTACGTGAACAATTTCACATTCTTCTCTATTAGTGTCTAAAATATAATGGATTCAATACCAATATTACTTTTGTTTTGCAGTCAATTTATAAGCGGTTATAAGAAGTTTATTTTGCTTTTTAATTTTTATAAGTTATTTTCTTTTGTATATGGGAATATATGAAAACACAGTACTATCTTTATTGTATTTCAAGACTCTCATCTTACTAACTAAGCTCAGCTACCTTTTCTATTCTCATCGGTTTTGAAAAATAATAGCCTTGAAATTCATCGCATCCCAATTCTTTTAATATCTCATATTGTTCTTTTCTTTCAACACCTTCAGCAATTGTTTTCAAATTCATTTCTTTTGCCATATAAATAATATTTTTAACAATAACATATTCATTACCAAAAAACTCTATTTTGTTGATAAACTTTTTGTCAATTTTGAGTGCATGAATAGGAAGTGTCAAAAGCAGCTCAAGGGACGAATAACCAGTGCCAAAATCATCTATTGAAATCTTAATGCCTTTTTCATAAAGTTCATTAAAAATTTCTTTTGAAAGTTCTAAATTATTCAAAATTATCCTTTCAGTTACTTCTATCTCAATATCTTCAGAAGTCACATCGTGTTTTTTCAGATACTCGCTTAAAATACCTATCATATTCTACATGGCAAACTCTTTGCCTGACAAATTTATAGCAACCGGCACTTTCTTGAAACCATTTTCTTTTATATATTTAATATCTCTGCAAACAATATCCAATATGAACCTGTTTAAATCATACACAAGACCGCTCTCTTCTGCAATCTGGATAAACTTGTCTGGGGTCAAAATCCCTTTCTGGGAATTCCACCTGAGAAGGGCTTCAAAACCGACTACCGTCCTACCATCAAGGGATACTTTTGGCTGATATACTAAAAAGAACTGTTTATTTTGAATTCCTCTCAAGATTTCAGACTCAATTTCAAGTCTTCTCAAAATCTCTTCTGTCATAGACCTTTCGTAAAACTCATAAAGATTTTTGCCCATATCCTTGCCACGCTTTTTGGCCACTGTGAGAGCAATTTCTGCGTTTTTCAAAACTATATCCGCTTCTGTTCCATCCTGCGGGTATCCAGCAATCCCTATGTTGATGTTTGTATATAACCATTTTCCCATTACACTCCAACTTCTTGAAAATCTTTCTACAAGATTTTCTACAATTTGTACAACCGAAGTTTTCTCTACATCTGTTGTCACTACTACAAATTCATCCCCACCAAATCTGCTGAAAATCCATTCTCTTGGTAAGAACTTTTTTATCTCCATTGCTATTGATTTTAAAAATTCATCTCCTACTGCATGTCCAAATATTTCATTGATATAACCTAAATTACCAACTTCAATAAATATTGTCCAAAATTTTTAATTTTCTTTCTTGCTTTTCTCTATTCTCTCTCTAATCTTTTCGTTTAAAAAGTTTCTATTTGGAAGTCCCGTTACATCATCATAATATGCAATAAGCTCAATATACCTGTTTAGTCTCAAATCACATGAAACATGGGGTGTTACATCTTCAAATGTTCCTACTATTCTAAACGGTATCCCCTTTTTATAAAGGATGGTGGCACAAACAAAAATCCATCTGCCTTCCTCTAGTTTTATTCTGATAGAAAAACCATTTTGTTTATTCTCTACACTTTCTTTTGCAAGATTTAAAAGGTGGATAAATTCATTTTCAGCCATAAGCTTTTTGACATAGTCCTCAATATTCTCACTTTGTATTGTAAGATACACAACGCCGTCTGACAGATAAATCTTCTTTTCTCTGATATCGTATAGCCAAAATCCTCTTTCTGATTTTATTGCCTGCTCAAACCTTTCAAACTGGGTATCAGTAAGCTCTATAAAATCCTTTATCCATAAATCAACCGAAGTTTCTTTCATACATTCTTTTCATCCTTTCTAAACGAGAATTTATCTACTGCCCCTTTCGTTAGTCTAATTTTACCCTTTTCGCCTTTCCAATTCAATGGTTTTTAAGAAAGACAAGCAATTTACTTGGAAATCCAATTGATGTTCTTGATTTAAAACATTGGTTGACTATCAGGTATGACAAAAAACAAAACTGATAGTCATTTTTTTCGAAGAGTGATATAATATTATTTGGAATATTCCTATTCAAAATTCCTGGAGGTGAAATAATGATAAGAGCTGCAAGGGCAATTTCAGTGATTGTGACAATTTGTTTTATAACCTTCTTGCTATCATCTTCAATTTTTGCTCTATCGAGTCAGCAAACCCAAGCTTCTTTGTTAGAAAAAACTTTCAAAGCAGAGCTTTCAAAAATTTTAAATCCTGACTCTCCTCTTTCGTGTGATATAATCACCACCTCAACCGGGCAAAAGTCAGTCGGATATGGTTTAAACTTTATTGTCAATGAGATAAAAACTTACAAAGTTGCTTTCGACAGAAAAAATAGAAAGTTTTTTGTTCAGACTAAAAAAGACAATATAAATCAAATAGTCTTCTTAAATGGACAAAATATTTACACATCAGACCCAAAGGATAACAAGTATATCCTTAGCACCATACCAACTACTCTCTGGATGAGCATCAATATGCTTGACAGCTCGATTTCTCAGCCTATGAGCAAGTTTTACCAGACTCTATTGAACTACCTAAACTCTCAATCATCTTCAATTGTAAAAAGCGCGTACAAGACAACAACATCTGTTGGTTCAAAAAAGATTAGCTGCTGGCAACTTAGCGCTACCTTGCCAAGTAAGGTGTTAGAACCTGCGTTTAAAGAATTTTTAAGCACAGCTTCAAAATCCGCACTTTTTCAGCTAAGCATTATGCTCGATGTTTATTTAAAATCTTTGACAGACGATGAAAAGAAGGCTTTGTGCTCTTTAAATATCGACGTAAGCAAACTCTCATCAAGCGAGATTTCAAAACAGCTTGAAAGCAATCTTTCCAAGCTTATTAGCTCAATAAAATTGGATGATTATAAGATAAGCTTTTATGTTGACGAAAAGACAGGAAAAGTTGTAAAGATAATAATTAAAAATTCACTTGCAACTGGTGGTGGAGTTTCATCAAGAGTCGAAATAACAAATATCTTGGCAGGAAATGATGTTAAGTTTCCTCAAATTTCTCAAAATATGATAAAACAACAATCCAGTCAGGTAGACTTAGTCGGTCTTTTGAAATTAATTGAGAATTTTGTTACTAAAATGCAGCAGATTAAATAAATGGAATATACAAATAAAAAGGCAAGACTGCCACATGATTGATATCATAAAAAGATGTGGCAGTCTTTTTTTGTCCAATTTACAAAACATATTGTCTTACCTAACTTTTGTAATATTCTTTTAAACAAAATCACACAAACTACATTTATAATTTTGTTATTGTGACGTCTTTTAAGTGTGCTTAAAAGAAGGTGACACGACAATGAAAAAGGGACTCTATATTTTAACTTTAGTAACTTTTGCGCACGCAGTAGCCTTTCCTGCGCAAACTTTTGCACAAAAGGATTAGATTAAGATTCCTGTGCTTGTGTATCATTACTTTGCAAAAGAGTTAAAAGAGGCACAAGAGGTAAAAAAAACACTAACTCTAAAGAAGACAAAACAAACCTTATTGCAAAAAAGGCTAAAAAGCCTTTTTTTTTATTTGCCAAATTTTAAATATATAAGCGTGGTTGCAACCGCTACAGCTGCGCTTATGAACTTGTTCAGAAGAAAAAGCGAAACATAGGGTGTAGCAAATGTTGCCACAAATGCCAGCTGAGGGCCTAAAGCTGAAGCTGCTGTCATGCACAGGGCAGATGCTAAAATTTTTGACCTTTTGTCCATCTTATCAAAAAGGTAAAGTGTAGGTACATAGTTCACAAGCAGCATCAACATTCCTTCCAGCCCTGCTTGATTTGAAGTATAAGAACTTTGCAAAAGCCTGAATCTACTTATTAGAAAATTGTCTATAACTGTAAAAAATACATAGCTGCCACCAATTAAAACTGCCATTTTAAGCGGAAGGACTATACAGTCTTGTAAAACTGTTTTTATAGGAAATAAAGCTTTGCTTGTTAATATATGGTATCCCAATAACGCAAGTCCTACAAGGTTAACAAAGGTCATTGTACTACCCAAATATTTCATTGCAGTTATCAAAAAACGCCATCCTTTTGAAACACCAATGGCAAGCATAAAAGTAACAACCACAACAATAGCTACCAGTTTTAATGACCTCAGTATATTATATCCCCAAAGCATGCTTGTAAACACGACTGCAATAAGAATACATCCAATTCCAATAAGACTTCCTTTTATAAAATCCTCTTTTGACTCGCCTTTCAAAATTCCAAATGCAACAGGGTATGTAAAACCAATGGTTGCCCCCAAATTTGAGCTAAGTAGAATACCGCCTATTACCTTAGCCATTTCATCTTTTGATACTTGCTGGGATATATGATACCCACCCATATCTATAGGTAAAAAACAAGAAATTAATATTGCACCGTCGGTATGAAAAAGCTGCGCTAAAAATTTTGAAGGTTTTACCAGCAACATACCCAAAAATGGATATAAATAAAGAATGCCCAGCATCAAAAAAACGGCTTTTGCCATGATTATAAAGCCTTCTTCAATTTTTGACCCAAGTTTGAGCTTGTCACCAAAAATTTTATCAATAACACCTGTTGCAAAGGCTATTGAAAATAACATAAACAAGATTTTGCTCAGTTGCATCTTTAAACTCACAACTCAAATTTCATTTGTTTAAAGTTATTTTACTACAAATTTAAATCTTTTGCCTTTTCGTCATCAAAAGTTTTGCTTAAAAAGACGATCGCCACAGCCACACCTTCATCTCACCAACTCCCCTATTGGCCCAGGCATAATAAGGAATAAGCTTTATTTTTACAGGTACAAACTTTGGCCTGTGGCTCTTATAAAGCTCTTCTGCAAAATCATCTTCTGCCATCCTAAAACCATCTACTTCAACTGTGTACAAACCTCCTAAAATATTGCTATCGAATTCTAACTTGCACTTTCTGTTTACATCAACAAAAAGCAGATGCAAATTCTTGCCATTGTCTGCTTCTTCTGCACAAAATACAACAGGGCCTTTCACAACTGCCACTTTACCTACATTGCTCCTCACCTGCGGGTGTGAATTTACCATTTTAACCTCTGTTGGTATCTTTAATGTAACTTGATCATTTTCTTTCCATAACCTCTCAATGCAAACATAGCTGTTTTCCAGTTTCTGTATCTGCTCTTTCTTCCCATTTACATAAACCTCAAAGCTTTCACACCAACCTGGAACCCTAAGATAAAGCTTAAATATTATTTCTTTCGAAGGTTTTAAATCTATCTTGACCATGTCTTCAAAAGGATAACTTGACACTTGCTGGAGCAAAACCTTAACACCACCTACTTCAACCAGGACACTGCTGCCAATATATAAATTAACGTAAATCCCATCATGGTTATAGCTATAAACATACCTTCCCAAAGCCGATAAAAACCTTGCCACATTTGGTGGGCAGCAAGCACAGCCAAACCAGGGTTGACATTCTGGTTTTACATGGTGTCTGTCAAACCTTTTCTCTACTTCTTTTGGAAATACTTCAAGAGGGTTAACATAAAAATACTTTTTGCCATCTTGTAACATAGCTCCTATTTTAGTGTTATAAAGAGCTCTTTCTATAATATTGTAGTACTTGCTATGTGGTTTTATTCTATTCATCCGATGGGCAAAAAAGACAAGACCTACAGATGCGCAAGTCTCAGCATACGCTGCAGCATTTGGCAAATCGTATTCAAATGTAAATGCCTCGCCATGCGCGGATGAACCAATTGCACCTGTAATGTACATCTTTCTATTTCTTATATCATCAAACAGAGCTTCACAAACATCATAGAGCTCTTTATCCTTTGTATAATAAGCAACATCTGCCATGCCAAAATAAAGATATACTGCTCTGACAGCATGTCCCACAGCTTCTCTTTGCTCACGAACGGGTTTGTGGGCTTGCAAATACTCTTTTCCAAGACCTTTAAAACCTTTCCAATGCTCTTTTTTGCCTCTTTTTTCCCACTCTATATCAAAGTAGTATGGTTCTTGTCCTCTCTCATCAATAAAAAAATTTGCAAGTTTAAGGTATTTACTATTGTTTGTTACCTCATATAGCTTAACAAGTGCAAGCTCTATCTCGGGATGTCCATCGTAGCCTCTGATTTTACCATCTTCTTTCCAAATACACTATAAATATGGTCTGCAAGCTTACAAACAATACCTAAAAGCCTTGTCTTCCCTGTTGCTTTAAAGTGGGCAACACCAGCTTCAATCATATGTCCTGCAGTGTAAAGTTCATGGCACTCTTCTAAATTTGTCCATCTTTTGCCTTTTCCCTTGATGGTAAAATATGTATTCAAATACCCATCTTCCCACTGAGCCTTCTCAATTATTTCAATGACCTCATCAACCTTTTTCTCCAAATCAGGGTTTGGATACTTTTCAAGAACATATGATGCTGCTTCAAGCCACTTTGCAACATCGCTATCTTGAAAAACAAACCCCTCAAATTCCCCGTCTTCAAGACCTGCTGCTATTTTGAAATTCTTTATTGCATGGCTCTTGACAGGAATATCGACAAGATCATTTAAAATTTCCCACTGATATGGCACAACTACATCACGAACAAGATCTACATACCTTCCCCAGAATGGGTCTTTGATAGTGACGTCTTTTATTTCTGGGGATTTCAAAGAATTTGTAAAAGGATTTACAGTTATATTTTTTCACCACCTAAGTATCTAATTTTATTCTCTGTCTTTATTTTCTGACATTACTCTTATTTTTTCAAGTTGAAAAAATAATAATTTTAGTGGAAAAATTTGATTTAATCTTTCACATTGATTTGAAGTCTCACCCAGACTTATATCACTTCATTATGTATTTCCTACAACTTGTTACTATCAGTTTTGTGCATATTTTTATTGCCTTTTTTTGTCTAAAATTTTAAAAGTCCCAGTAAAATAAGTTACTTAAGCTATTTTCTTGACAATTTAATTTTTAGTGCATAATTTCTACAACATATATATTTTAGTACCTATAAAACATCAAATTAACAATTGAATTAAAACTTTTAGGGGAATATAATTTTGTAATCATGTGAAAATTTCTTAAAATCAACTACTCAGAGGGGGAGTTTCTGCTTGTTTGAAAAACTGAAGAGAATTTTTATAGGAAAGCCTTTGCCAAATGAGGCAGAAAAGACAGAAAAGTATGGTGTTTTATGGAATTGCCAATTTTGTCAAGTGATGCTATATCATCAGTTGCTTACGCTGGACAAGAAATTTTGTATGTACTCTTGCCTGCAATAGGATTTCTCGCTCTTAAAGAAATATCTGTTGTAACCTCCGCAATCATAATACTTCTTTTTATTTTAATGCTCTCTTACAGACAAACTATTGAAAACTATCCAAATGGTGGCAGCGCGTTTATCGTCGCAAAAGACAATCTTGGTGTTTTGGCAGGAATTGTGGCGAGAGCAGCTTTGTCTGTTGATTACATCTTGACAGTGGCAGTTTCTATTTCTTCAGGTGTTGATCAGATTGTAACTGCACTTGAATTTTTAAAGCCTTATAAGATTGCTCTATGTCTCTTTTTAGTTCTATTTTTGATGATTGGAAATTTGCGAGGAATAAGAGAATCATCCAGAATATTTGGTATACCTGCTTATGCTTTTATGTTTTCAATTTTGGTTTTAATCATAGCTGGGTATATAAAACTAAGGATGGGATATGTTCCGCCAGAGCCAAAGATAAATTATCCTGTCCATCCTGTTACTTTAGTTTTGCTTTTGAAGGCATTTGCAAGCGGGTGCACAGCACTGACTGGTATTGAAGCTGTATCAAATGCTGTTCCAAACTTTAAAGACCCGGCAACAAAACATGCTAAAACTGTTTTGCATTTATTATCCTTAATAATCCTCGTGTTATTTGGTGGAACAACACTTTTGGCAACTCACTACCATATAGTTTCTACTGAAGGTGCTATGCTTGTTTTGATGGCACAAGAAATTTTTGGCAAAAGCTTTGTGTATTATATTGTTGCTGCAACAACCTTTATAATCCTTGTTTTTGCTGCAAACACTGCATTTTCGGGATTTCCAATGCTTGTTGCTGTCATGGCAAAAGAAGAATTTGTGCCAAGGCAGCTCAGCCTCAAAGGTGATAAGCTTTCATACTCAAATGGAATTATAATTCTTGCTTTGGTATCTGCACTTTTGATTGTAGCATTTAATGGTAACGTCACAGCACTCATTGGACTTTATGCAGTTGGTGTTTTTATATCATTTACATTATCTTAATCATGTATGTTTGTAAGATGACTCAAGAACAAAGGCAGGCATTGGCACATAAAAGCATTTATAAACGGATTTGGTGCACTCACAACATTTGTTGTTGTCTTAATAATTGCAATAACTAAATTCAAAGAAGGTGCGTGGATTGTTGTCTTTTTAATTCCTCTACTTGTTTTTGCTATGATTAAGGTAAAACTTCATTATATATTGCCGTTGCTGATCAGCTGAGAGTAACACCTACGGACAAAGAGCTTTTGGATGTTGAGCACAATATCTACAGAAACAGGGTTATTGTACCGATTGAAAGTTTAAATAAGGCAAGCATCCGTGCTCTGAGATTTGCAAAGACAATTTCAGACAATGTAATCGCTTTTAATGTATCAATAAATAAAGAACAGGCAAAAGCTTCAAGAAAGGTATAAAATGCCCAATTGTTATATTTTGCTTGTAATAAGGTATTCTCCTTATAGAAAAATATTAGAACCGCTTTTAGAGTATATAAAGTCTGAAGAGTACAACTATCAGAAAGGAGACATGATAACAGTCATCATACCCAAATTTACCGTACAGCGCTGGTGGCAAAAGATTTTGCACAATCATACGTGGCTGTTTATAGAAAAAGAACTTTTAAAACACAAGCACATTGTTGTATCTGTCATGCCGCTACAGTTAAAAGATGATGACGTGGTTTTGAAGAAAAAGAACAAACATATGTGGAAGATATTAGAGGAAGATTAGCTTTTTAAGATTTAATCTCGATTATAATGCAATAATAAGGGAGCTGACCTGTTCTGAAGATCAGCTCCCTTTTTGCATGTTATTTCTTTAAATTGCTCAGTGCCCTGAAAAGCAATGTCAAAAATTCAGCTCTTGTAATTGTATTCTGTGGTCTAAATGTGCCATCTGGATAACCTTTGACAATTCCAAGTTTGTATGCCTTTGCAAGATATTCAACATCAGTAGATGACTGTTCAAGCAAGTCACTAAATTCAATCTTTGCAGGTTCCGCATTAACTCCGACCTTTTCTAGTACTTTCATAATTATCGAAACAGCTTCAATCCTTGTTAGCATCTTATTAGCATCGTCAACTTCTGAGATAACTTCATTGTCAAGTAGTGCTTTGATAGCTGATAGTGCCCAGTCAGGAACATTTGCAGGCTTGCTCATATCCTTTGGCTGAACCTCAAATGCTCTCTGAACAATTACAGCTGCTTCAGCAAGTGTTACATTCTTTGAAGGCTTTAATGTCATGTCGTTGTAGCCTACAACTAAACCAGATGTTACTGCTTGCGTAAATGTGTCATATGCCCAATGTGTCTTTGTTATATCCTTGTAAACCTCATCTAATTTTGCCGCAACTACAATGATTGTCCCCTCTTTTGGTGTATTTACTACTACTTTATTTACCCCTTTCCTTACTGGAACAAGTGTTGGTTTATTTATATCATCAACGACAAATGCAATTGGTATTCGCTCATCTTTAAATGATACTGGATCAACTTTTACCTCAACTGGCACAGATTTTACAAGTTTAGCATTCTCAATATTGACTTTAACGGCAGGAGCAATAATCGTACCCAACTCAATGCCAGTAGATATCTTTTCAATCTTTTCTACTTTGATGACCGCATTTGTGTTTGTAACAGCATCAGGTAAAACAACAACTTTTATGTCCTGTCCCAAATTGATGGTTGCTGGCTTTTCAGCTTCAAGTTTAATTATTACCACATTTTGTGAAGCTGTAGAAGTTGTTTGCTGTTGCTGTTGTGTTGTAGTTTGCGTCTGCTGCTGAGTCTGCTGTTGTTGCTGGGTTTGTTGTTGCTGCTGGGTTGTAGTTTGTCCAGAAGGCGTTGTTGGTGTTATGATATATGTTACTGTTGTTGAAGTTGAAGGCGACGTCGTTGGTTGTTGCGGAGCAGGTTGTTGTACAGGTGCAGCAATTAGCTCTAAGCAACCAAACTTACTTGTGTCTCTCCAATTATTACCAATCTTATCATTCCATGTTAGTACATTAACTCTTTTACCTGTATCATCCGCATCATTTACTTGGATATCAAAACCTATTACCATACCTTCAGAAAGCATAGTTGTCCTCATATAGACTTGTGCTTCAACAATGTATCCATTTGGAATTATCTTTGTTGCTGTTATAAAGTTCTTTGCATCCCCATTTGTCCCAAATGTTTGAGTATTTTCATAGTTCACTCTGTACTGAACATCATCGTCTTCATAGTAAGGTGTCTTATGATTGTTTTCATCAATAAATATCTCGATAGAATCCTGTTCCCATGGATTTGTATTTGCTTTGTTCAAAAGTGGATCGTACACAACTGCATATACATAGATGCAATTTTCATCCCACATCATCCTTGCCTTTGCATATGCTGAATCATATACTGTGCCTGTCACCGTTACTTTTGTGTCAGTTACTATCTCCTGTGCATTTTTCCATACATCATCAAATTCTGCATCAATCTTTGGCGTTCCCTTCGGTGCTGAAGCAAATTTTACGCTGTCTGCCATTATTAAAGTACCATAGTTGTCTGTTTCTATAAGTTGTGAATTTGTCTTATCGTTCCAGCTATATTGTACTCCATTGTCAACAACAGCAATGTCAAATCCTATGCTTGAATTTACTGCCAAGCTATTATTCAAAAGAAGTTTTATCTCTACTACATATCCACTTAGTTGTTGCAATACTACATAATCTTTCACATAACCAATCTTTGACTCACTCTTTGCACCTGTTCTTGAAATTGAAACCCAGTAGTCATCATCTTTTAATTCTGGCAATTTTCCATTGTCTTGGTCAACGAAAATCATAATCTTGTCATTGTTAACATCCACACTTGTATCGTTTACTGTAATATAAAGGCTAAGCTCATTGCCATTCCATAATGACCTCACCTGAGCAATATCCTGTCCTGCATTGTTTTGAATGATAACTGGGATAGTACCTTTGTATTCTTTATCCATAAGACCATCAATTCTTGGCTGTGCATTGTTCGCATATGCTTTATTTATTGCAAAAGGCAACACTGAAGGCTCTACAATAGCCCAATAGCTATATTTTGCTTGATAGTTGCTATAAAAAAGCAGTGGCCAGTTTGGTCTGTCTTTTGAAAGCCATGAATAATCATCTTTAAGACCCCAAAGAGTTACATTTGTAACTCTTCCGCTGTAGCGTTTTAGCATATCAAAAAGCTCTTTGAACTTATATGCCTGTTTTATTTCTATATCCTGCGGCAATGTATCATATCTTTGACTGCTGCTTATATAAACACTTATATCAAGCTCTGTTATTTGAATTTGTAGCCCCTCAATAGTACTAAAGAGTTTAATTGTATCTTCAATGTCTTTAACAGTTGGAGACTCTACATTTATATGCCCTTGCAAGCCAACACCGTCAATCAAACCTCTTTCACGCAGTGCCTTGACCATGTTGTATATAAACTGTCTCTTCTTAGGAATCTCGGTATTATAGTCGTTGTAGAAAAGTTTAGCATCCGGGTCTGCCTCACGAGCATACTGGAACGCAAGCAAAATATATTCAGGTATTCCACCTGTTTCTGGAGTTGGACCCAAAATTCTGTACCACTCACTTCTTCTGTATCCATCTGGCTGGCTCTCATCGATTGCTTCATTGACAACGTCCCATGCATATACTTTCCCTTTATATCTTGACATAACTGTTTGTATATGAGTTTTGAGCCTGTCTCTCAAAAGCTGTTTATCATTAGGATTATTAGGATCAAGTGGTGTTCCATTTTGATGTTGGAAGAACCAATCTGGAACCTGGCTGTGCCAAACCAGTGTGTGACCTCTTATACCAATACCATTTGATTGTGCAAAGTTTACATACTGGTCAGCTACATCGAAGTTAAACTGTCCTTCTGTTCTTTGCAAAGCGTCCGGCTTCATTTCGTTTTCAGCTGTTATGCTGTTAAAATGTTTCAAAACCATTGCACTTTCAACCGGATTTTGCAGAACTCTATATGGGATTGCAACACCTATTGAGAAATATTGGCTGTACTTTTGGCAAAGAGAGGGTATCTCCCACTCAGGTTCTTTTGCAGCTGCTGGAACTGTTATTGGGTTTTTATCAATTACAGTAAAGTCATCAAGGTAAAAATTATAATCAATGTTTGGTGATTCTACATAAAATATAAGCTGAGTAGCAGTCTGCGGCACCGTGTATGAACCCGAAACTTCTGTCCAAACACCTGATGGAACTGTTTGTTGGTATTTAATCGAATCGTAAGATGTGCTTTCATCCGCGTTTTTTCGTTGCATAGTTAATGTAATTTTCTGGTCACTACCACTATTTTGATATACCCATATGCTAAATTGATAATTTTTCCCTTTTTCAAGAAGATTTGTTAAATCCATCTGTGCACCATGCCAGGTAGATGTTCTTCCGGATACATACAATGCCTTTGTCCCAGAGTGATAATAAACATTATCATAAACTGTAAGTAAAACAGTACTTCCTCTTGGAACAAAATCTTCACTTGTTCCACTTTCAAATGTACATGATTTTATTAAACCTGGATTTACAATAGGTGGATTTTTATCTACTACTGAAAAATCATCAATATAAAAGTCAAAATCAAGCGTTGGTGATTCTAAATAAAATATAAGCTCAGTAGCAGTCTGTGGCACCGTATATGAACCTGAAACTTCTGTCCAAACCCCTGATGGAACTGTCTGCTGCCATTTTATGGTGTCATAATTTGTGGTGTTATCTGTATTCTTTCTTTGCATCGTAAGTGTTATCTTTTGCTCACTTCCACTGTTCTGATAAACCCATATGCTAAATTGATACTCCTTTCCTTTTTCAAGAAGGTTTGTCAGATCTATTTGAGCACCCTGCCATGTTTGAGCCCTTCCTGTAACATATAAGCTCTTGCTGCCTGAATGCGCAACTGTATCAACTACAGAAATTTGAGCATCTGAGCCTGTTCCTCTTGCCTGCCAGCCGTCAGTGCTACCGCTTTCAAATGTACATGATTTTACAATGCCTGATGAAGTTGGCTGAGCAGATGTTACAATCACACTGTCAAGATAAAATTCAACTGATTTGTTAGAAGGAACGCAAACAAGAAGTTTAACTGTTTGGAGAGAATTAGATGTACTAATAGTAAATTTACCAAATATTTGTTTCCAGTAATTTGGCATTACAACTTTGTCTGCTATTTGTATATATTTCTCACCTGCACTGTCTTTCACATATGCGTATACTGCAAATCTTTGCGGCTTTGCATCATTATGATAAACAAACAGTGATACAGTATATGTGGTATTTACCGAGACGTTTGGAGTGATATCAACAACTGCCCCATCCCATGATGAATTTCTTTCTGAAACTTTTAAAGAGTAGTCTCCTTCATAAGCTACTTTGTATACGGTTTCAACAGTAGTGGAGATTCCTCTTGCTGCCCAGCCCTGGATACCGCTTTCAAAGTCAAATTTTAGATTTGTCTGGCTACTTTGAGCCTTTGCTACAATTGTCAAGAATGGCAAATACATTGGATTTAGTAATGAAATTACAAAAATTAACATCACAAAAAATGTTATAAATCGTTTTTTCATTCTCCAAACTTCCCTCCTCATTTTTGGACTTGTTAATAATATAAAATACCTAATTATAAACTAAAACCCTAAAAACTTGACTAAAATCTCCTGAAAATTAAATTAAATTTAATTTCAATATTGTCTGAATTTTTCTTATATTCTTTAATATTTCATTTATAACAAACATAATAAGCACAGCAGATTCTTTTTCTGCTGTGCTTAAGTTACAATAAATAGTTTATATTAGCTAAAATATCTTCTATTATTTATACGCTTTTCTCATAATTTCTACTGTCTCTTCAAAAGAAAGCTTATACGGGTCAACCTCAAAAAGTACACCCATTGTTTTTATTGCATTTTCAGCAAGCTTTTCAATCTCATCCTCTTTAATTCCATAGTCAGACATCTTCAAATTCCCAACACCACAATCCTCTTGGAGCTTTTTCATTGCCTTTACAAATGCAAATGGTCTTTCATCCTCTGGCAAGGAATCTACATCAACACCCATAGCTTTAGCAAGCTGAATGTACTTTTGAGGCACCTTTGTTGCAAAGAATGTATGATAAGCTTCGGATAGCATTATAAGCCCTGCACCATGGGGTAAATCCGGGTGATAAGCAGAAAGAGCATGTTCCATTGAATGCTCTGATGTACAGCTGGAAGTTGACTCAACAAAGCCTGCTAAAGTATTTGCCAAAGCAACATACGTCCTTGCTTCAAGATTGCTGCCATCTTTAACGCAAATCGGAAGATATTTTGCAATAAGCTCAACGCTCTTCAGTGCAAATGCATCACTTATTGGTGTTGCAATCTTTGCAATATAACCTTCTACTGCATGGAAGAAAGCGTCAAACCCCTGATATGCAGTAAGATGCGGCGGTACACTCAGCATAAGCTCTGGATCGACAACAGAAAGGGTCGGGAATGTATACTGGTTGCCATAGCCTATTTTTTCATTTGTCTCTTCATTTGTGATAACAGTCCACGGGTCAGCTTCTGTTCCAGTTCCAGCTGTTGTTGTTATTGCAACAATAGGAAGTGCACCGTTTGCTGGTATTTTTCCTTTACCAGTTCCACCCACAATATAGTCCCAGTAATCACCATCGTGTTTTGCCATAAGGGCAATACTTTTTGCAGAGTCAATGCTGCTTCCACCACCAAGGCCAATTACAAAGTCGCACTTTTCCTCTTTTGCAATCTTTGCTCCTTCCATTACATGCTTTTTGATAGGATTTGGAAGAATCTTGTCAAACACAACGTACTCAATACCCTTGTCTTTTAAGATAGAAGTGAGCCTGTCTAAGTACCCATACTTTTTCATGGATGTTCCGCTTGAGATTACAATCAAAGCTTTTTTCCCTGGCAAATTCTCGTCTCTGAGCCTGTTTAAACTTCCTGGTCCAAAGAGAATTTTTGTCGGCATAAAGTAGTTAAACACTAAATTTTCCATGGTTTTTATCCCTCCAAAATATAATTTCAAAACTCAGAACCAAAATTCCTTTTAAGTTTAGTATAATATTCTTGTCAACGTTTACAAGAGTGCACTTTTTGGATATAAAGTATCATAGATGATACTAAAGGAAGGTGTCTTTTGATATGGCTCAAAAGCAGAAAATCAAAGAAGCAACATGCGAGATTGAAGTTGCATTTGAGGTAATTGGCGGCAAATGGAAGCCACTTATTCTATGGTTTTTAGGCGAGCATGGCACGCTTAGATTTGCTCAGCTTCAGCATCTTATCCCTGACATAACTCATAGGATTTTGACAAAACAGCTAAGAGAGCTTGAAGAGCATGGACTAATTGAAAGAAAGGTCTACCCTGAGGTACCTATTAAGGTTGAGTACACAATAACAGAAAAAGGAAAAGAAGTACTTCCTATCTTAGATATGATGTGCGATTGGGCTGATAAGTACAACTATTTTGGATATAAGCTAAAGTACTGTCTTTGCAATGAAGATTCTTGTGAGATTGCTCAGGATGATTCTTGAACACAAAGAAAAGCCGCTGGCAAAATTTGAAAATTAAAAAGGGGGGATATTTACAAATGTATCTTTTCGTCTATGGCACTCTTCTTTCTCACAATAGCCACAACTTTCTGCTAAATGGTTGTAAATTTATAGGAAAAGCCATCTTAGAAGGCTTTGGGCTTTACAAGGTAAGCTGGTATCCAGCAATCTTGCCAAAAGAAAACTCAAAGGTGCTGGGTGAGGTTTACCAAATTGACCCAAGCACCTTGAAGAAAATAGATGAATTTGAGGATGAGGGTGAGCTTTACAAAAGAAAAGAGGTTGAGGTTATATTAAATGACAACAGGAAAATTAAAGCATGGGCGTATATTTATCTTTGTGATGTTGAAGAGAATAACTACATACCATTTGAAAGTCAACCGTGGAAATGCTAAAAAACCGGGCTCAAATTGCCCGGTTTTATTTCATCCTCTTAACTTTTGTCCCCTGAGGTGTATCAAGAACAATATATCCCAAGCTCTTAAGTTCATCTCGTATTCTGTCTGCTTCAGCAAAGTTTCTTTCTTTTCGTGCCCTGTTTCTTTTTTCAACAAGCTCCAAAATCTTGGGTGGAATTTCATCCTTCTTTTCGTTATACTGTTCCAAAATTCCCAGAATGCTGCAGAGCTCTTTTAAAGTATTTTTTGCTAAAATTAGCACATCTTTTGAGCATGTATTTGCATGTGTATTTATTTCTCTTACCATCTCAAAAAGATATCCTGTTGCCTCGGCAGTGTTGAGGTCATCTTCCATTGCCTCTATAAATTTTGCTTTTAGATCTTCAATCGCAGCTTTTAGCTTATCATCACTTTCAGATGAAGAGGCTGCATTTTGAATCAAAAACTCAAGGTTTTCATAGCAGGTATAAATTCTTTTGAGTGCCACCTCTGCCTGTTCAATAAGGTCAATGCTAAAATTAAGAGGCTTTCTATAGTGAGCCTGAAGCATGAAAAGCCTCAGAGCCTCTGGATGGTACTTTTCTATGATTTCACGCACAGTAAAGAAATTCCCAAGCGACTTTGACATCTTCTCATTGTTTATATTCACATACCCATTGTGAAGCCAAAAACGCGCAAAAGGTTTTCCTGTTGCAGCCTCGCTCTGGGCAATCTCATTTTCATGGTGGGGAAAGATTAAATCCTGCCCGCCTGCATGAATGTCAATGGTCTCGCCAAGGTATTTCATTGCCATAACAGAGCACTCTATATGCCAGCCAGGTCGACCCTCACCCCAAGGTGAACTCCATGCCGGCTCACCTTCTTTTTTAGCCTTCCACAGGGCAAAATCAAGCGGGTCTTCTTTCTTTTCATTCGGGTCAACGCGCGCACCAGCCATCAGCTCTTCAATGTTCTTGTGAGAAAGCTTTCCATACTCAGCAAACTTTCTTGTTCTAAAATACACATCACCATCAACAACATATGCATAGCCTTTGTCAATCAGCCTTTGTATCAGGGCTATCATATCTTCTATCTCTTCTGTTGCCCTTGGATTTTTGGTTGCTCGCTTAACATTTAACCTATCTGCATCTTTGTAATACTCTTCAATAAATCTTCTTGCAAGCTCAAAGACGGTTATACCCTCTTTGTTTGCCCTGTTTATCATCTTATCTTCTACATCTGTAAAGTTTTGAATATATATGACCTCGTATCCTTTGTACTCAAAATATCGTCTCAAAGTGTCAAACACAATCAAAGGTCTTGCATTACCGATGTGGATAAAATCATAAACAGTTGGACCGCAAACATACATCTTTACTTTGTTTTTCTCAAGAGGTTCAAACTCCTCCTTGGTCTGACTTAGAGTGTTGTAAAGCTTCATACTCTTTTAATCTCCTTTCATATTCGGCAAGTTTTTTCTCCAAAGCCTCTATCTTGGCTTCAAGCCTGCAAATCTGCATTGAAAGAGGATCGGGAAATCTCACCTGGTCAAGCTGCTCTTCAACAGTTGGCTTTTCCTTTTTCTCTTTTCTGACAACCCTTCCCGGCACACCAACAACAGTTGAGTTCTCTTCAACCTCTCGAAGAACAACTGCATTTGCACCAATTTTGGTATTGTCTCCTACTTTGAATGGTCCTAAAACCTTTGCACCAGCACCAATTAAAACGTTGTTTCCAATTGTAGGATGGCGCTTGCCTTTTTCTTTTCCTGTGCCGCCCAACGTCACGCCCTGGTAAATCAAAACATCGTCGCCAATCTCAGCTGTCTCACCAATGACAACACCCATGCCATGGTCTATAAATACCCTTCGACCAATCTTGGCACCGGGATGTATCTCAATACCAGTTTTGTGCCTTGCACGCTGGGAAATCCACCTTGCAATGAAGTACATCTTGCGGTTGTAAAACCAGTGAGCTATTCTGTGGTATATAATAGCCCACAGGCTTGGATACAAAAGAGTTTCCAGCCTGCTCTTGCAAGCCGGGTCCTTTTCCATGATAACATCCATCTCTTCTTTGATCATCCTGAAAAATCTAAACATACTCTCAAAAGCTCCTTTTCAAACCTATAAAAATTCTTAATTTAATTATACCACGTTTTGAAGAATTCCAATCGTTTTAGTATGTTTTCTTTCCCCACAATCTCAATTATCTCAACAAGCTCAGGTCCGTGAGTTTTGCCAGTCAACACAACTCTTATCGGCATAAATAGGTTTTTGCCCTTGTAACCTGTCTCTTTTTGAATCTCTTTGAAAAGTAGCTTAATAGCTTCAGGGCTCAAGTCATTTAGCTGAGTTATCTTATTTTCAAAGACATTAATTAAATCTTTCACATGCTCCCATTTTAGGACCTCTTTTGCTTCATCTTCTTCTACTTTGATTTCATTGTTAAAGAAGATATCAACCTTGTCTTTTATTTGAGATAGATAATCCAGTCCCTCATACACAGATTTTACTATCTTCTTGAGCCATTCAAACTTGGACTGTGCCTCATCTTCTTTGATATATCCTGCTTCAACAAAGTATGGTATGCACATTTGAGTCAGTTCATCCAATGATTTTAGCTTAATATGCTGAGAGTTTATATAATTTAGCTTATCGATGTCAAATATTGCAGGGTTTTTGGAGACTCTGTCTAATGAAAAATTCTTAATTAGATATTCCATATCAAATATTTCTTTGTCCTCTGGTGGTGACCAGCCAAGCAGAGCCAAGAAGTTTATAAGCCCTTCTTTTAAGTACCCTTGCTCTTTGTACTGCTCAACCCAAGTAGAACCGTGGCGCTTTGACATCTTTGTTCTGTCTTTTCCAAGTATAAGCGAAACATGAGCAAACTGTGGAAGTTCAAACCCAAGCGCATTGTATATCAGAATCTGGCGCGGAGTGTTTGAAAGATGCTCCTCTCCTCTTATAACATGCGAAATCTTCATTAAGTGGTCATCTATGACAACTGCAAAGTTATATGTTGGAATACCATCAGACTTGACAATCACAAAGTCGCCTATGTCATCTGACATAAACTCAACATCTCCACGCACAAGGTCATGGACAACTATCTTAACACCTTCTGGCACTTTGAACCTGACGGTTGGTTTTCTCCCCTCCTGCTCAAATCTTCTTTTTTGCTCCTCTGTTAAATTCCTGCACTTACCAAGATATCTTGGCATCTGCCCCTTTGAGAGAAGCTCCTGTCTCTGGCTTTCTAACTCCTCTTCTGTGCAGTAACAATAGTATGCGTAGCCTTTTTCAAAAAGAACATCAACATACTTTTTGTAAATATCTACTCTTTCTGTTGATCTATAAGGCCCATAGGGACCTCCTACCTCAACTCCTTCGTCCCACTCAATCCCAAGCCATCTTAAACTTTCGATGATAACCTTTTCGGACTCAATAGATGATCTTTCTAAGTCTGTATCTTCTATTCTTAATATGAACTTTCCACCATATCTTTTGGCAAAAAGGTAGTTGAAAAGTGCTGTTCTTGCACCTCCTATGTGAAGATGCCCTGTCGGGCTTGGTGCAAACCTTGTTCTTACTTCCACTGTAAACTTCAGCCCTTTCTTTTTGAGATTTTTAAACTATCTCTATTAAAGCTATGATGAAGAGGCTATTTCTCCTGTTTAGAACGTGAAAAAATTATTCTCTTTTAAAAGTATAAACCTTGAAAAATCTGTAGTCAATCCAAAAAAAGCTGACCTTGTGTCACCTCAAACTCAGTTAATTTCTATCTTGTTAAGTCGTCAATAACTTCGGAGATTTCGTCCTTAAGTTGCGTAATTTTCTCTAAAACCTTTTGATTGTGTAACATTTTCTTTTCCAATTCGCTTTTGTTTTTGTTTAAATCTTCTCTTGTATTTTTTAAAAGTTCTGATATTAAACTACAAACCTGTGATATTTTGTCTTCCATATTAGTTTTAAAAGTCTCAAAGCTTTCTTCCATTCTCCTTAAAAGGTCATACCTAATTCTTCCAATGTTTCTATCAACATCAATTTCAACCCTGTCAAGCACTCTCTTTAAAATAATCATTTGAGCAAGTTTTTTGGGCAAAAGATAAGTAAAATACACAGGGTCAATCTCAAGCGCACCAACTTCATAACCTATCTTATAAGTAAACTTGCTCTGAGCCACAAACCTTTGCAGTCCTTCATAGTAGCCAATCTCAATAGAAAAAAGCTCTTTTGCCGTGTCTTTGATACTCTTTATTAGCTCATTTATCTTCTCGCAATATCTTGAAAGAAGAATGGCAAACTGACCTTCAACATACTTTTCAAGACCTCTTTTTTGAAACTCAAACTCTTGCACAATAGCCTCTTCAAGATACCTTTCAAGATATTCTTTCTGTTTGAGCCTTTTAAATCTTGCAACTGATGGATAGTAATCTTTTATCTTTTTTGTAATACTCATTATGAGTTCTTTCTTTATCTTTTCCATCTGCTCATCAAAACTTGTCAGAATATCATTCATCTCAACCCTAAATAGCTTGTGAACTACCATCCACCTTTAGAGGTGGAGGCTTCGTGAGAAGTTTGGTAGTTTTTACACTACCCTTATTCTCACAGGACGGTTCACACGCCCACTACTGACTATCTGCTTTGCAGCAGACTCGCCA
>OFGS01000118.1_pt1 | contig 22429 bp, 20 predicted proteins | sample 1521851 | NCBI WGS metagenome assembly OFGS01 (sample SAMEA3142070, study PRJEB24117) | hot springs metagenome
AGATACTGGTATATGCTCTCAAAGGGTCTTAATGGTAAACTAAAATGGAAGTATATTGGTAAAGATAAACCAGACCCTAGATTACCAGATCCCCCCGTTAATCCCCTCGAAGGCTTAGTAATCAAGAGATATAATGGTTTCCTGGAAATAGGATTTGCAAGTAGAGAACTACTCGACGAGATATACAGTAATCTGTTTAAACAACATAAAAGATAAATTTAATATCGAACCGATACATATTCCTTCATATAAGGAAAAGGAACAACGGTGTTATATTGTCATTACAAGACATAATAATACGTGGATTATTAAACCTAGTATTAGTAGGGGCATTGATCTACTCGACATTAATATCAATGGGTGTGATGAGTTATTTTCTCTATAAACCCAGAAAACTAGATAGAAAGACAAACAATATAGAAATAGTAGTTGTCTCAATAGCAAATCACAAAGTAAAAAATAGCTTACTCGAAGTTTTAAGATATCATGTAAACAAGTATGGTAGTGTAACGCTCGTAGTCGATGAAGAAGCACCATTAATGGGATTACTCAGAAAGATCCATGGAGTAAAATTGATAGTAGTACCAGCGAAATACAGGAGAGATCTGATTGGAAAAGGAAGAGCACTCCAATACTTCGTAGACTGCTGTGTAGATCCCAATAAATGGTATGTCTTTATAGATGATGATAACCTCATACTCGATGACTCCTTTATCTACGAGATTCCATACTATGATGAGAAAGGCTATGTAGCAGCTAATGGTATTCTCATTCCACGTCCAGGTAAAAGCAACATAGTGTATGTAATGGATTGGATTAGATTCATGGACGATATATTAATCTACCGGTTTTTCACAGGCTTCATTGGTAAGCCATTGATCGGTTTACATGGTGACATGTTAATAGTTAAAGGATTTGTACTTAAAGAAATAGGATTTTCTAGGAGAACACTAGTAGAAGACTTTGAATTCGCAGCTGAACTAGTAAAAAGAGGATATAAAACGTGGCAATCATCTACACGCGTTTCTATTAGAAGTCCTAGCAGTATCAAGGACCTTATACTACAGAGAGGTAGATGGTTTAGAGGAGTAGTAACTGGTATAAGGAGATGCTCTTCTAACATGAAACTAGTTGTTATTATCAAGAGCTTTACATTTAGTGTAAGTTTCTTATTAGTAGTGCTACTATTACCCCTTATCACATATATAAATTTATTATGGGCCATTATACCTGGAAGCATCTACTATACCAGTACTTATACTTATGGTATATATAAAGCGAGAAAACCCCTCCTACTACTACTAATACCCCTTTTTGGATTGATTGAAGCCTTCTCTAGAATATATGGAATAATAAATGTGAATGAATACGTAGTAATAGATAAAAATTAGTTATGGGAAACACAATTAATGTATCTAGCTAATACTCCCAGCGTTATGTTTTCTATTTAACCCTATTAAACCCATGTTATATTGCCTCGTATAAAACCGGGTTATCTATTGCTTTAATCATGCAAGGCAATATTGAAAACATAGCAAAAACACTTTAATATCATTATTTCCTTTAACTACATTTATTTAATTTAAGGAACTTTTTGCTTTTCGCTTCTAATACTTCTTGTTGAGAAACCTGTTTTACTATCTTGGGATCTGCTATTGCTCCAACGTATTGTCTAATAACGGTTTTGACTTGATCTACGCTTACATCACCATGGTATATTACTATTGGGCTCTCGTATCGTGTTTCATCTATACATGCATACACCACTGCATCTATATTCAAAGCTTTTCTCAATACATCTTCAATACTACCAGGACTAAGTCTATATCCACTGACCTTGAATACATTATCTATTCTCCCAAGTATAAAGGTGTATCCATCTCCTGTAATGTATGCGTAATCACCTGTTTTATAATAACCTGTACTCCATTTCTCAACATACTCGTAGGAGTATTCTATGGGCATAGATGGCCATGGATGCAACAATGCTAGTTCACCGCTACCATTCTCCACTATTCTATTATCATTATCTATTAATCCGATGTGGAAACCTGGTATTGGTGGACCACTAGAACCCGGTTTTAATGGTGGAAAAGTGTAATTGATTAGGTTTCCTGTTATAAACGTTCCTATTTCACTTTGAATATAGAGATTTACTATGGGTATTCTACCAGTATTCATACTTGGATCTGAATCTATTATTCTAGTAGAGCCTGTTCCCACTACTTTATATGTCCACCACCATGTATCTACTTCGAGTGGTTCCGCTGTTACTAAGATTGCTCTGAGCGTATCTACATTATGTGACTTGACATATTCATCTCCCTGTCTTGATAGTATTCTAAGTGCTCCACTGGTGGTTAGGAATAACGTTACCGCATAGTCTTCTATTAAACTCCACCATCTATCCCAATTAGGATAATCTATTCCACCATCATATAGAAGCACTGTAGAACCAATCATTAATGGGCCGAAAACAACGTAGCTTATGCCAGTAATCCATCCGGGCCACACGGTGCAGAAATAAGTATCTCTTGTTCTTAGACCAATCCACTTACTAGTAGAATATACCTGGACGAGAAAACCACCTGTTGGATGAGTTATTGGTTTATAGTCGTCTCTGTAACCACTATGTAAACCGAATAATGGGTGATTGCTTCTAGCAATATAATCTTCTATGGTTTTTCCACTATTTTCTATGAAGTCTTCAAATGAAACCTCGTTTTCTTTTAAATTAGCTGTATTAGTTCTCTCAGTGACTACGATGGACCCCTTATACTTGATGTATTCAATAGCACGTCTAGTCACTGCGAGAGTATCTATTGGCTTACCTCTTCTATAGAAACCATCAACTGTGAAAATTAATCCTGGATTTCTATTTCTTATTCTCTTAGCCAACTCATAGAATCCAAACCCTGTAAATACGGGCTCGAACGATACACCTAACTTAATCGATGCAAGCATTGCAGCAACGGACTCTATAAGTGGTGGAGTATATAGGAGAATCCAATCACCTGGTTTAATATTAAAAGCCTTTAATCCATTGGCAATCTTGTTTACTAAGACATCTAATTCACTATACGTGATGGTTTTTGCGTCTCCTTCTTCTCCCTCCCATATTAATGCTATTTTAGACCATGTATAGGTGTTTCTATGTTTACCAATAATATTGTAGTATGCATTGATCTCACCGTCTTTAAACCATACAACCCTGGGTGGTTCGCCGTCTATTGGTTTACTCCACGGTTTAACCCAGTTTAATTCCATTGCTTCACGTGTCCAGAAGCCGACGGGGTCTTCAATACTTTTCTTATATATTAGTTTATGTTCCTCTGATTCAACGGTTTTCCACTTCATAGAGGGCGGGATAACTGTTTCCTCGTTGATAAATCTCCCTGATAGGTTCTTGAAATACTCTTCCATGTCATCTACCTTAATAATACTACTTGTGTATAGGGCTGAGCGATATCTCTAAATTTATAGTATTGTTGTATATTGTCGTAGTGTATTGGTATAGTTAGTGATGGTTTTAAAGACCTCACTGCTTCGAGTGCTTCTTCAGGGGTCATTACGCAGTCTCCACCTATGGGCGGTATTAGAACTGTAATCTCTTCATCGATATCCAAGATTTCATTAATAAGGTTTGTATCTCCCATATAGTATACTCGTAGATTACTAAGAGTTGTCACTATGTATCCCACACCTATTCCTCTGGGATGAGGCGGATTAACGTAGAGTCCCGGATCATTATATGCATCGATAACCCGTATTTTCATATTATTAAGCATGAACATATCTCCTGGTTTAACAGTAATTCCATGTCTCGGAGAAACTATTCTATCAAGATATCGTCTTGCAATCTCTTCACTACAGTGTTTACTGTGCATATGTGTACACAATATGTAATCGCAGTCTTCTATGTTATTTCCGGGATCAATGCAATATGTTTTATTATCCACTTTTAATACTATTCCAGCATATCCTTTCCTATACAACTCAACTCCTCTAAATAACAGTTTACGTGGCAATAATGAACCCTCAACATATCCTAGGTACTAGCTCGCCATGAGGTGGTTCTAGTAACCTTAAACCACCTATACTAGTCTCAAGTGCTACATAACCCCCCAGTAAATCTGTCTTTTTGACTTCTCCAATTATTCTAGCGTTTTCGAAACCCAGGTTCTTTACATATTCTAATACTTCCTCACTGCATTCTGGTCTAAGCGAGAGTACTGCCACACCCTCGCTTGCTAAGTATAATGGATCTATCCCTAGCGCCTCGGCATATTTTCTAACGTGTTCTTTCATAGGTATACTTGTATCTCTTATTAATACGAGAAGATTGTTTTTACTAGCCCAATCACTTAATACGCCTGCTAATCCGCCGCGAGTAGGGTCTCTTGCAGCTGTAATACAATTTCTATACTTGGATAATAGTGGAATCATTAGTTTAGTTAATGGTTTAACATCGCTCTTCAATAATCCCTTAGATAATTCTTCTATTTTCTCCGGGTATAATTGAGCTAGAAGTATTACTGCACCATGTTCTCCAATATAATCGGTTACTAGTATTTTATCTCCTGGTTCTGGCTTATCTATGATAGGCCTCTCGGCTATACCTATGCCCGTAGTTGTTATTATAATTTTGTCTACTTGTCCACGAGGCATTACCTTGAAATCTCCTCCTATTAGAGCTATCTCCTCCGACCTCACTGTTTTAAGCATTGATTCGATTATTACCTCGAGATCTCTTATAGGGAATCCTTCTTCTACTACAATGGAATCTACTATTGCTATTGGTTTACCACCCATCATTAATACGTCGTTTATTGATCCACTAATAGCCAGTAAACCTATGTCGCCTCCTGGGAAGAATATCGGGTTAACAGTATACGAGTCTATTGATACGACTAAGTGTCTTCCATCTGGTAAGGGTATTGTTGCTCCATCATCTAATACATCTAATCCGTATCCATTTCTAACTCTTTTCAACTCGGTTTCGACTTTATTAAACAATATTTTTTCGAGAAGCTCTATTGTTTCTACTCCCCCAGAACCATGTGCAAGTGTTATCTTACTCATACTTATCAGCCATTTTCTTCATAAATCCTGCTTTTTCAAGTAAAGCCATGTATTTATCTACGATATCTTTTGCATCTTCGCTCAGTAGTTCTTGGAAGAATCCTATTTGTTCTCTAATTTCTTCTATACTCATTTTAGATATTATCACCCCTGCATGCACTATTACGATGTCTCCCGAAGATACTTTCTCTCCGCCTATGCCAATCAATACTTCTTTTCGAACACCGTCTCCATAGTCTACTACGGCAATCATTTCATTGGGTTTTGTCTCTAGTACAATTGCAGGATTACCTATACACATATATTACACCTATTAGGGCTTTTTATGAACTATATTAGTTATCTTGTCTAATAACTCTCTAGAACCATACTTTGCCCATATTGCACACGTACCTTCCTCCGACACCATGCAGGGTCCTACAGGTCTTCTGGGTGTACATGATTTAAGAAACAATGGACACTGTGTAGGATATACTTTACCTAAAACTACCTCTGCGCATCTACATGCTGGTGGTAGGTCTTTACTCCATTCTCTGGGAGTAAGTTCTTTTAAACTATACTCGTAGAATGCATCTTGTTCTCTATATTCTCTTCTTAGTCTCAAACCACTCTTAGGTAGAAAACCTATTCCTCTCCACGTATCGTCAACTATTTCAAATACTCTACTAATATTTCTCTGTGCTATTATATCTCCATGCCATGATACTGCTCTAGTATACTCTATAATAGTCTTTGCAATTCCATTGACAAGCTGTTTCAATATCTCTAGGATAGAAACCAGTATGTCGAGCGGTTCAAAGCCAGATACCACTACTGGTATACCGTAATTCTCCGATACAGGAATCCACGTCTTAGCCCCCGTTATAGTTGAGACATGTCCTGGTGCAATAATACCCATAATAGGAGGCTCTATTGGTTTTTCTCGCGATACATCTAAGGCATAAAACATTGCGGGTGGAGTTAATTTAACTAAACTCATTAACTTGAGATTTCTGGGTAAATGTTTTTTCAATATTATTTGAGCGTATCCAGGTGCAATAGTCTCGAATCCTACACCTATAAATACTGAGGGTTTACCATGTTTACTAGCATCTCTAATAGCTACTAATATATCAGGCACTACCCTGATATCTACTCCCTGACTACGAGCTTCACTAAGTGAAAATATTCCATTTACGCCTTTATACGATCGAATCTTGTACATATCTCCATACGTATAGATGACGATTCCTTCGAGAGCTAGTTTAATAATCTCCTCGATATAGTATGATGGCGTTACACATACAGGACATCCTGGACCAGCAACTAGTTCTATGTTTTCCGGTATAATGCTTCTTATACCGTAACGAGTAATACTATATTCATGTGTTCCACAGAAATCCATTATTTTAAGCTTCTCAATTCCTGTTTTACTCCTATATTTTTTCCAGTATTCCTCGATCTTCTCTACGACTATACTTACTACTCTACGATCATATCTAAGTATTTTTTCCAGTTCACTGTATATTCCCGGCTGCAAACACTCACCTATAACAATGTTATAAAAAACACCAAATAAATATCAAAAACAACTATATACCCCTCTTATACGATAGTAAAGTAGGGTGACTCGATGCTTCCAACATGGCTATTCATAATAGGATTTGTAATAGTAATGGTAGGTGTATTGTTACTCATACTATCTATCATATCTATGGGCAAAGAGAGAAGCGTAGAAGGTGGAGGCGTTATAATTATAGGGCCACTGCCGATCGTTATCGGCACCAGCGAGAGAATCACAAAAGCATTAATAATTCTTTCAATAGCGTTATTCTTAATATCACTATTCATATTTCTAGTATTCACAGGTGTTATTAAATGGATGTAGATCTATTCAAACTGGGTTTAATACTAATATTTCTAGGCATAATACTGGTAATAGTAGCAACACTCTTAATACCACTATTTATCAATCAAAACAACATACAAGTATCTACTGGTGGATGCATAATACTGTTATTTATACCTATATGTTTCGGCGTAGGGGAGCAATCTACACTACTCCTTACAATTGCACTCACACTAGCTCTCATAATAGTGATTATAAATCTCTTTTTCTACATCACTATTAAGAGAAAAATACGTGATCTATAAAATAACCAATTATTCCCCTAATTCTCCGAAAAGCAAGAATAGGGGATTCTTGGATTAACCATTTATAATCACATTTATTATGGTGCATATTTTCAATGAAATAATGGTGGATTATGTTTTGGAGTATCCAGTATGTTTTTCCATAGTATCGTCTAGTTTAGGGATATCTATTGGTAGAAAATACTCCGAAGAACTAGGCGGTTTAGTTAATAGCGAAGTAGTGTTTCTCAAGATGGTTTCAGACTACAATATAGAGAATATACCTAAATGCACTGTACACGTATCACTAGTAGTTACTGGGGGAACAGAACACATTGTCTCAGCTATTGCCGAGAAATCTGAATATACTTATATTCTCTATATAGAACGATACAATAGTCTACCAGCTGTAGTGGAATCCATAGCATACCTTAGGAAAAAGGGATTGAAATACGGGGTTGAACTCTACAAGACTCCACAACAAGTACAAGAAATACTTTCGAGACTGAAAAAAGTCGCTGAGGCTTACAACAAAGTCAAAAACTGTAGATTTGGATTAATAGGAGGAATTAGTCCCTGGCTCATATACAGTAATACAAGTACAGAAATCATACGTAAACGTGGCTTAGGAGAACTAATCTATATTCCAATGGAAAAAATATACGAAGAATACGGGAAACAAAAAGCCGATGTGGAATTATTAAACAATATTATAAAAGGAGCTGTTAGAATTGAATTGAGCAATCTTCATGATAATTTAACAAATGCACTCAAAGTATACAATGTACTTCAAGAAATCATTAGGGAATATAAGTTGTGTGGGTTGACAATTAAATGCTTTGATTTAATAAAAGAAAAGAATACCACGGCGTGTGTAGCTCTTTCACTACTAAATACTAATCTTATTCCTGCAGCATGCGAGGGAGACATACCGCTATTATACTCCATGGTTCTAGGTACTTATACCACTGGTAAGCCTGTATTTATGGGTAATCCAATTTCAATTAGGGAAAATGAAGTCGTAATTGCTCACTGTACTAGTTGGCTTGCCGGAAAATACTCTCTCTACACTCACTTTGAAAGCGATACAGGCGTAGGTATACGCGTAGATTATCCTCTCGGGGAAAAAGCCACAATATATAGATTGAATAGTGAACTAGATACTTTGAGAATTGGTGTAGGGGAAATAGTAGAACACGATTGGAGTAGATATCAGTGTAGAACACAAGTTAAATTAAAAATTAATAATGCAATGAAGATCCTCACTGAAAGTATAGGTAATCACTATGCTTTAATAATAGGTGATCACACGAGAGAATTAGTAGATATAGCTAATTTACTAGGATTTGAAATAGAATATCTCTAGTTGATTACATGTTATCTTAATAGAGGCCGGTTCTGGATGAACATCAGTATATTTTCTATTGACCTATTCAAAATTGCATTATCTATGATTATACTTTCCATTCTCGGCTACCAGGACTGGAAGACTCGAGAAATCTCTGATAAAATAGTTTATTTTTACTTGGGATGCTCGACAATACTATTCATTGCCTCGACTATTGTTCTATTGGGTAACTATCCACCTATACTACTATTGCTCTACATAGGATCCTCGTTGCTAGCGACGATGGTACTCTTTGGAATACTCTACAAGTTCAACTTAATTGGAGATGGTGATGTATATGTTGCAACGAGTATAGGTCTTCTCTATTCGTATCCATTCGCGACGCTTATTGGAATAGGATTATTGCCGCCAGCACTAATAATAGTAATCTATGCCACACTCATAGGTTTATTGAATTCTGTTTTCAATGCAATAAGAGTATTAGTGAAAAATAGAAAGCAATTTAGAGAACTATCCTTAAAACACAAATTAATAGTACCTTTTCTAGCAAAACCAGTAAAGATAAGAGACTATATCGAGAACAGGTATAAGCACCATTTCCCAATACAAGTATTCAATATATTAAATGGGAGAGTAGAATCAAAATTCAACATATTAAGAGGGATCAACGAAGACACTTCCAGCAATATAAAAGACATAGTTGAAAAGGGCTTAGTTAACCCGGATACATATATATGGATTACGCCTGGAATACCCTACGTATTCCACTTGTTACTGGGATTATTACTATACATATTACTAGGCGATAAACTTATAATAGTGCTCTTTACGTATTTATTGTTACACTAGGTTAATTCTTTAACTTTCTTTTGAAATAAGAAATAAAAGTGTAAAAATAGTATTTCTAGTCTCGTTCTCTAATATATGGTACACCTACACTTCTCGGAGGCCTCGATCTACCTATAACGCCTATTGTTACGAGTAGTGTTGCTATGTAAGGTATAGTGTTCATTAATGGTATTGGGATAAGGGCTTTAGCTGCTTCAATATTCTTAAGATACTCTGATAGTGTCCATAAAGAACCGAAAAGTAAACTTCCTCCAAATGCATATAGTGGATTCCAATTTGAAAAGTTTACGAGAGCTAATGCTATAAATCCTCTTCCAGCAGGTAATTCTTTTGTTATTGAAGCAAGCCAATCTATGCTTAACACTGCTCCCCCCAGACCTGTTAAAGCGGCACCTATTATAGTAGCTATTAATTGTATTCTTTCAACGCGAATACCTACTACATCAGCTGCTTCGGGATTTTCTCCACAAGCCCTTAATTTTAAACCAAGATCTATTTTATACATTATAATGTACATTATTGCGACAACCATGATAGAAACTATAAATAATGGTGAAACACCTATACCGGGTATTCTAGGTACTTTAGCCTCGTATCTGGGTGTATAGTATCCTCGCACTTTCCATAAAACCTCAATACTGTAAGCTACGAAACCATACGCAAATATGTTTATACCTATACCACTAACAATCTGGTTACCTTTAAAGTACACTGTAATAAATCCATGAATAAATCCTATTAATGCACCTGTAGCAATAGCTGCTAGTACACCTAGCCATGGATTAAGAGTAGCATCTGCTACAGCAACTGCCGTGAGAGCTGAAATTAACATTATTCCTTCCAAGCCTATGTTTACAATGCCACTTCTCTCGCTGAAAATCTCGCCTAGAGCAGCTAGAAGTATTGGCATAAGTGCCCATGTAGATTGGATGAGAACACTTATGATAATGCCTGGATCGATCATCCCAGTTCACCTCTTAATTCTTTTCTAAGCCTCCATTTTCTAATTAGATACGTAGCTGTAGGTATAGCTAGTGATATTACTATGAGTCCTTGCACGGCTCTAACCATTTCCAACGGTACATTAGCCTTTATTTGCATCCCTCTCGAACCAGCCGTCAAGGCACCTATAATAATAGATGCTGGTATAATGAGCAATGGATGATTTAATCCAAGCAGTGATACAGTTATACCACTAAAACCTAAACCAACGAGATTTGAAGCACCTGTTGTTATAGCGTATTCCGGCGGCCTTCCACATATTTCAAGCGCTCCTGCTAATCCTGAGAGAAGTCCGCCTATTAAGAATACGTATAGTACTTGAAGCACGGGGTTTATACCCGAGTATTTTGCTGCTTTTAAACTATGTCCAGTTACACGTATATCATATCCTAAACGAGTATACCATAATAAACCATATACCAATATAACTACTACTATTGATATAATTAACGACATTGAAAGCTCGGTTCCCCTTATAAGTAATGGAAGTCTACCGGGCTTTGGCATACTAATTGTCTTTTCGGGTCTCAGTGGATTATAATATGCGTATACTCTAGCGTATTCTACAATCCAGAATGCTATCCAGTTAAGCATAATTGTTGCAACTACTTCGTTAATGTTTCTAAGTGCTTTGAGTAAACCGGCAATAATACCCCATAATGCACCTAGAATTGCACCCAGTATTAACGCTAAGGGTAAATATAATGGATCAGGCAGATTCATAGAAGCTACAATGATCGCTCCTAAACCGCCCATGAAAACCTGTCCCTCCGCGCCAATATTGAAAACTCCCGCTCTGGCACTTATAGCAAATGTAAGTCCTGTTAATAGTAGAGGCGTAGCATAACTAAGAGTCATAGCTATATAGTATGGATCAGCCAGGTTAAGTGATGTTTCAAATAGTCCTGTATAGGCTAGTACAGGGTCATATCCACCCCACATTATCAAGAGAGCTCCGAGGGCAAAACCTATTGAAAGCGCTATCAGGATGTTGAGTACATATTGCAGGTATTCTCTTAGAGAAGATGTATCCATACATTAACCACCTTTAAGCATTTTTACTTGCTCTAGTGCATATCCACCCATCATTAAACCTATTTCCTCCTCTGTAACCGTTCGAGGATCAACTATACCCATTATTCTACCCTCATACATTACAGCTACTCTATCACTAATATCGAGGATTTCATCCAAATCTGATGATATCAATATTATTGCTTTACCAGCATTACGCATATTGACTAAGAGCTTTCTAATATATTCTGTTGCAGCGATATCTAGGCCTCTTGTTGGTTGTGAAGCTATTATTAACTTAGGATCCTTGCTAATCTCTCTACCTACAAGCAGTTTTTGTTGATTACCACCACTTAGTACTCTTACAAGTGCATCTATGGATGGAGTCATTACATCAAATTCCCTAACAATCTTAGCACCATATCTACGTATTTCGCTTCGTTTAAGTATTGTTAGTTTATTCATGAATCGACTATTCCATTGAAGCGATAGTATAGAGTTCTCTGCAACATTCATCTCCATTACCAATCCCGTCTTCTTGTCTTCGGGGATATATGCTATGCCTGAAGCATACCTATCTCTTGTAGATAAATGCGTAATGTCCTTATCACCCAGTATTATCCTACCTTGTAAGACTCTTCTTAAGCCCATCAATGCTTCGGCCAATTCCAGTTGACCATTACCTTCAACGCCAGCTATACCAAATATCTCTCCATACATTACGTCAAAGGATACTCCCTTAACAGCAAGGGCTCCTAGATCGTTTCCGACATGTAGATTTTCTACTTTCAGAGCTATTTCCTTGGACTGTATAGGCGGCTTCTCTATTTCCAGAAATACTTCTCTACCTACCATCATTTTAGCTAATTCCATGGGATTTGTACCAGTTGTCTTAACTGTCCCTACAATTTTACCACGTCTTAATACCGTTATTCTATCCGTTGTTTCAAGTACTTCGCGTATTTTGTGCGTTATGAATATAATTGTTTTACCTAGTTCTTTTAGGAGTTTTAAGCTCTTGAATAATTCTCTGGTTTCGAGCGGTGTTAAATTAGTAGTTGGCTCATCGAGTATTAATACATCAACATTTCTAACAAGCATTTTTACTATTTCAACGCGTTGTCTAACACCTAATGGAAGATTTTCTACTACGACCTCGAACGGTATCTCTAACCCAATGCTCCTTGCTAATTCTTCAATTTGGCTCTTCGAGGGTTTAATGCCTTTTAAACCTAACACTATGTTTTCATATGCTGTGAAAGTGGGAACGAGCGATATATGTTGATGAACCATTCCGATACCTAAACTCAAAGCATGAGCAGGGTTTTTTAACGATACCTTATTTCCCTTGATATATATCTCGCCGCGAGTAGGCTTAATGAGTCCTGAGAGAATCTTCATCAATGTTGTTTTGCCCGCACCATTTTCTCCTAGTAAACCGTGAATTTCTCCGTTCTTTGCTTCAAAATCTACTCCCCGGAGAGCTAGTGTTCCATCTGGATATATCTTTGTAATGTTCTTCATTAAAACAACCGACTCTTTATCCATGTATACCATTCCCAGTAGTTTAGATACATCGACTATGTGTTGATAAAATTTACATTTAGATATAAAAAGATATAAAAAGAGAAAACTTAAAACTAGCCTACTCCAAGAATACTTCTTATTTCTGCTATAGATTCAGATGTATATGGAATTCTTGCTGATATATCGGTAAAGGTTAATCCACGTACTTTTAACCCGGATGGATTAGATATGAGTTGTTGTCGTAATTTAATAACCTCATCCCACATCCATTGTGGAATGGATTCTCTCATTGCCTTAACTTTATTGTATATTTCATCTCGTCTTTGCATTACGTCTTCTCTACCGGCTTGAATAGCTATTTGGAGGAATGCATCTAAGTCTTCTAATGTACTAATACCTACACCCTCTTCTGCTAGGCCTCGTTCAAGTATTCCACCGTATTTATCTATTTTCTTGTTGATATAATCTAGTGCTCTCTTCACAGCTGTGTATGTACCTACATCTACTCTTTTCATCATAGATGCTATTATAAATCCTGGTTTAATCCAGTCTTGATCAGCATCTACGCCTATGCCAAAAGGTGGCCCTTGATCCGCGCCTCTCTTCTTGCAGTATTCTTCGACTGCTTCGAATATGCCTAAACCGGTTGCACCTGCAACATTATATACTACTCCTGCACCCATACCCAACTGTGCCTCTGTGGCTGTCTTGCCTCTCGCGGGATCATTGAATGCACCTGTGTATGTATACAGTACACTTAATGGCCGAATACTGGTACCTGTTTTCTGGGCGTATATTTCTTCTCCATATCTTATACCCCAGTAGTATCCGGCTTCGAACTTGTATAGTACAGGTATTTCCATACCCAATACTACTCCTACAGCAGGATAACCATAGTAGTGAGCTATCATTGCTGCGAGTGCACCTACTAGTGCACTGCCTTCATGTTCTTTGAACAATACACTTAAAACATTTGGTTTATCTGGAATATACCCGTCTATTATTGCAAATAACTGATCGGGATACTCATCTGCAACGGTACTAACCGCTTCAGTCATTAGAAATCCAACAGCAACTATAACTACATATTTCCCTTCCTTGGACAGTGTTCTCAAGTTAGGTAAGTAATCTGCTTCAGTAACACTCTGTACTTCTTTGAGCTCTAAACCAAAATCTCGAGAGGCTTTCCATCCACCTAGATAAGCCATATCATTGAAACTAAGGTCTCCTCTACCACCAATATCGTAAACTATTGCTATGGCGTTCTTTATCGGTGTAGGAGTTGGTGTAGGAGACGGTTGCATTGGTGTAGGAGGCGGTTGCTGTGTGAATAGGTATACTACTACTCCTATAATAGCTATTACTACTACTAGTACAAGTAGTATTGCAGTTGTTTTAGTTACAGCTCTATGAGTCATGTAGAACTCACCTGCACATAGTTACACAATTTCCAGTCACGGTATTTAAACTTACAAGGATGAAATACCGAGTTACCTCGTAGATGAATTGCGTGTTTATTTTTTGAGGTTTTTACACAATATCAACGTTAATAGTTTCTTGACAAGTATGTATTTATTTAAATTAATAACTAGCGAAAATAATTCTAGTTTCTCCATTAAATACATAATAGATTAATTCGAGATATACCTATAATGGTTGTTTTTATGTCTTGGATTATCAATAGAGAAGAATGGCTAGCTATCTATAATTCGATAAAAGAAAGACTTTCATCTCTGAGTTTTAATAATGATCAAGAAGCAACTGACTTGTTAAGTAAAATACTAGTATCACGTGGAAATAGCATTACAGTAGGGGAGTTATTTAATAGGGTTAAAAACAAGAACCGCGCGGTAATAGTAGGTTGTGGTAGAAACATATATTATGAAGTAGAGGTATTAAAGAAAATACTAGAAAGAGAGAACAGTATTCTCATTGTTTCTGCTAATGGAGCTACTCGTATACTCATAGAAAACAATATTAAACCAGACCTTATAACTACGGATTTAGATGGAGATCTGGATAGCCTAGTTAGGGCTTCCAGCGAAGGCTCTATTATAGTCATTCATGCCCACGGAGATAATATAGATAGGTTAAAATATATTGAGTATTTTAAAGGCCCTATAATAGGCTCTACTCAAGTAGAACCGAGACCACTAGTATATAATTTCGGCGGCTTTACCGATGGCGATCGAGCAATCTACATATTATATCATATTGGATATAGAAAAGTATATCTAGTAGGCTTTGACTTCGAAGAACCATATAATTGTCCCGGCAAAGAAAACAAAGATCTCTCAATTAAAAAGATTAAACTAGAAATAGCTAAGAATCTCGTTAAAATACTAATAGATAAAGGACTCGAGGTGCTAAGTATAAGTGAACTCTGAGAAAGATCCTGCATCAAAGTATTTTTCTAGTAAAGTAACGGATAGAGATAGAGCTTTATTTGAAGCCGGTATTTCCATAGGTACACTAGTACATCAATTCACGGGAATACCGGTTAAGAACCCCGAAGATATCCCCGTGATCGAAGAAGCGATTAAAAGATCGCTACTAGCACAACCATATAGAGTTGATGCTTTAGTAAAAATAAACATAGATCTGTCTAGTAGAGATACACCATATAACTACACTACACTTAAAGCTAGACACATAAATGCAAGGATCACTGTAGAGTACGGTAAGTATAGAGTAGTAGCTGGATTGAGATATATTCCGGAACTAGACTACAATTTAGGATATATTGAAGACATTGAGGAGAAGTAAATGACTAAGAGCATAGCATGGTGTATTACGGGTGCAGGCGCATTTATCCACGAATCTATTAATGTAATAGAAAAGCTCATAGAAAAAGGATATAGAGTTACTGTTTTTGTCTCTAGAGCTGGAGAAACAATACTGGAAATGTATAGGTTAAAAAATAAACTGGAAGAAGCATTGATAGGGCCATATCCAACTGGTATAGTATACGAGAGTAGAGAACCCCCCGGATACCCCACCACGGGAAGACTATATTTTAACGTATACTCCTTGGTCGTAGTATCTCCCAGTACATTAAATACAGTAGGTAAGATTGTTCATGGAATAGCTGATACTCTTGTTTCAACACTAGCTATGCATTCAATAAAGACAAATACTCCACTATATATACTGCCTGTCGATGCATTTGAATCGAAAAGCATTGTTCCAATGGTTATTGATAGAAATATGTGTAATGAGTGTACTACGTGCAGCGCGGCAAAGACATGTCCTGTAGGAGCGCTCTCAGAGCACCCATACTACAAGATCGTAGTTAATCCTTCTAAATGTAATAGATGCTATCAATGCCTCACAGCATGCCCTTATAACGCTATCAAATTTGACGTAGAGATAATGGTCAAGCCGGTGCCCTATTATGTAGAGATAATCTCGAATCTAGAGAAAATTAAGAGTGTATATTTGATCAGCCATCCCAATGAAATACTGGGAATAATGGGTGTAATTGATTGAAACTACTACTAGTGACAGGTAGAGTCGCATCTAAATACCTCAATGATATAGCCGTAGAGGTCAAGAATAAGTATCCAGTAGATGTAGACGTCCTAGTACTACCTATACCAATCGCTGCAATGATCAATGTAAATTACTTACTACGTGAACTCCCCAGATACATGGATAGACTCAAAGGAGTAGACTTAGTCATTGTACCCGGATACTCTACTGGAGATATGAGCATAGCATCACACAGTATAGGTATCCCCGTAGTAAAGGGGCCTCGCTACGCTCACGATATTCCCATCATGGTGAAAGCTCTTCTAGATGGAGTAGAGTTTTCAACGATTATTCCAGCAGATGATATACTAATTAGACAAATAGAAGAACGAGAACACAAGATACTGGAAGAGGTTAAAAAACAAGCACGTGAAAACATGGTATTTAAAATAGGGGAATTACCTATAAGCTCGCTCTATCCCCTCGTAGTATTAGAACTATACTTGAACGACACGAACGAAATAGATAGGTATAAAAAAGCTATTGAATCAACCGATATAGTAATAATAGGCTTTTCCTACGACTTCGATGTAGAAAAAGCCATAGAGATCGTCGAGAAACTCAGAGAAAAAACCAATAAACCAATAGGAATAGATACTGGAGATTTTGAACTAATAAAACGGGCAGGAAACCGCGTAGACATAATAAACGGCGTAACTGTGGATAATATTGATAAACTAGTAGAAATGCCTGAACTCAGAGATAAGTCAATTATAGTAATATCTACGAGTAAAAGTATAGAAGATAAGGTGAAGGAATTAGAAGATACTATTCTATTTTTACGAGAAAGGGGATTCAATAAGACCATTGTAGACCCTGTATTAATGCCTCCACTACAGGGATTAATAGATTCTATTAAAGCATATTATGAAGTAAAAAGGAAAATGCCTAGTATACCCGTAATAATGGGTGTAGGTAATATAACTGAATTAACAGATGTAGATAGTATTGGTGTAAACAGTATATTAGCATTCATGGGAGTAGAAATAGGCATAGAACTATACTTAACTACAGAATCCAGTATTAAAACAAGATACTCTACGTGGGAGTTGAGGAGAGCACTAGATATGGCTATTCTAGCAAGAGAATTAAAAAGGCCGCCTAAAGACCTATCAATAAACCTTCTAATAGCTAAAAGCAAGAGAAAGAAAGGATTCATGTTGCCAACAGCGAGCATCATGGTTAAAGCACTAGAGAAACCCGAATTCAAACACGATCCCAAGGGATACTTCAAGATCGCTGTCGATTACGAGAAAAACGAAATAATAGTGCAACATTATAAGCCCGGTTCACTAGAACCAAGTATAGAGATTAGGGGAATAGACCCATATGCAATACTAGGTGAAATCATTAAACAAAACCTATTATCACTTGAAACACACTACTTTTACTTAGGTTATGAGTTATCCAAAGCATACATAGCACTAAAAACAGGTAAAGAATACGAGCAGGATAAAGACCTATACTAGTCTTATATAATAAATCTTATAAATATACAAGTTTCATACTACTCATACCAGAAATACAAAAACCTTCACGTGATTGTCATGATAATTTCTATAACCCCTGAAATAGGCATAGATGAAATACCCATGTATGCTGGGGGACTAGGTATACTTGAAGGCGATAAATTCTATGAAGCAGCTAAACGTAAACTAGAATACATTGTTCTAACACTCTTCTATAAGAAAGGCTATGTATACTATGCAATCAATAACAATGAATTAGTAGAAGTAGAAAGGGATTTCGATGTATACAAAGTAAAACTAATTGAAGAAAAAGAATTCAAAGTGAGATTCGATAATAAAGATATAGTAATAAAGCCATTAATATACAAGTATAATAATGCTAAGATAGTATACTTTGATATAGCTGAACCTAGGGAATATAGTGAGAAAATCAGCAGGCTATATATCGATGAAAATAATTATTGGTATGAAGCAAAATACACTATTTTAGCTAAAGCAGCATACGAGTATATTAAGGAGAGAATAGGATTTCACAGAATTACAACTATCGATATACAGGAATCACTCGTTGCACTAATAACACTACTACTACCACCTACATTGACTAAGAGACTGATAATACATACACCTGGACCATGGGGGCATCCGAGCTTCTCACACGAACTACTTAAAAGAGAATTCAACTATCTAGGCGAAGAAAACCTCTCAACTATAATAGCTGCTCGTAGAGTGGATCAAGTTTTCGCAGTCTCCGAGAAACACTACAAGATAACGGTAAAAACTTTCCCCCAATTCTTCGATAAACTATCACATATAACTAATGGCATAAACTTAGATAGATGGATGTATCCGGAGATAAAGAAAATACTTAGGAACAGAGATATTACGCCTCTTGAACTGAAAAACTCTCATTTCAAAGCCAAAGAGGAGTTGATAAGTCTACTTAAACAATATAAAAACGATGTAAAGGCGGATTTGTATAAACCAATAATATTGTGGGCTAGAAGACTTAGTAGGTATAAGAGACCCTACTATATGGTTTGGTTAATTGAAAACCTACCTGACAGGGATATAATAATAGTACTAGGAGGCAAAGCGCATCCAAGAGATAGCGAAGGCTTAGAATACATGAAAGTGTTTAGAAAACTCCACGTAGATAAAAACAATGTAGTCTATATCCATGACTACGATGCAGAGAAAGCAAAGGTGATGTTAGCAGGTGCAGATATACATCTATTTACACCATTCCCTGGATGGGAGGCTTCTGGAACAAGTTTTATGAAAGCTGGAGTAAATGGTGTTCCAACTATAGCCTCTCGCGATGGCTCAGCACTAGAAATGATCATAGATGGTTTTAACGGATGGTTTTTCGGCTCAACCATAGACTATCCAATAGATCTATATTCTCAAGCAGCCATGGATATTGATAGAAAAGACTACCAAGACCTATATAGTAAACTAAACCAAGTACTTGACTTATACTATAATAACCCAGATAAATACATAGATGTCGCGATTAACGCACTGTTGTCATTTACAAAAACAGCCAATATCGAGAGGGTTATCAATGAATACTACGGGGAATATATAGCAGGTTTATCCGTGAAAAATATATCACGTTAAAATAGGTTTAAAAATAATAGTGATTTAAAGGTGTTTAAAACGACATATTTCAAGACTATAGATTGGGACATTAAATTAAAAGATACTTCACACCCAGAAACACTTGTCGTAGAAGTAACTACAACATGTAATCTCGATTGTATTCATTGTTTTAGAAAGAGTGTAAGGGGATTTCAACAAAGCTCAATGAATATAGATTTGTTCAAGAAAATAATAGATGAAGCCATTGAAACAGGCGTAAATAGGATAGTTTTCACGGGATGGGGCGAACCATTCACACATCCGAATATAGACTACATTATAGCGATAACCAAGAAAAAAGGCTTTGAAGTAGTAGTTAATACTAATGGATTCAATCTAGTTAAATACATTGACCTAGTAGTGAATAATGTAGATGAACTATACGTATCTCTAGACGCTATTACAATGGATACGTACAGTATTATACGGAAACCAGGATCGTTAAGTAACGTTGTCAACAGTATTTACGAAATAGCAAAAATCAAGCATATTAGAGTTTCAAATAAACCAGTCATTAAAGCAATATATACTGTTCAAAGTCTGAATTTCAACGAAATAAAGGAATTCATTGAATCAGCAGCTAAAATAGGAATTAATGAAGTAGTACTATCTCACGTTATACCCCATAGTGCCAGTATTAAAAGGGAATGCATGGACTCAATAGAATGCATAGAGAAATTCGAAAATGAACTCAAGACTCTATTAGGCGAGTTAGGATTGAAACTAGGTTATACAAGGGTAACTAAACCAATAGGCTTTAAAGCCATACCTGAATGTCCCTATGTTGAGCGTAGAGCATTATTCATAAGACACGATGGTGCTGTAACACCGTGTATGAATTACGCCTATACATGGTATCCACGTATACTAGGAGTAGATAGAGAAGTTAAAGAGATAGTATTAGGATATATTGGAAGAGATGAATTAATCGACATATGGAGAGAAAAATACGTTAACATGTTCTACAACTTGTATTTTAAGAAAATACCATCATGCTTGACTTGCAGCCTTCTCGAATACTGTCTTCCAACTAGGAGTAATGAATATGATTGTCTAGGTAATTCCCCCGCATGCGATTTCTGTCCATACTATAATAGATTAACATATTGTCCAGTATAAAGAGAAGAAATTTAGGTGATTAAAAAAGATTTAACTAACCTGGTAAGAGAAGACCTCCTTCTTCTAGTCTATCGGCAAGCCACTTAAGGTCTAGTTCTTCTAGTTTAGACCTAGTTGGTCTACCTTTAATCCATCCTCTTACCTTATAGTAGTCCGGCAGCATTTCTTTTAACCTAACTACATGGCCTTTTGCAGGTCCTTCAGGCATGGGTTCTTCTAATAATCTCTTGGGCAGTGTATCGTATTCTTCGCCATCTCCAAATGATAATATATTGAACACTCTCTCAGCATTCCACACTCTTTCACCTATCTTCTCAAACTCGCTTTGTGAAACATTCCAACCTGTAACAGCTGATAATTGTTCTGATAGAACATCAGACCAGTATGCGAATGTGACAAATTTACATACTACTAGGCTATCTAATGCAGCGAATACATCTTGGAAGTGTTTAACCCATTCAGCTTTACCCTTAGTTTCAAACCTATCAATTAATTGAGGTGTTCCAAGAACCTCTGGTGATATGAGGTATGCTCTGAGATGGCATCCACCTCTATTACTCGTAGCGTAGGCTAATCCATGTCCCTGTGCACCCCTTGGATCATATGCTGGTAGTTCCTGTCCTCTGACAACCATTGCTAGTTCTGGTGCACCATACTTCTCTGCTAATCTCTTAGCTCCTTCAGCTAAGTCATCCCCAATACCAGATCTATAAGCTGTTCTCCACGTTAACTCAACTAATGCTTCTCCACAACCCCACTCTACTTTCAGACCTCTAAGTTTCTCTGGTGGAACCTTACCTTTCTCAACGAGCTCTATTAATGCACCAATTGTATAACCCATTGATATAGTGTCTAGACCGAGCTCGTTACATAGATAGTTTGCTTTTGTAATTGCTGCCAAGTCGCTTGTTCCCGTTTGTGGACCATAAGCCCAGATGGTTTCATATTCTGGTCCTCCACCTTCACCTGTAAAGGGTGGTTTTGCTATCTTTGTGTAGCGTGCACAAGATATCGGGCAACCCCAGCATGTTTCTTCTTCAACCGCTTTCTTTTTATCGAGAATAGTTTCTGCTAACGTTTCACCGCTAATTTTACCTGCTTCTGGGAATACTCCTGTCTGGAAGTTTCTAGTGGGGAATATTCCATGTGCATTAATAGTGTTTACTAATACAGCTGTACCATATGTTGGTAGACCTCGCGATGTCACAGGCGACTTCTTTATTAATTCCATTGATTTAACAACGACTTCTCTGAACTTTTCCGGGTTTCCTATAGGTGGCTTCATGTGACCTCTAACAGCTATTGCCTTAAGCTTCTTAGACCCCCATACTGCTCCATGTCCTCCTCTACCAGCAGCTCTGTTCTTATCATTCATTATTGCCGCTATTCTAACTAGGTTTTCACCAGCCGGTCCTATACATGCAACTTTAACATGTTTTGCTTCATCAGCTCCAATAACTGGCGTTAATTCCTCTTTAATAGTATCTGTTGTCGTATGAACGTCTTTGCCCCATAAGTGCTTAGCATCTCTTAACTCAACTTTACCATCACTTATCCACAAGTAGACAGGTTTCTCGGCTACACCTTCAATAATAATCGCATCGAAACCTGCAAACTTTAATTCTGGGCCAAATTTACCACCACTATGAGAATCGTGTATGGTATATGTCAATGGAGACTTAGTTATAGAGGTCCACCTACCAGATGAAGGAATACCTGCTATACCTGTAAG
>OFGS01000119.1_pt1 | contig 22281 bp, 31 predicted proteins | sample 1521851 | NCBI WGS metagenome assembly OFGS01 (sample SAMEA3142070, study PRJEB24117) | hot springs metagenome
ACAAATCCGGTGGCGAAAGAGCGAGGGAAACACCCGTTCCCATTCCGAACACGGAAGTTAAGCCTCGCAACGCCGATGATACTGTGCTGGAGACGGCACGGGAAAGTAGGTGGCTGCCGGATTTTTTATTTTTTGCAGGCGAATGTTAAAAAATTAACAATCTGTTTTGAAGTATATAGGTGAATATTGTTCAGATAAACACTTTACTTTTACCCGTTTTTATTTATTTTATCAGATTGAAAAAATATAGGCCAAGAACTAATTTAATTCTACGTTGTTTATTTTTCGAATGGTTATGACGATAAACGTACCACATAATAAAATAACAAACCAAATTGTTATTTTTCCATCTTTTAAATTGAAGTTATTTGCCAGTTGAATTAAATTGTAAGGTGTAAACTTATTAAACAGCTTGAATTGAGAAAATATTACAGTGGAGTAGTTAACTATTATCGATAAAAACCCAGCTATAATGTTTTTCTTTGTAATGCTGCTAAATAGGAGTGTAAGCGAGATTACAAAAAGGTAATACAAGCAGAACAAAAAGTATATAAGCGTTAAAATTGAAAAACCAATTTTTTGTCCCTTGAAAAGTGTATTAGCATAATAATAATTCAAAGAAAAACCTACCAAAAGAAATAAGCACATTACAAGAGCATAGTGAGTAAGTTTTGCTAAGACAATTCCTGCTGGATTTGCCCCTTTTGAGTATGGGAAAACTATTCTGTATGAATAAATTTCTTCATTTATACTTCCAGCAACGGTAAATACAACAAAAAGTGTTCCAATTTGAAAAAGGTCCTTCATGTAATTTCTTATAGCTTCCTTTGGTTGAAAGACAAAAAATGTATTTATCAAATTAGCTGGCATTTTATCATAGAGTAATGTTGGGAGTAACTTTAGCATTAATGGATCTAAAATGGAGAACAGTATTATCCCTGTTGCAAGAGCAATATACTTATATTGTCTTACTCCTTCAATAACTTCCTTTCTAAAATACGCTTTAAACGTTGACATTCTCGTTCACCAGCCTTATAAAAATATCTTCAAGCGTTGGCATTTTCAAGGTAAATGACAACACGGGAGTATCAAATTCTGCTATTGCTTTTATTAAATTCTGCTTTGCGGCATCAATATTGCTAACATACACCAAAACGTTGTTATGATTAATATCTACAGACTGCACATAAGGAAGGCTCGAGAGTTTTTCATTCAAATTAGGAGGTATTTTTTCAAATTCGATATTAAAAATAGGTTGAATATACTTTTTTTTAAGATTTCCTAAATTTTCTGAAACAATTATTTGTCCCTTATTTAAAATGCTTACCTCATCACAGATTCTTTCAACGTCGTTTAGATTGTGTGTAGAAAAAAGTACGGTAATACCTTGTTCTTTCAAAGATTTAATATGATTTAAGACCTCTATTCTCCCTTCTGGATCTAACGAGGATGTGGGCTCGTCAAGTAGTAAAAAATCAGGATTGTTAAATATTGCTGTGGCTATTCCAAGTCTTTGAATCATTCCTCCAGAGAAAGAAGCAATTTTCCTATTTGCAACGTTTGACAATTTCATAATGTTAAGAAATTCATCAACTCTTTTTTTGATTATTGTCTTGTCAATTCCGCAAATTTCACCTATGAAGTTCAAATATTCAAATGGTGTTAGATAGTTATAAAACACAGGGTTTTGTGGCAAATAGCCAATATGTCTTAATATTTTCTTTTTGTATTTGTTGTAATTCATTTCATTAAAAAATATTTCCCCATCGTCAAAGCTAATAAGACCAGCAAGAATTTTTATAGTAGTTGTTTTCCCAGCACCATTTGGGCCAAGAAAACCATAGATTGTTCCTCTTTTGACCTCAAAAGATATACCTTTAAGAACCTTATTATTCCCGAAGCTTTTGTAGAGGTTGACAACCTTTAACAAGTCAATCACGCTCTCTTCCTATCACTAAGTAGAGTATTGGTCCGATAAAATTGAAAAATATAATTATCAATCCCCACATCCATTTTGGTAAATACCTTACTTTGTCATTCTTCAGCTTATAAAGGCAAAAAATCATAAGTGAAAATTGCACAATAACAAGTGGAGCAAACAGCCTTAAAAAGTCTTCTAAATTCACACTATCAAACATTTAACGTTCCCCCTACATTTTTCAGTTTTCGGATTACAACCCCATAAAAGTACTTTCATTTTAATCTGTTTTTCTCTTGTTTTTTAAAATAACTCTTGTAACAAGAAGGTATATTATAAGACTACTTGGGAAATTTAGAAGTCCGAATAATCCCCAGAGCCAGTAGTACTTTTCATTTCTTTTTTTCGCATCAGAAAAAATATATAATGCCTGACACAAAAGCAATATAAATACCATCAATAAAAGTCCAGTGGATATTTTTTCATTTGAATGGCTTAAAATAAGTGTCAGGAGGATGAAGAGTAATGCAATAGAAACTATTAAAAATAAAGTAAAACTTTTTAAGAATTTCATATAATCTCTCCCTTCTTCTTTGCAATTACTGAAAACGGAATCACTACCCACGGCAATAAAATGCTAAGTATTAATTGAGAAGTTACAAGAAATTTAACACCCAGAGCGTTTGTTACAAAAATGTACAATGTCAATATACTCATAGCAATTAAGGAAAAGGTAACAGTTTCAATTGTTTCTCTTTTAGCATTTTTTATTTCAAAGCCTTTTTCAATAATATGTTTTACGTCTACTTGAATTTCTCTTCCATATTTTTCAATAACCTCAAGTTTGGTTTTCAAGTTATCAAGTTCTTCTTCAAACTGATTTGCCTGCATTCTATATTCTTCTTCAATGTCAAAAAATTTCAATTCACCATAGAATCTGTCTATCACGTAATTTCTTATTTTTTCATATTTTTTCATCTTCATTGTCCAAAATCCCCTTTCTCTTGAGCTCACTAATCAAAAACTTTACTGCATAATGGAGCCTTGAGCGAACTGTCCCAATAGGACAGTGCAAAATTTTGGCAATTTCATCATATTTGTATCCATAAAAATGTTTCAAGATAAACACTACTCTAAACTTATAAGGAAGACTTTGAATAGTAGCTAATATCTGACTGTATTCATGATTTGATATAGCACTTTCTTCTACACTTTGTTCACTTTTTAAAGACCAATCAAAAACGCTTTGGTGTTTGTTTCTCTTCAAGTAATCTTTATAAACATTTATGGCAATTTTTATAAGCCAGGTTGAAAATTTTGCCTGGGGTAGAAATTTATCGAGGTTTATTATAGCTTTCAAAAGAGTTTCCTGGACAATATCTTGAGAAAGGTGAGAATCTCCTGTCATCTTAAATACAAAACCAGACAATGTATCAATATTTTCTTCAATAAGCTTGCTCAGTGCTTCTTTGTTTCCTTTCTTTGCCTCTTCTATTAACCTTTTTTCATCCACTATCTATCACTCCTGCTATAAATTAAACGCTATTGATTGCAAAAAAGTTCAAAGTGATTTAGATTACAAAAATATTAAAAAATCTTGTAAATTTGCTTATCAGTATTGATACCCCTTTTTTGATGGAGTATGATTATAATTAGAAGGACAGATATTACGTAAAGGATGAGTAAGAATGCTCAAAAGAATAATAACAAAAGCTATGATATTACTTATAATTTCATTAATAATAGCCCTTATTATCGAAAGCTTGTTTATGGCAGCAAGTGCTAAAAATTTAAATAAGTTGCCGGCTTCAGTTCAAAAAGCGTCAAAATCTGCAAAGCAAAATATCCAAAGAGAATTGGTTTTCCAGCAGCAGATTGATTTGAACTCAGATGCCCAGGTAGATACAGTAAGCATTTGGCTTGATAAGAACCAGAAAAAGTATGTGCTGAGTGTAAACAGTAGCCTTTATCAACCAAAAGAAAACATTTTGCAGATAATTGGAACTGAGATTGTGGATATAGACAGCAGTGATGGATACAGAGAAATCTTGTTTCATTACAAATCAAATAAAGTCGAAAAGTATGTTATATTAGAATACAATGGAAAAACTTTAAGAGAGCTTCTGAATACTGATTCAAAACCAATCATCGATGGAAATAAAGAGGTCATTGTTGAAAGGAATATGGATTTTTGGGTAAAAAAAGAAAGATACGTTTTGGAGCAAACTACATCTGGCGTGCGAACTTTAAAACTTTCTCCGCAAGAGCTTTACTATGTTGGGGTGTTTGCATATGTTAAAAAACCTTTTGTGTTATATTCGTACAGGGAACAGAAAACTAAGCTCACAACCACAAAAAAGGGTGAAAAGATAGAGATAGTACAATGCGATACTTCGAACTGGTTTAAGGACCAATCAAAGAAGAACAATAAGATGTACGATTGGTACATGATAAAGACCGAAAAAGGTTTGCTTGGATGGGCAATGTTGAAAGATTTTATAAACTGCATTGACATTGTGAAAACTCAGGGACAGTAAAATTAAAGTTAATAACCAAAAAGGCCATTCATGAGAATGGTCTTTTATTTTTCCAATGGCAAAAATTTATGATATAATAGATACAAACTTTTACACAAAAACTTAAGCGAAAAAGGAAAGGGTATCGGATGAAAAATATTGTACTCACAGGTTTTATGGGAAGTGGCAAAACAACCATAGGAAAATTGATCGCCGAAAAACTCGATATAGAGCTTATTGACACAGACTCGGAAGTAATAAAAGAGTTTGGTATGACAATTGACAAGATATTTGAAGTGCATGGTGAGAAAAAATTCAGAGAGGTCGAAACAAAGGTAATTGAGAGAGTTTCAAAGCTTGAAAATGTTGTTATCTCAACAGGCGGGGGAGTTGTTTTGAATCCCGAAAATGTAAAGCTTTTGAGAGAAAACAGTGTAATATATTTTTTGTATGCCTCTGCCGAAAGCATTCTCAAAAGGCTAAAAGACGATGATACAAGACCTCTTTTGAAAAGTGGTGATAAGCTTGGCAACATCATCAGGCTTTTGAACATGAGAATGCCATTTTATAAAAACTGCGATTTTGAAATAAACACAGACATACTCACCCCAGAGCTTGCAGCAGAAAAGATAATCTCAATTCACTTAGCAAAGGAGAGTAAAAGATGATAAGATTTGGTCCTGCAGGAAACTCTCAGAGTTTTTACGATGCCGGTTATAAATCAAGCGTTGATGCGCCAAAGTGGTTAAAATCAATAGGTCTTTCTGCTTATGAGTACCAGTGCAACAAAGGTGTGAACATTTCAAAAGAAAAGGCAAGACAGATTGGTCAGGAAGCGCAAAAGTATGATATACTTGTCTCCATCCACGCACCTTACTATATAAACTTTGGAAGCCAGGAAGAAGAAAAGCTGCAAAAGTCAAAAGAGTACATCTATGAATGTGTAGAAGTTGCAAAGGAGATGAAAGCGCAAAGAATTGTATTTCACCCGGGTTCGTGCGCAAAGGTAGATAGAAGATTGGCTTTTGAAACAGCCAAAAAGGCAATATTGGAAGTTGTAAACGTGGTAAAAGAGATGCATGCAGATGGGATTTTTTTGTGCCCGGAGACAATGGGCAAGAAAAACAATCTTGGCAGTAGCGATGAGATAATAGAGATTTGCAAAATGGACGAGATGCTGCTTCCAACCATTGATTTTGGGCACATAAATGCTTTCGAAGGCGGCAGCTTGAAGACAGAAGAGGATTTTGAAAATCTGCTCAAGAAATTTATTGACCAGCTTGGATATGAGAGGATGAAATGCTTTCACAGCCATTTTAGCAGGATAGAATACACATCACAGGGTGAGAAAAAACACTGGAACTATGAAGACAAACAGTTTGAGCCTGACTTTGAACCATTGGCAGAGGTTCTTTGCAAGCTAAAACTTGAACCTGTGATAATCTGTGAATCAAAAGACTATATGGCAGAGGATGCTCTTGTTCTGAAAAAGATTTATCAAGAGACTTTAGAAAAGAGGATGTGAGTACTTACCATGAAAAAGGTCTTGGTCATAAACGGCCCAAATCTTAATCTTCTTGGAATAAGAGAAAAAAATATATATGGCAGCGTATCGTATGAGGATGTTCTCAAATCTATTTCACAAAAAGCACAGGAACTTGGATTTGAAGTTGAGTTTTTTCAATCTAACCATGAAGGAGAAATAATAGATAAAATCCACAGTGCATATTTTGAAAAGGTTGATGCTATTATAATAAACCCAGGTGCTTATACTCACTATAGCTATGCAATCCATGATGCGATAAAAGCTGTAAACATTCCTACTATTGAAGTGCACATTTCCAACATTCATGCAAGAGAAGAGTTCAGACGCAAAAGTGTGATTGTTCCTGCTTGTACAGGTCAAATCTCAGGTTTTGGTATCAAAAGCTATATAATAGCACTTTATGCTTTGAAAGAAATTTTAGACTAAATTAATGCTGCAGTTGTTATTCTATATTTTAGAAAGGAGCAAAGCTTTGGCAATGGTGAGCACAAGAATTGAAAAAGTGTTCAAAAGAGATGAGAGCATTGAAGCAGTTTTTGTGTCCAAAAAAGAAAACGTCAGATACCTTAGCAATTTCAAAGGCGATGAAAGTTTCCTGCTTATTACAAGAGAGGGAGCAAAGTATCTTCTGACAGACTTTAGGTATACCGAGCAAGCAAAGAAAGAAGCAACTGAATTTGAGGTTGTTGACTATAAAGGAAAACTCTATGATACTATAAAAGACTTGATGGTATCTCATAACATTTCAAAGCTTTTTGTTGAAGGGTATCATCTGTCCTTTTCGTTTGTGAGTGAGATGAAAGAAAAGCTTGAAGACAGGGTATGTGCACTTTCATTTTCTTTGGATGAGATAAGAGCTGTGAAAGACGATGAAGAGATAGAGAAAATAAAAAAAGCTGTTGAGATTGCTGACAGAGCCTTTGAACACATTTTAAAGTTCATAAAGCCGGGTATTTCAGAAAATGCGATTGTTGCAGAGCTCAACTACTTTATACTGAAAAACGGTGCAAAAGGCTTTTCATTTGAACCTATAGTTGCTTCCGGCAAAAGAAGTTCTTTGCCACACGGTGTTGCAACAGACAAAAAGATTGAATCTGGCGATACTGTTACAATAGACTTTGGATGCAACTTTGACGGCTACATGTCTGATATGACAAGGACGGTATTTGTAGGGAAAGTGGAAAATCAGATGGTAAAGATATACCATATAGTAAAGGAAGCTCAGCAAAAGGCAGAAGAGTTTATAAAAGAAGGTTTAAAAGCAAACGAAGTTGACAAAATTGCTCGCGACTATATAGGCTCTTTTGGCTATATGGAAAAGTTTGGACACTCATTGGGACATGGTGTTGGACTTGAAATTCACGAGCTTCCAAGACTTTCACCAAAGTCTGAAATGGTCTTAGAAGAAAATATGGTTGTAACAATTGAACCGGGCATTTATATTGAGGATTTTGGAGGTGTGAGGATAGAAGATATAGTTGTTGTAAAAAGTGGTGGATGTGAGATTTTGACAAAGTCGTCAAAGGAGCTGATTGTAATTTAGAAATTTGGTATTGTCAGATGAGAAGTTTTCTGATATACTTAAAAATAAGAACAGCTTTAGAGAGTTTAGGAAGAGCATATTTTTTAAGCTTGGAAGAAGCTTTAGATGAGAAGAGAATAGAAGAGATGAGAGGAGATGAGCTGTAAAATGGAAAAGGTGGCAAACGTGCGCCCCGATAGCTCATCGGGGCTTTTTTGTTATCATGATATTGGGATCAATATACCTTTCTTTGAAGAATATTCAAACGATTCAATTGACCTATCAAATATAGATTTTGATTCAATGGAAGGGGATTTCTTTTTCTTTGAAAATTCCCAGATGGCAGCATTTTGCCTTGATAGGCTTTTGTGCGTCACAGTTTACCGTGACAGGATTGAGATTGATTTTGAAGGGGCTAAAGAGGTTTTCTATGGCGATGTTCCTGCAATGCTTGATAGTATATTGAAAGTCTTAATTCAAAAGAATGCTTATATCACCTGTCAGTTTAACTACCATGCGGTAAATCTGTTAGAAGACATATATTTAACTGATAGTCCCTATATAGTTTTAAATGTTTACAGAAAAAATGTGCTTGTTGACAAACTTACAGGCAAGAAAACTCTTTTGGTGAGCAAAGAATTTGAAAAAGCTGCTGCAATAAATTTAAAGAAGTATCAAAGAACTTTGTTTGATGTAAAAAGCAATGTGGTCTTTTCAACTCCAAAAGAGTACTTTATCAGCACAGTCAAGCAGGCAAAAGAGGATATCAGAAATGGTGAGATTTTTCAGATTGTTCTGTCTCAAATAATATTGGTCAAAAGCAATATATCGACAAACCATCTATTTTACACAATGAAAGAGAGAAATCCTTCAGAGTACAGCATTGTGATAAACAATGAAGAAAGCCAAATAATTTGTTTTTCGCCAGAGACTCTTATAAAGAAAAAGGGAAACACAGTAAAAACATTTCCAATTGCAGGAACATACAGGATAAACGAAGGCGATGATATTGCCCAGAAAAAGATAGAGATATTAAAAGACAAGAAAGAGATAAGTGAACATGTCATGCTTGTTGACCTTGCGCGAAATGACCTTGGCAGGATTTCAAAACCCGGAACTGTAAAAGTAGAAGAGTACTTGAGAATAAAAAGGCTTTATAATCTCATTCATATATATTCAGTTGTTACAGGTGAACTTGAAGAAAAGAGCCTCACAAAAGCGATACTATCTGTTTTCCCGGCCGGGACGCTGACCGGCGCACCAAAGATAAGAGCTATGCAGCTGATTGAAAAGTACGAAAGGCAGAGAAGAGACCTTTACGGAGGAGCAATCGGATATATCTACAAAGACCAGTTTGACCTTGCCATAGCTATAAGAATGGCTGTAAAGGACAAAAAGGAAAGCATTATCAAGCTTCAAAGCGGTGCGGGGATTGTGAATTTGTCAGTGCCCGAGAATGAATATCAAGAGTGTTTGACCAAGCTCAGAGCGTTTTTGAGGATAATGGAGGTGGATGAAAATGATATTGTTAATAGATAACTATGACTCTTTTACATTCAATCTTTACCAGATGATTGCAAGTAAAACACAGGTTATTGTGTTCAGAAACGACAAGGTTACAGTTGAGACAATAAAAAAGTTGAATCCGGCTGGCATCATAATTTCTCCAGGTCCTGGCAGCCCAAAAGATGCGGGTGTGAGCATAGAGGTTGTAAATACATTTGCAGGCAGTATTCCAATCTTGGGTGTGTGTCTTGGTCATCAGGTGATTGGAGAATGTTTCGGAGCACGAGTAATTCATGCAAAAACAATTTACCATGGAATGAGATCGAGGGTCGACCTGCTTGAAAGTGGGAAAAGAAGCAGACTTTTTAAAGGTGTGCCAGAGAGATTTTTTGCAGGAAGGTATCATTCACTTGTGGTTGAGAAATCTGCGGCTTTAAAACAGCTTGAGATAGCTGCTGTGAGTGAAGATGATGAGGTCATGTCCCTGGTAAACGATAGCTTGAGAGTCTATGGGATTCAATTTCATCCTGAGTCAATCCTGACTCCTGATGGCGAGACAATTATTCAAAACTTTTTAGAAATATGCTATGATGGGGTGGAAAAAGATGCTCATCGATGTGCTTGAAGCTGTCACAAACAAAAAGGATTTAGAATATGACCAGGTAAAAAATCTTCTTGACAACATCTTGGAAGGAGAACTTGATGAGATAAAGTTTGGTGCATTTTTGGCGGCGCTAAAAACAAAGGGCGAAACAGAAAAAGAGATTTCGGCATTTGTTGATGCCTTTTATGACAGGGCAAAAAAACTTAACTTTGACCATCAAAGAACAATTGATACATGTGGAACAGGTGGCGATGGAAAAGGCACATTTAACATCTCAACGGCTGCAGCTATTGTCCTTAGCTGTTTTGACGTAAAAGTAGCAAAACACGGTAACAGAAGCATTACAAGCAATTCAGGATCAGCTGATATCTTAGAAAAGCTTGGGATTGATATCCAAGCTGGGGAAGATAAAGTTTTGAAAGGGCTTGAGGAGCTGAACTTTGCGTTTTTGTTTGCACCGCTGTATCATCCTGCCATGAAAAAGGTTGCAAATTTAAGAAGAGCGCTTGGTATCAGAACAGTTTTTAACATCTTAGGTCCGCTTTTGAACCCTGTACCACTAAAATACCAGGTGGTTGGGACATTTAGCTTTGATGCGCAGGAGAAAGTGGCTTCTGTGCTAAGAGGCAAAAGAAAAAAAGTCGCTGTCATACATAGTCTTGACGGGCTTGACGAGATTTCCATTTCTAAAAAGACAAGGGTGCTTGAGATACAAGACAAGAATATCAGAGAATATTATATTGACCCAAAAGACTATGGAATTGAATTTGATACAAGCTCAATCAAAGGCTTTTCGCCTGAAGAAAACGCAAGGATTTTGATAAGTGTGCTTGAGGGAGAAAAGTCGCCTTATTTTTGGGCTGTTGTTTTAAATTGTGGATTTGCACTTTACATTTGTGAGGTTGCAAAAGATGTTGAAGAAGGAATTAAGCTTTCCTCAAAAGCAATCGAGAGCAAAGAAGCTTATTTTAAGCTCAAAGAGCTTCAGCAGTTTTATAAATCGGGAGTGTAATTGAAAATGAGTGTGCTTGAGCGTATTTTAAGTTATAAAAAGGAAGAAGTTGAAAGGTGCAAAAATCTTATACCTGTTGAGAAGATGAAAAAACTCGCAGTTGAGAAGATTAAAGGAGGCTATTTAGAAAACAAGTTCAAAAGAATATTCAAAAAAGATAAATTCTGTATAATTGGTGAAATAAAAAGGGCATCACCTTCGGAGGGTGTAATATCAGAGGATGCCAATGCAAAAGCAATAGCAAAGATGTATGAAGATTTAGGGTTTTTTGGCATATCAGTTTTGACAGAAAGGTTTTTTTTCAAGGGTTCGGAACAAGATTTGATGGAAGTAAAAAAAGTGGTATCTCTGCCAGTGCTAAGAAAAGACTTTATCATTGATATCTGGCAGCTTTACCAGACAAAGATGATAGGTGCAGACGCAGCTTTGCTTATCACAAAAGCTTTATCAGAAAAACAGCTTACAGTATTCATCAAAATTTTGGAAATTCTTGACATAGTGCCGCTTGTTGAGGTTGAAAATGAATATGAAATTGAAAAAGCTTTGAAGTGTGGTGCAAAACTCATAGGAATCAATAACAGAAACCTGGATGATTTGTCCATCGACATAACAAAGACAGAAAAGCTTTTGAAGTATATTCCAAAAGAAGTTGCTGTGATAAGCGAAAGTGGAATTAAGACAAAAGAGGATTTTGACTATATACTATCGCTTGGTGTTGATGGATGTTTGATAGGGACATCTTTTATGAAATCGCAAAATCCGCTTGAAATAATTGGTGATAGGATATGATAGTAAAGTTTTGCGGGCTAAAGAGACTTGATGATATTGAGATGTGCAATAAACTTCAGCCTGATATGATAGGCTTAATATTTGCTCAAAGTTCGAGAAAGGTTGAAAAAGACCTTGCAAAAGAGATGGTTTTGGCTAAAATTCCCTCAATAAAATCAGTGGGAGTTTTTAAAGACCAAAACATAACAGAGGTTATAGAAATAGCAAGTGAACTTGAACTTGACTTTGTGCAGCTGCACGGGAAGGAAGATTATGAGTATATAAAACATTTGAAAGACCTTGGATTTAGGGTCATAAAAGCTATTGAAGTTGAAAGACAAGAAGATATAAAGAGAGCTAAACGCTATACAGAAATAGCTGACTTTGTGCTTCTTGACAGGCCAAAAGGTAGCAGTTTAGATATAACAGAGGTTGCAAAATTTGCAGATTTTGCTTACATCATTGCAGGTGGGATAACGCCTGAGAATGTAGATAAATACCTAAATCTAAATCCAGTTGGTATAGATATCAGCTCAGGAATTGAGACAGATGGTTTTAAAGATTTTGCAAAGATGAAAAAGATTATTGATAAGGTAAATAAATACAAGGTTGGTGAAACAAAAAATGGATAGGTATTTTGGAAGGTTTGGTGGAATGTATGCCCCAGAAACTCTTATGCCAGCTCTTTTAGAGATAGAAGAAGAGTTTTGCAAGCTTGTGAAAGACGAAAAATTCAATCAAGAGTATGAGTACTATCTCAAAAACTATGTTGGAAGACCATCGCCACTTTACTTTGCCAAAAACTTGAGCGAGCATCTTGGAGTTAAAATATATCTCAAAAGAGAAGACCTAAACCACACCGGTGCCCATAAAATAAACAACTGCATAGGCCAGGCACTTTTGGCAAAGCATATGGGCAAAAAAAGACTTATTGCCGAGACAGGAGCAGGTCAGCATGGTGTTGCAACAGCCACCGTTGCTGCTCTTTTTGGGATGGAATGCGAGATATTTATGGGTGAAGAAGATGCAAAGAGGCAGTTTCATAACGTGCAAAGGATGAAAATGCTTGGCAGCAAGGTAAGAGTAGTTAACAAGGGAAGCAAGACATTGAAAGACGCAATAAACGAGGCAATGCGTGACTGGAGCGAGACGTTTGAATACACCTTTTATCTTTTTGGTACAGCTGCAGGACCTCATCCGTTCCCAACAATTGTAAAATACTTTCAAAGTGTGATTGGGAAAGAGACAAAAGAGCAGATAAAAAGCTTAGAAGGAAGACTTCCAGACTATGTCTTTGCGTGTGTGGGAGGTGGTTCTAACGCAATTGGCATCTTCTCAGCGTTTTTGGAAGATCATGAGGTAAAGCTTATTGGTGTTGAGGGTGCAGGAGAGGGAATACATACAGGCAAAACGGCTGCAACGCTATGCAGTGGGTCTGTTGGAATCTTGCATGGTGCAAAGACATATATTTTACAGGATGAGGAAGGGCAAATTCAAAACACTCATTCAATCTCAGCAGGGCTTGACTACCCGGGTGTTGGACCTGAACATGCGTATTTGAAAGAAACAGGAAGGGTTGAGTATGTGGGGGCTACTGATAAAGAAGCTGTGGATGCATTTTTGCTGCTCACAAGGCTTGAAGGGATAATTCCGGCGCTGGAGTCAAGCCATGCACTTGCAGAGGTTATTAAAAGGGCGAAGATGGGACTTTTCAAGAGCAGTGACATTATTGTTGTGAACCTTTCTGGAAGAGGTGATAAGGATATAAATACAGTACTTGAGCTTTGGAAGGATGATGAGCTATGAATTTAATAGATGAAAGATTTGAAAGGCTAAAAAAAGAGGGAAAAAAAGCTTTCATAGGCTATGTAACGTTTGGGTATCCCTCTTTTGAAGAGACTCTTGAGGTTATAAAGCTTGTATATTCATATGTAGACATTTTAGAGATTGGTTTTCCTTTTTCTGACCCTATTGCAGATGGTGAAATTATTCAAAAAGCTTCTATAAAAGCTCTTAGTGAAGGTGTTAAATTGAGCCACCTTTTTGAAAGCATTGAAAAGTTTAAAAAAGATAAGCCGGTTGTGCTAATGCTGTATGCAAACACAGTTTACAAAAGGGGAATTGATAGGTTTTTTGAAAGTAGCAAAGCTTGCGGTGTAGATGGCGTTATAATCCCCGATGTTTCGTTCGAGGAGAGCTTTGAGTTCAAAGAAGCAGCTGAAAAGTTTGGTGTTACTTATATTGACCTTGTATCTATATCTTCTCTTGAGAGAGCCAAGATGATAGGTAAGCAGTCTAAAGGTTTTTTGTACTGTGTTTCAAGAAAAGGCGTGACAGGTTTTAAAGGGCAGATTGATGACAGGATTTTTACTTTCTTGAGAGAACTGAAAACTGTTACCCCAACACCTTTGGCAGTTGGGTTTGGTATAAAGGGTAAAGAAGATGTTCAGAAGTTCAAAGACCTTGCAGATGGTATTGTCATTGGAAGCGCAATAATCACAAAGATAGATGAAGGGAAAGACAAGCTTGAAGATTTCTTGAAAGAAATTTCTGAAAGTCTAAAAGACAAATAAATTTAAGGGGATGCAAGAAACATCCCCTTTTTATATTTTCGCCTTCCTACCGTGCTACCCTTCAGTTTACAGGAGCCTCCGGGTTTTCGGTTTCTTTCAAAAGCCGACTGATTTTCTTTGGTGTCTCCTCAATTTTTGAAAACTCTTCTGCCTCAACATTCTCAAGTTCAACTGGCAGGTTGAATTCTTTTAAATTTATCAGGTTGTAATCAAAATAGATGTCACACCTGGGAGAAAACATTTCAAATCCCCCCTTCCAATATATATTATACCCTCTTTTTCGTTAATATGTTCGATGTATGCAGGGATACTTCAAAAATACATGTATATTTAAATCCCAAAATCTTTGCTATAATAAAATATAGTTTGGCAAAAAGGAGAAAAGTAAAATGAGCGCTTTTATAGAGTTTAAAAATGTCAGCTTTTCGTATGTAAGCTCTGATGGGACAAGAACACCAGCTTTGATTGATATAAATCTTAAGATAGAAAGAGGAGAATTTGTTGCGATATTGGGGCTCAATGGTTCTGGCAAATCAACCCTTGCAAAACTAATAAACGGCCTTTTAATTCCAGAAAAAGGCGATGTGATTGTAGATGGTATGAACACAAAAGATACAGAAAAAATCTGGGATATCAGAAGAAAGTGCGGGTATATATTTCAAAACCCTGACAACCAGCTTGTTGCTTCAATTGTGGAAGAAGATGTTGCATTTGGACCTGAAAACTTAGGAATGCCGAGAGAAAAGATAAGAAAAGCTGTTGACAGCGCACTTTTGGCTGTTGAGATGATGGAATATAAAAACCATGCCACGTACAAACTGTCTGGTGGGCAAAAACAGAGGGTTGCAATTGCTGGTGTTCTGGCGATGAAGCCAGAGTGCATCATACTGGATGAGCCAACCTCTATGCTTGACCCCAAAGGAAGAAAAGAGGTTATAGCTACTGTACAGAGACTTAACAAAGAAGAGAAAAAGACCATTGTTTTGGTTACGCACAATATCGACGAGATGCTCTTGAGCCAAAGAAGCATTGTGCTGGATAAAGGACGTATAAAGTTTGACGGCCCTTCGCTTGAGCTTTTAAAGCTTGATTGGTTTTATGATATGGGCTTTGACATGCCACAAATTTTGAAGCTCTCAATTGAGCTTAAAAAAAGAGGTGTAAAGATTGATAAAGAGATCTGGACAGTTGACGAAATGGAGAGATTTTTATGTTCATTGAAATGAAAAATGTAGAGTTCATATATGGCTACAAAACACCACTTGAAAAAAAGGCGCTTGAAAATATCAACCTTTCGATAACAAAAGGAGAATTTATTGGAATTATCGGCAAAACTGGTTCAGGCAAATCTACTTTGGTTCAGCTAATGAACGGGCTTTTGGTGCCGCAGATAGGTGATGTTTTTGTCGATGGTATAAATACAAGAGACAAAAAAAAGGTAAAAGAGATTCGAAAAAAGGTAGGGCTTGTGTTTCAGTACCCTGAATATCAGCTGTTTGAAGAGACTGTTTACAAGGACATAGCGTTTGGTCCTCAAAACCTTGGATTTTCTGAAGATGAAGTAAAAAGAAGGGTAAAAGAGGTGTGCGAGCTTTTAGAGATTTCTAATGAGCTTTTAGAAAAGTCGCCGTTTGAGCTTTCTGGCGGGCAGAAAAGAAGGGTTGCAATAGCAGGGATACTTGCAATGGACCCAGAGTGTATAATTCTTGATGAGCCAACAGCCGGGCTTGATATGCGTGGTCGAAAAAGAATTTTTAATATCATAGAAAGACTTCACAAAGAAGCAAAAAAGACAATAATTTTAATCTCCCACAGCTTAGAAGATGTTGCAATGCTTTGTGAGAGGGTTATTATTCTAAGCAAAGGCAAAATCCATTTTGACGGGCCAAAACATCAGGCTTTTGAGAATGTAGAACTTCTTGAAAAAAGCGGACTTTTGCCACCTGACATACTTTACCTTCAGCACAGGTTAAAACTTAAGGGTTTTAAGATTGACAGGTTTGAATATAGTATTGAAAAAGTTGCTGATATGATTGTAAAAAACCTACACTTGCCATTTGCAGAAGAAGGTGATGGATTCTGATGGTTGATTTTGTAATTGGTCAATATATCAAAAAAGACTCTTTTGTTCACAGGCTTGACCCGAGAACAAAGATAATAGTGCTGTTCTTTTTTTGTATCTCAATTTTTGTGGTAAATAACTTTTATGGATATATATTTTTGTTTGTCCTAATACTTCTATGGCTTTTGCTCTCAAAGGTAAACCCACTCATACTTTTGCGCGGAACAAAACCGGTATTTGTATTAATCCTTATAACAGTAATTTTTAATCTTTTTATGACACAGGGAAAACCAGTACTCAAGATATTAGGGCTTATTATAACCGATAGAGGTATTGTGCTTTCAATCTTTTTGGTGATTCGGCTTTTGCTACTCATTTTTGCAACAAGCCTTCTTACTCTCACAACATCGCCGATTGAAATAACAGATGCTCTGGAAGTGTTATTAAAACCTCTAAAAAAGGTGAAATTTCCAGTTCATGAAATCTCTATGATGATGTCAATTGCTTTGAGGTTTATTCCAACAATATACGAAGAGGCAGACAAGATTATGAAGGCTCAAATGTCAAGGGGTGCGGACTTTGAAACAAGGGGATTGATAAAAAAAGCAAAGTCGCTTTTGCCGCTTTTGATTCCACTTTTTATTTCAGCTTTCAAAAGAGCAGATGAGCTTGCAATTGCAATGGAAGCACGCTGCTACAGAGGCTCAGAAGGTCGTACAAAACTCAAAAAACTTGAGTTTGGAATTCCTGACTATATTTCGTTTGTTGTATGTGGGATTTTAATCATACTTGCAATTAGCGTGAGGTGAAAAACTTGAGAAACATTCTCTTGACTATAGAATATGATGGCACAGGATATTTTGGGTGGCAAAAACAGCCCAATAAAAAAACCATTCAGGGAACAATTCAAGAGGCTATAAAGAAGTTGACAGGCGAAGAGGTAAACTTGATTGGTTCTGGAAGAACAGACAGAGGTGTTCATGCTTTAAATCAAAAAGCCAATTTCAAAACAAGCAGCAAAATTCCAACAGACAAGTTTCCGCTTGCCTTGAATTCTGTCCTTCCTGGCGATATATCTATAAAAGATGCAGTTGAAGTGCCTTTAGATTTTTCTGCGCGTTACAGTGCAAAGCAGAAGACTTACAAGTATCTTATATATAACAAAAAAAGTCGTCCTGCGCTTTTGAGAAACTATGCGTATTATTATCCACACGAGCTTGATGTTGACGCCATGCAAAGAGCATGTGAATACTTTATAGGGGAATATGACTTTAAAAGTTTTTGTTCTGCTGATTCTGAAGCAAAGACAACCATAAGGCGTGTATACAATGCATATTTGACCTTTGAAAATGAGTGCATTGCAATATATATAACAGCCAATGGCTTTCTTTACAACATGGCAAGGATTATCGCAGGAACAATCTTAGATGTGGGAGCAGGAAAATTAAAACCAATGGATATTCCGCTTATAATAGAGAGCAAAGACAGAACCAAGGCAGGAAAGACCTTGCCACCCTGGGGGCTTTACCTTGTGGATGTTGTTTACTGACAAAAATAAATGGTGGGGATAATAGGACTCGAACCTATGGCCTCTTGCATGTCAAGCAAGCGCTCTAACCAACTGAGCTATATCCCCACCAGTTAGCTATTTACTTTTTGCAGTATGTATTATAACATATATTTTGTAAAATGCAAATATCAAATGAAGGCTGCAATTGAACATAAAGGAAAATTTGAAGAATGTAACGGGGAGTACTTTAAATGAGAAAGTTTTTGAAAATTTCAATTTGCACTTTGGCTACTGTAATTTTGATATTTGCGGTTACAGAAGCATCAATAATTATTTTTGGCATTTCTTCAAAACCTAAAAAATCAGACTGTATAATTGTTTTAGGCTGTGCAGTTTATGGTGATTTTCCAAGTCCGTTTTTTCGAGAAAGACTTAACAGAGCTTTTGAACTTTATAAAAAAGGCTATGCAAGATACATAATTGTCTGTGGTGCAAAAGGGCCGGGCGAAAATATTTCTGAAGCTGAGGCGGGGAAGAGGTATCTTGTGGAAAGGGGAGTTTTGCCTGAACTCATTTTAAAGGAAGACAAATCTTTTTCTACATATGAAAATTTGCTGTATTCAAAAAAGATTATGAACAAAAAAGGTTTCAAAAGCGCTATTATTGTTTCAAACATGTTTCACTTAAGAAGGGCAAGTTTGATTGCTAAAAAATTAAAAATGAATGCTTCTTTTTCAGGTGTATATGTAAAACAATATTTGCATGAAGAATACTACGGTTTTGTGCGCGAAAGTGTAGCTATGTGGTATGAGATTCTCAAAACTCTTACATCTTTCTGATTTTTCCCGCCCAAATACCTATTGACAACATCAAGATAAGGTATTATAATATTCAATGTGCAAGGGGAAAAAACGAGCGGGTGTAGTTCAATGGTAGAACACCAGCCTTCCAAGCTGGCAGCGTGGGTTCGATTCCCATCACCCGCTCCAAAAGAGAATATGATGCCCTCAGCAGCAAATAAGCTGTTGAGGGTTTTTTGTTTTCTATTTGAAAACAAAATATTCTATTTCGACAAAATATTACATAAAATACTGAAGGGTTTTTTGGGGTAATATAGAATTAGAAATAATATAACTTTTAAATCGAGGTGCAATAAAATGGATTTCGAAGCAATTATGATGGAAGGAACACTGATTTTAAAGATAAAAGGTGAGCTTGACCAGTACAATGCAGACAGATACAGACTCAGATTTGATATGAAAATTGTAAGTCCGGAAGTGCAAAAGGTTGTGATAGACATTTCAGAACTTTCGTTTATGGACTCATCAGGTGTTGGCTTTCTTGTAGGCCGGTTCAGGACGGCAAAAGCGTTTGCCAAGGAACTTGTCCTGGTTTGCAACTCGAACTATATCAACAAGCTTCTTTCAACTTGTGGAATAGAAAAGCTGATAAAGAAATATACAACTATTGAAGAGGCATTGAGTTAAACTAAAAGAATTGAAAGGGTGTGAATTTTTAACAATGAAGGTTTTAAATTATATGGAGCTTAAAATCCCGTCAAAAGCTCAAAACGAGGCATTTGCAAGGGTTGCTGTTGCTGCGTTTGTTGCTCAGCTGGATCCTACTTTAGATGAGGTTACTGAAATAAAAACTGCTGTATCTGAAGCTGTAACAAATTCAATAATTCATGCATATGAGGATAAAATTGGGGAAATAATAATAAAAGGAAAGATTTATGAAAATTATGTTGTTGAGATTGAAGTAATTGACTTTGGGAAAGGAATTGAAGATGTTGAGCTTGCTCGACAACCACTCTTTACAACAAAACCTGACCAGGAACGCTCTGGTATGGGATTTACTGTGATGGAAACATTCATGGATAAGCTTGAGGTTACATCAGAGGTTGGCAGAGGTACATGCGTCAGGATGTTTAAAGCTATTAAAAAACGAAAGAGTGAGGGAGTAGAAATTGAGCAAGGCTTCCCAGGAGGAATTGATAAGTAAGGCCAAAAACGGTGATAAACTTGCACGCCAACAGCTTATTGAAAGTAATCTTGCGCTTGTGTGGAGTGTTGTAAAAAAGTTTGCTGCAAAAGGAGTAGAGCTTGAGGATTTGTTCCAGATAGGCTCAATAGGGCTTATTAAAGCAGTTGACAGGTTTGACCCGTCGTTTAATGTCAGGTTTTCGACATATGCTGTTCCTATGATAGTTGGTGAGATAAAAAGATATCTGCGTGATGATGGCAAGATAAAAGTTTCACGAAAAATAAAAGAAAATCAGAGTAAAATAAAAAAACTGAGAAACCAGTTTGTATCAAGCAATGGAAGAGAACCCACAATCTCAGAGATTTCACAGCTGACAGGACTTTCCAGCGATGAGATTTTACTTTGCATGGATGCAACATCAGAGGTTGCATCGCTCAACGAGGTTGTAAATCAGGAAGAGGGAAAACCTATCACACTGATGGACATTGCATCTGATGAAGAGGATTATTCAACAAAACTTTTGGATCTGATGGCACTAAAAGAAGGGCTTAAGAAATTAAAAGGACGGGAACGCTACATAATATTTATGCGCTACTTCAAAAACAAAACACAATCTGAAATTGCAAAAGAGCTAAACATCTCCCAGGTGCATGTATCAAGGATTGAAAAGAGAGCTTTGGAGAGGATAAAAAGGGAGTTTGTTTGACACGCTGTGATTGAGAAAGCGTGTCTTTTATTTTTATATAGAATTTTTTTCCCTTTTGTGATTTAATATAAATAAAATTCCCTGTTCAATTTTTAAAAACTTCAATGGAAAAACTAATTGAATTTTTCTTCCCTCCGAGGTGTGCATTTTGCGGCAGACTTGGAAAAAGCCCGTGTGATGATTGTAAGAAAAATATAAAGTTTATTTCAGGCAACACGTGTCAAAAATGCGGAATACCTATTGGTGATGCTACTTTGCCGTTTTGTCCTTCTTGCTTGAGAGAAAACTTTGTATTTGAAAGAGTCTTTCCAGTATTCTACTATGAAGGGGTAGTTCGTAGAGGCGTTCATCTTTTCAAATACAGAGGTTTTTATCAAAATGCAATAACCTTCTCAAGGCTTATGGCTAAAAAGATTATTGAAGCCAATATAAATGCCGATATAATAACCTTTGTTCCAACAAGCTATGAAAGGTTTCTGCAAAGAGGTTTTAACCATTCTTCTTTGCTTGCAAAAAATATTGGAAAGATACTTAAAATTCCAACCGTTGACCTTCTTGCAAGAGTAGGTTTTACAAAACCTTTTTATAACCTTTCACGACAAGAAAGACAAAAAGAGATAAAGGGTAAAATTGAGCTTAAAAAAGGGTATGAAAATATTATAAAAGACAAAAGAGTCATTCTTGTTGACGACATCTTCACAACAGGTGCAACAGCAAATGAGTGTTCAAAAGTTTTACTTGAAAATAGAGCAAAGTGCGTTTTTGTCTCTGTTCTTGCGATAACAAAGCTTGCAAGGTAAACTGCCAATTTAAAATTTTAAAAGGGGGTTTTAAATGATGGATGTCAGAAACTGCAGAAGATGTGGGAAGATTTATCTTTATGACGGAAGTCCTATCTGCCCTCAGTGCAGAAAAGAGGAAGAAGAGGATTTCAAAAAGGTGAAAGAGTATCTTTATGACCATCCTGGTGCAACCTTGCCAGAAGTGTCAAACGCAACAGGCGTGTCACCAGAAAAGATTTTGAGGTTCTTAAAGGAAGAAAGGCTTGAGATTGTGGGCGAGAGCAATATTATTTTAGAGTGTGAAAGATGCGGAAAAGCAATTAAAACAGGAAGGCTTTGTGATGAGTGCAAGAAAGAAGTTGGAACAAGGTTTTTGAGCTATCTTGACGATAAAAAACTTCAAGAGTCGAAAAAGAAAAACGAAGAGTTTGCTAAAAGAAAAGAGGCGGGCTACAGGTATCTTTCGAAGGACTTAAAAGAAGATGATAGCAAGTAAAAAATTAATTAAACTTTTTTGAATTTTCTCACGATAATAACTGTAGAAGAAGCTTTGAAGCTAAAGTCGAGGCAGGGATGTAAAATGAGGATAGAAGATAGAATGAGAATATTTCAGATTTACAGCCAAACAGCAAAGGTAAGCAGAGTAGAAAAGAAGCAGGAGAAAGCTTCTGCTGATAAGGTTGAAATATCAAGCGAAGCAAGAGATTTTCAGGCAGTTTTGAATGCAATTAAGCTCACACCCGATATTCGTGAAGAAAAGATAAATGAAATAAAAAAGAAGATTGACTCTGGCACATACAACGTATCTGGCAGAGATGTTGTTGAAAAGCTAATAAGAGAGTACAAAGCTTCAAAAAAGAGTGAGTAAATTTTCTGGCTGCTTTTAAATCAATAGCAGCCTTAATGTTTATTTGTAAGTATCAAGGATTTTAATAGCAAATTAGAATTTTAGGAAGGAAGCATTGAGATGAACTATGTAGAAAGAATAATTGAGCTTTTAGAAGAAGAATATAAGGTATTTGAAAGGGTCTTGAACCTCAGCAATGAAAAAACAAAATACATTATGGAGAACAATCTTTCAGGGATAATTGAAATTTTAAATCAGGAGAAAAAAGAAGCAGAAACAATTAGCAAGCTTGAAGGAGAAAGACAGAAAATTTTAGATGCCTTAGCAAAAGAAAAAAATAAGGCTATTTCAAATCTTAACGATCTTGCATTCATCGTCACACCAGATGAGTGGCAGAAGATAAATGATTTGAAAGAAAAACTT
>OFGS01000120.1_pt1 | contig 22173 bp, 14 predicted proteins | sample 1521851 | NCBI WGS metagenome assembly OFGS01 (sample SAMEA3142070, study PRJEB24117) | hot springs metagenome
ATTTATACGAGTATGTTCCTTCGCAAGGTGGAGAGTGGAAAAATCAAGATAACTATATAAGTGAAACGCTCCCGAATGGTGAAAAGTTTATCCGTTTTATTCCTGTACCAGCTTTCCAAACCGATGAACATATGCGCCTTCTTTGCATGACTTTTCAACATACAGTTCAAAAAAGTGACGTACATCCATTAATTGCAATTGCCACCTTCATTTTAGATTTCCTTTGCATTCATCCATTTCACGACGGCAATGGACGGATGTCACGTTTATTAACTCTTCTTTTACTATACAAATCCGGATATGAAGTCGGTCGTTATATTAGTATGGAGACACTCATTGAGGAAAGTAAAGAAACATATTACGACGTGCTAAAGCGCTCATCAATCCATTGGCATGAAGGGAAAAACGACATTTTCCCTTGGCTGCATTATTTCTTATCGATCATTGTTGCCGCATATAAAAAACTTGAAGAACGTGTTGGCTATATAGAGACAAGTCGCGGAAACAAACGAAAACGCATTCAAGATTTTATTGAAGGAAAAGTTGGGTATTTTACAAAGGAAGAGATTCGCCACGCTTGTCCTGATATTAGCGAAGCAACGATTAATCGCGTCTTAAATGAATTAAAGGAAGCGAAGAAAATTACACCAATCGGTAAAGGGAGAGGTGCGAAGTGGAAAAAAATGAACGAATAAGCGAGCGACTATGCTCGCTTATTCGCTTTCCAAACGATCCATAAAACAACCGTTGCCCCAATCATATCGATGATGACGTCAGAGAATAAGGCCGTTCGTTTCGGCTGAAACGATTGATGCCATTCGTCAAAGATGGCACAAAAAAGTGTGAATAACCATGCGAAACGATAAGACGCTGTTGCTCTCCATACAAGAAACGCAAACGTTCCAAACACTGTCATATGCGCACATTTGCGAACGATAAAATTCCACGAAAACACCCCATCGCTCACAGGACGGTTCGTTTCAATTCCAAAATAATTCAACCAATGGCGAATCCATTGCGCCGTTTGCTCTCCAGTAAATAGCGGAGACTCTGTAAAATAGTAAATAAGCCCACACCATATAAACACAAGTCCCCACCATATGAAGCGATTTGTTTGTGTCATTGTTCAAACCCTTTCTACATATCAACATCTACACACCATTTTACTATTTTCATCCCTTTTGTACGATTGATTTGCTTCATTTGTAAACAACAAACACACATGCTAAAATAAGGGCAAATTGATATGAAAAAGGGGCTTTCGTATGTTACAGACGATGTTATCGCAAGAAGTGATGACAAAAGCAGCTCAACGTCTCATGAAACTTTTACCCTACAACAAACATAGCGACGTCATTAAACGAGCATGGCAACTGTATCGCACAGGACATGTATATAACGTAACAGTTGAGGAGGATATATTAAAAGGGAAGGTGACAGACCGCGGTCAAACGTATGAACCTTCTTTTCAACTGAAACAAGCAGCCAGCTCGTCTTGTTCTTGCACAACAGTCGGGTTATGTCCGCACAATATTGCGTTATTTTTATATGCGTACAATCAAATTGATGTAGTCGGAAATTTCATTCGGCAATGGAAAGAGCCAAATACAAAACAAAAACTGACAGGAAGCACGGAAAAACAGGCGGTAAGCGAGGAAAAACAAAAGGTCACAAACACTCCATCAAATATAGAACATATGACGAAAACGAATATCGTTGATGCGTGGTGGCAATCGTTTGAAGAACGATATGATCGCATGTTTCTTTACGATCTCACAGAGGAAGAACATATGCGCAAGCTCGTTCAATCTTTTTTTCCGACATTCGAACGTCCAAAATCAAAAGCACCGTTTTTAGATCATTTTTATTATGTCCATGCCGCCTTATTTACATTTGTGAAACTTGTTCATATTCCACAACAGGAGTGGGGCTACTCCGCCATCATGCAAGAGCGACATGTCACTCAGTTTGTCCCAAAAGTACAACAAGCGATCAAAGATTTAGCGAAAAAAACGAGTACAGCGATGCACGAACAACTCATATATGCTTCGATTCCGTACGTTCGAAACATATTGTCGGGCGAATTAACGTACTTTAGACAAATATTAGATGTATACGAAACGATAGGGAATGATGTATTGACCGATCCGACATATCGCGAAGAAGAATGCAACTGGGCGATAAAACAATTAAATGAGAAAGGAAGCGTCGAACAACAAATCCCATTTATCGCTGCCGCTTCATATGTATCGTTTTTGCTTGAAAACGATCAGCAAGCTTTTGAACTCATTGAACCGTTTCCATACTTAGCGACGGAACAGATCGTCAATTTTATGCATATATCGTTTGCGAAAAAGCAAATGCATCGTGGGGCGGAGTGGTTTTATCGGCTTGAAAAAAATATGGAATCATACTTACATTCACTTCGTATGAACGATCGCGATTGGTTTGTTCGCACCGTATTATCTGCTTATCATCAATACAGCATCGCAACAAAAAGCGACGAAACAGAACGATATGAACAGCTTCTTCAAAAGCTTCTTCCGTATAGTTTTTATATGTACATCGACTACTTATTCGATGAACAAAAATGGAAAGAGCTCATCGAATTATATATGCTTGAAAAAGCAACCGTCGATATGATTCCAACATATCATTTAAAATCCGTTGAACAAGCGGATCGTTCGCTCGTTCTCACGCTTTATCATCAAACGATTATGTACTACATCGAACAAAAAAATCGGAGCGCATACGAACAAGCGATCAAACATGTACGAAAACTACGGGCTCATTACCGTGCCTTAAAACAAATGCCTCGCTGGGAAGCATATATTACAAAACTCGCTGAGCAAACAAAGCGATTGCGTGCCTTTCAAGATTTATTACGGAAAGGGAAATTCATATGATGCAACTGGAACTGCAAAGCCGTTGGCTTGATGAACAAAAACAATTTTTCATTTATAGCGACGATGCGCATCCAAGCAATTGGAGAGACTTCGTCTTTTGTTGGCACGAAGAAACGTTTTATGGCACATTTGCTCCAATCGAAACGATTGGAACACATATCGGCGTTCTCCTTTCCCCGTGGGAAGCGCTCACGTTTTTCGCTTATCCATCCACAAACGGGCTGATCGAAATCATATGGGATGAACAAAGTAAACAATTTCAAGCGTGGGCCAAACAAATCATTACACATATCGAACAAAAACAGTTTATGCCTGATTTTGAAGCATGGAAAAAAGGACAGTTCGGCTGGAAAGGAACAGAAGAAAACCATCCGTTCGTTGCCATGTGGCGCTCAGAAGCGATAAACGGCTGGATTCAATCTGACATCGAACTAAAAGAAACGTGGGAACAAATCGTAAAAACGTATCCGCTTCTGACAAGCGACGCTGCGCCATTGATGGACGAGCACGATTGGTTAACGGAAATCGGTTGGGATCAAAACCGTCCACCTTTTGTCGTTGCGATTCGTTTACGTGAACCAAACGAAGACGATGAAGCGTGGCCGCTCGACACCGTCTTCATCGATACGAAAACAGACAAAATAACCGTTTATGACGGAACGATGCCGCGCGCTTGGCAAGCGTACGCTAGTCACGTCGAACGGGCACAACAACGGTGGCAAACGATCGTTCCGTGGCTGAGCAAAAACGGGGAGTTGCGCAACGAACTAAACGAAGAAGAAGCGTGGCGCTTTTTAGTCGAAGCCACCATTGAACTCGCCGAAGCAGGCGTCCGCGTCATTGTGCCGTCATGGTGGGAAGTTGTCAAACAAACAAAGCTTCGGGTAAAAGCTCGCGTGAAATCATCCTCGACATCGATATTTGGATTAAATGCGCTCCTCGATTTCGATTGGCGCATCGCCACAAACGATGTCGAATTGACAGAACAGCAATTTGCAGAGCTCGTGGCTCAAAAACGTCGCCTTGTGCGCATTCGCGATCAATGGGTACAGCTCGACCCTGCGCTTATTCAACGCGTTCAAACGCTAATGAAACAAGCAAAAAAAGAAGGGCTATCCATTCGCGACGTACTCGCGCAAACACTTGCCAACCAACAAATAAAACAAGAGGACGATGAAGATCCAATTGACATTGAACTGAACCTTTCGTTTACATCGCTTATTCAAAAATTAAAACATATCGACCATATCCCGACCGTCCCCGTGCCAAAAACGTTTCACGGCACGTTGCGCCCATATCAACAACGCGGGGTCGATTGGCTCGTCTTTTTGCGCCAGTTCGGCTTTGGCGGCTGTTTAGCTGATGATATGGGGCTTGGGAAAACGATACAAATGCTCGCCTATTTTGCATATGTGAAAGAAAATGAGAAACGACATGCGCCTGCCTTGCTCATTTGTCCGACGAGCGTCATCGGCAACTGGCAAAAAGAATGTAAGCAATTCGTTCCGTCTTTAAACGTTTACGTCCATCACGGGTCAAATCGCGAACACGGCGATGCGTTTGCCGAAAAAGTAAAAAGCTACGACCTCGTCATTACATCATATAGCTTGGCGCATTTAGATTTTGATGACTTAGCCGTCATCGACTGGGACGTCATTTGTTTAGATGAAGCACAAAACATAAAAAACGCCCAAACGAAGCAAGCGCGCGCCATTCGCAAGCTGAAAGGGCGCCATAAAATCGCGCTTACCGGGACACCGATTGAAAACCGGTTAAACGAGCTTTGGAGCATTTTCCACTTTTTAAATCCGGGCTACTTAGGCTCACAAACAGAATTTCAACGCCGTTTTGCGACGCCGATTGAAAAAAATGGCGATCAGCAAGCAACAGAAAAACTACAAAACTTGATTCGCCCGTTTTTACTGCGCCGAACAAAAACAGACGAACGCATTGCGCTTGATTTGCCAGATAAACTAGAACAAAAAGAATATTGTCCGCTAACCGTCGAGCAAGCTTCATTATATGAACAAATTGTGCAACAGTCGCTCGAAAAACTCGAACAAGTGGACGGCTTTGCGCGGCGCGGGATTATTTTACAAATGTTAAACAATTTAAAACAACTATGCGATCACCCTGCGCTTTATTTAAAAGAAGAGCATCCAAAACAAGTCGTTGAACGGTCACATAAACTAGAAAAATTGCTTGAACTTGTCGAACAAATTCGCGAAAACGGAGAAAGCTGTTTAATTTTCACCCAATATATTCAAATGGGTGAAATGATCCAACAGGTGTTATCGACACATTTGAAACAAACGGTCGTCTTTTTAAACGGAAGCACACCGAAACAGACGCGCGACAAAATGATTGAGCAGTTTCAAAATGGACAGTTTCATATATTCATTTTATCGCTCAAAGCAGGCGGCACAGGGCTAAACTTAACGGCCGCAAATCACGTCATCCATTTCGACCGTTGGTGGAACCCAGCCGTTGAAAATCAAGCGACAGACCGCGCCTATCGGATCGGGCAAACGAAATTCGTCCACGTGCATAAATTCATTACAACCGGAACAGTCGAAGAAAAAATTGACGAAATGATTGAAATGAAACAAGCACTCAACGAACAGCTCATCCAAAGCGACACGTGGATTACCGAACTGTCCAACGAACAACTGCGCGAACTATTTACGCTTTCATGAGGTGAAACATGGCAAAGAAAAAAGAAAGTTGGGAAAAGCTCATTGAACAAATGTTAAAAAAACTAGCAGAGCGAAAAAAATAAACAGCCGGCACGATCGGCTGTTTATTTTTGAATGTAAAACTTTCTCGGTAACGTAAAACTATATACAATCGGAATAATAAATAAAGTTAAAAAGGTGCTGCTTATTAGTCCGCCAATGACCGTAATCGCCATCGGTTGATTCAGTTCCGCTCCGTCACCGATGCCAAAAGCAAGCGGCAACAACCCTAAAATCGTCGTTAACGCCGTCATTAAAATCGGACGAAGACGAAGTTTTACCGCTGTAACAATAATATCTCGCTCTCCGCGCGCACGCATCTGGTTCATATAGTCAACAAGCACGATCGCGTTGTTCACGACAATCCCCGCAAGGACAATGCCACCGATAATGACCATGACGCTCATCGGCGTATGGGTTAGCCATAATCCAGCTGTAATGCCGATGATCATAAGCGGAATAGTAAACATAATAATAAACGGATGTTTAAACGATTCAAACTGCGCTGCCATCACAAGATAGACGAACGTCACCGCCAATGCAAACGCTAACGCTAAATCGTCAATCGACGATTCTAATAGCTCCCGATCGCCACCGAAGACGATTTCTGTTTCAGACGGAAGATCGAGCTTGGCAATTTCTCGATCGACAAGCGCAGATATGTCACTCAGCGTCACCGAACTTTTATATTTCACCGTAAACTGCACCGCGCTCTGTTCATTTACGCGCTGAATTTGGACGCGGCTTTTTCCAACGGTGACAGAGGCGATATCGCCAAGTTTCACAAACGAACCGTCCGGCTTTTTCACAAGCAACTGCTTTAAGTCAGATACAGAATTTTTCACGTTTTCATCGTATTCGACCGTCACATCATATACGTTCGCAGAGGCGTCAATGATGCGCGTCGCTGTCATTCCGCGCGTCATTTGTTGGGCAACGACCGCCACTTGCGCTGGCGTCAGCCCATGTTGTAACGCTTTATCGCGATCGATCTGTACTTGAATTTCATCGACTGTTTCCGATAAATCTGTCGATACTTCTTTCACTTCTTTTAACGCTTTTACTCGTTTTTCAATTTGGCTGACGACTTGCTTTAAGCGCTGTTCGTCCGTATCTTTCACACTAAATGTTAACGTATTTGGCGCACTTCCTGTCGACGCTTGCAAGTTAAACGATACTTCCGCTGTTTGATTCACGTTTTTTACCGCTTTTTGCACAGGCGACTTTAATTTATCAACGATGACAAACACAGACCGTTTCCGCTCATCTTTCGGTTTCATTTTCACATATATTTCCGCGACGTTGCTTTGTGTCGTTCCGCGAAACGACTGTTCTTGCGTTGAACCGATGAGACTCACATACGTTTCAATCCCATCGACTTTCTTTAACTCATGTTCAATAGCCGCAACGACGCGCTCTGTCGCTTCTAAAGCATACCCGTCACCTGTTTGCACGCGAATCGAGAAAAATCCTTCATCTGTATTGGGCAAAAACTGCATCCCTACTTTCGTTAACCCGACAACCCCGACGCCAAGCAAGCCAAGTGCGAACAATAACACGATCAAACGATGACGCAACGCCCAACGCACACTTTTTTCTAGCGCGCGCATCGATGCGGAAGATAATCGCGCTTCTTCCCGATAACGTCTGCGCGGACGTAACCAACGGCTCGCAAGCATCGGCACAACCGTTAACGCGACAAACAACGAAGCAAGTAAACTAAACGCAATCGTTAATGCAAATTCGGTAAACAAATCTCCAATTAATCCGGTAATAAACAATACAGGAATAAATACCGCCACGCTCGTCAACGTCGATGCGACAATGGCGCTTCCGACTTCGCTCACCCCATCTTTTGCGGCTTCTTTCGGCTCTTTCCCCATCGCTAAATGGCGCGAAATATTTTCAATGACGACGATCGAGTTGTCGACAAGCATACCGATTCCGAGCGCTAATCCGCCAAGCGTCATAATGTTTAACGTAAAGTCGGAAAAATACATTAAAACGAACGTCACAATGACCGAATACGGAATAGCGATGCCGATAATGATCGGACTTTTCATATTGCGTAAAAATAAAAACAATACAGCCATCGCAAATGCGCCACCTAAAATGAGCGACTGGGCAATATTGCGAATCGTCCGTTCAATAAACTCCCCTTGGTCAAATAATATATCGACATGTACGTTTTTAAACTGTTCTTTTTTCAACAGCTTATTTAGTTGCTTTTGAAACGATTGTGACACTTCCGCCGTATTCGCATCCGCCTTTTGCAGCACGCTCATCAGCACAGATGGCCGTTCATTCGTGCGAGTAATCGTTTGTTGTTGTGGGGAAATAAGCTCGACTTTCGCCACGTCTTGTAGACGAATGCGTTCATTCGTCAACGGATTGATCGCAATAACAAGCTTTTTTAAATCATCAACCGATTGCACCGTACTTAAAATGCGCGTCGACAATTGCCGCTCATCAATGACAACCGTTTCACCCGGCAGCGACACGTTATTGGCTGAAATCAAGTTAGCGATATCTTGTTGAGAAAGGCGATATGTACGAAGCTTATTCGGATCAACGAGCACGCGCACCCGTTTCGTTAACGTGCCCGATACGTTCACGCTCGCCACACCTTCCGTTTTGGCAAGCTCCGCTTTTAACTGTTGCGCTAATGCGTTCAACTCACCCGTTCCGTCTTTGCTCGTTAACGTCATTTGAATGACCGGAAACTGCGACGGGTCAAACTTTAAAAATCGCGGCTTTTGCACATCATCGGGAAGCGGGGCTTGATCGATGCGCTGCATCACATCATTTTGCATCTCATCAATAACTGTCGCCCATGAAAACTGCAATAAAATGAGCGCTGAGCCTTCTTGAGATGTTGACGTCATCGACTTTAACCCCGGTAACGTCGCTAAACTGCTTTCTAACGGCTTCGTCACTTTTTCAAGCACTTCCGTTGGCCCTGCCCCCGAATACGTTGCCACCACAACCCCAACAGGCGGCTGAATATCTGGGATTAACTTCATCGGAATATTTAACAACGATACCGCCCCTAAAAGAATGACGATAATCATCGACACAAACGTCAGCACAGGGCGCCGAATCGAAAAATGGCTAATGCCCATCATATCCCCCCCATATTTGTTCTAATGATAGGGTAGCGAACAGAAAAACAATTGTCAAATTTTAGACTATAAAAATAACCGACACAATGGCCGGTTATTTCTTCTTCACAATCATTTCTTTTTTAAACGAATGTAATAGCGATATGACCATAAAGATCATGATGATTGTAAATGGGAATGCTGCGATAATCGACGCTGTTTGGAGCGCCTGCAATCCACCTGTCCAAAGCAAAATAGCTGCTGTTGCTGCTTGAATGATTCCCCAAGTAATTTTTACCGAGTTCGACGGATTTAAACTTCCGTTTGTCGTCTGCATCCCAAGCACAAACGTAGCTGAATCTGCTGACGTAACAAAGAATGTACAAATCAGTAGAATCGCGAGCCCTGACAAAATCGTACTAAGCGGAAAATGGTTAAAGACAGAAAAGAGCGCCATTTCAATGCCTAATTCGTTCATTGTATTCATAATGTCCGCTTGTTCAAACATTTCTAAATAAAGAGCAGAGCCACCAAATACAGAGAACCATAGAGCACTAAAAATGGTTGGAACGAGCAATACGCCAATCATAAACTCTCGTACCGTCCGTCCACGCGACACGCGCGCGATGAATGATCCAACAAACGGCGCCCAAGCAATCCACCATGCCCAGTAAAAAATTGTCCAAACACGCGGCCATTCACTTTGTTCGAACGGACTTAACCGTAAACTCATCGACGGCAAGTTTTGAACGTAAGAACCGAGCGTTGCTGTAAATACATCCATAATAAAGTTTGTCGGACCTGCAAACAGTAAGAAAACCATTAATAGTACCGCAAGCATCACATTCGTATCACTTAATGTTTTAATTCCTTTATTGAGTCCTGTTTGTGCAGAGAGCATAAATAAAATGGTAACTACTAAAATGACAATCATTTGGGTAGTTAAATTATTTTGTATATTCGGAGAAAGGTGAGACAGCCCTCCACTAATTTGAATAGCTCCTAATCCGAGCGATGTCGCTACACCAAAAATAGTCGCATATACCGCTAACGTATCGACCGCTATTCCTGTTAAACCGTTCACGCGTTCGCCAAATAACGGATACAATACACGACTCATGACCCCTGGCTCTTTTTTTCGAAACTGAAAATAAGCTAATGCTAAAGCGACAACGGCATAAATGGCCCAAGGATGAAGCCCCCAATGGAAAAACGCATATCGCATCGCTACACGACCAGCTTCTGCTGTTTCTGCTTCACCAACAGGTGGACTGTAAAAATGATACATCGGTTCCGCCACACCCCAAAACACTAACCCGATTCCCATTCCTGCACTAAACAACATACCAAACCATGTTCGGTAACTATACTCTGGCTTTTCATCATCTGCCCCAAGTCGAATGTTTCCATATTTCGAAAAAATCATCGTGATGCAGAAGATGAGGAAAAAGGTTGCTGCTAATAAGTAAAACCAACCAAACTTATGGACTAAAAAGTCTTGTATTCCCGCACTCACTTGTGCTAAATGAAATTGTGGCCATACACTTTCAGGGATGACTCCCCATCCAATAAATAAAATCGCAATAACAATGGAAATGTAAAACACGGGTGTTGTTTTTCGCATCAAATCCCCCCTCTATTTTATCGTGCTTATGGGGATCGTGTTAGCGTCTTCGGGAGTTGATGAGGCATGTGTAGCTATAATCATGGTAACAAAATGGAAAAGGGAAGTCAAATGAGACGACTTCCCCTTTTTTACATATGACTTTTATGCCAATTCCAAGCAGTTGTAATGATTTCCTCTAACGAACGGGTCGCTTGCCAACCGAGTTCGCGGGAAATTTTTTCGGATGAAGCAACAAGGCGGGCCGGATCTCCCGGACGGCGCGCTGTGTATTCAATCGTCGCTTTTTTCCCTGTCACGCGCTCACACATGTCGATCACTTCTTTCACCGAATAGCCGAGACCGTTGCCAAGGTTGTATACAACCGTCTTTTTCTGATCAGCAAGAAGGGCATGCAAAGCGAGAATGTGCGCCTCCGCTAAATCCATCACATGAATGTAATCGCGAATACATGTGCCATCTGGTGTATCGTAATCTGTGCCAAACACTGAAATTTTATCGCGCAATCCAAGCAAATGTTGCAAAATAAGCGGAATTAAGTGCGTTTCTGGGTGATGGTCTTCCCCAATGTCGCCACTTACATGCGCACCTGCCGCATTAAAATAGCGCAACACTACATAACGTAAATCGTACGCTGAGGCAAAATCGGAAAGCATATGCTCAATCATTAACTTCGAGCGACCGTACGGGTTAATCGGAAGCGTCGGACATTGTTCTGTAATGATATCAACGTTCGGAATCCCATACACCGCAGCTGTCGACGAAAAAATAAACCGTTTGACGCCATATTCCATCATCGTTTCTAATAACGTTAACGTCGCTGCCACATTATTTTTATAATATTTCATCGGCTCGACAACCGACTCGCCAACTAAACTATTTGCCGCAAAATGCATGACTGCATCGATCGGATATTTTTCAAAAATGCGCACGAGCGTTGCCCGATCCCCTAAATCGCCATGCACAAACACCGCTCGTTTATCGACTAAATAACGATGCCCTGTCGATAAATGATCAAGCACAACGACCGAGTTTGTTTCCACTAACTGTTTGACGACGTGGCTGCCGATATATCCTGCCCCACCAACGACTAAAATCATACAGAAACTCCTTTCAGGCGAATATACGACCATATTAACATATATGGAAAAATCGAGCATCATTTCTTCCTTATTTGATCGCTCTTCTTCCAATCGAATAATATTCGATGGCATATTTTTTGACGTCTTCAAGCGCATAACAATTACGGCCATCAAAAATAATTGGTGTTTTCATTTGCTTGACGTATACAGATAAGTCGAGTTGTCGAAACTCATCCCATTCTGTTAAAATCATCGCCGCATCCGCATCTTTGAGCGCTTCTTCGACATGGCTTGCATATATCACTTCTTTCGGCAATACCGCTCTTGCTTTATTCATCGCAATCGGATCGTAAGCAACAACGATCGCCTGTTCAGCAACGAGTTCACGCGCGATAACAAGCGATGCCGCTTCTCGCATATCGTCTGTATTTGGCTTAAACGACAAACCGAGAAGGGCGATTTTTTTACCTTGAATATGTCCGAAACGTTTTTTTGCTTTTTCAATGAGCTTTCGTTGTTGTTTATTGTTTACTTCAATGACTGCCTTCAACAACTCGAAATCATGATCTATATTTGCTGCAATTTTCGCTAACGCTTTCGTATCTTTCGGAAAACACGAACCGCCATATCCAATGCCTGCACGTAAAAACGATGAGCCGATGCGTTCATCCATTCCCATTCCCGCTGCCACTTGTTCAATATCTGCGCCAACTTTTTCACATATGTTCGCAATTTCGTTAATAAAACTAATTTTCGTTGCTAAAAATGCGTTAGAGGCGTATTTAATCATTTCTGCGCTCCGAATATCTGTTTGAAAAATCGGAATGCCAAATGGACGATGAATGTCCGCGACCACAGCTGCCGCTCGTTCATCATCCGCCCCGATCACAATGCGATCGCCATGAAACGTATCATAAAGCGCTGACCCTTCACGTAAAAATTCCGGATTCGACACGACATCGATGCGCACATGCGGAGCGAGCTGTTGAAACATGCGCTGCATCTCATGATTCGTCCCGACGGGCACCGTGCTTTTCGTCACAACAATGACATCTTTCATCACCGATGAGGCGATGTCTTTCACCGCTTGATCAATATATGTCAAATTCGCTGAACCGTCTTCGTTTTCAGGCGTGCCGACCGCGATGTAAATCACATCTGCTTCGCGATACGCACTCGCACCGTCTGTTGTAAAAAACAACCGATTCTCTTCCATATTTTCTTTCATAAACTGCTCAATCCCCGGCTCATAAATCGGAGAAATGCCTTGTCGCATGCGATTTACTTTTTCTTCATCAACATCAACACACGTCACCCGATGCCCCACATGAGCAAGCGCTACCCCTGTTACTAATCCAACATACCCTGTTCCAACGACGACAATGTTCATTGCTACCCTCCGTGCCTGTTTTTTTTTTCAGTTTACACAAATACGAACACTTTTGCACGGTACAACTATTCTGAAAAATATTTTAGAAAGTAAGTCATTTTACTTATAAGAAAGTGAACATTTGTCTATGATTATAGTAAAAGGACAGAGGAGGAATAGCATATGCCAACTGCATGGGAAACATTAAAAAAGATTACAAAGTTATCAGATTACGAAACATTACCCGCTTCGCTTCGCCATGAGATTGAACGAACTTTAGAACAAGTAAAGAAAGCCGAAACAATTTATCAATTAAAAATCCAGTTGCGCGGTATTCGTCCACCGATTTGGCGACGTGTGCTCGTCCCAAGCGACATAACATTCGATCAGCTCCATCTCATTATTCAAGAGGCGATGGGATGGGGAAATTACCATTTGTATCAGTTCGAAACAAGTGATGCGATCATTGACGTCCCACATCCAGATGATCGCTTTATGACTCTTTGGAAGGACAAGCTCGATTCACAAAAAACACCGATTAAAAAATACTTAAGTAAAGAGAAACAAAAAGTGTTGTATACGTACGACTTCGGGGATAACTGGGATCATATCATTACATTGGAGAAAATCGAAAAACGAATCGAACCGTTAACACATCCGATTTGCATCAAAGGATCACGAGCATGCCCTCCCGAAGATGTTGGTGGGGTTTGGGGCTACCAAGATGCGATCGATATGATGAAAGACGATACGCGAAAACAAGAGCGTCAAGAGTTTTTGGAATGGTATGACGAATGGTACGGAGACGACTTTGATCCAGAGCGCTTTGACATCGAAGAAGTAAACCAACGACTTGCGACCATTCGCTTCAAGTAGTGTGAAAATGCGAGAGGACTGCTGAAGAAGGACAGTCCTCTCTCGCGTATGAACGTCTGTTAGGAAACGATTTTGATATGTTTTAATTAAGCTTCCCGCAAAAAATGTGTTAGCACCTGTAAAGAAGGATGGCTAAAATTGAAGTGGCCCTTTTCTTATCCGATCATACAAACCAACTAATAATAAAAACAACGGAAAAACCGACGAAAGCGATGATTGTTTCCATCACTGTCCATGATTTTAGCGTATCTTTCACCTCTAAACCAAAGTAGCGATTGACGAGCCAAAATCCTGAGTCGTTGACATGTGAAAGAATTGTCGCTCCCGCTGCAATCGCAATTGTAATTAAACCTAAAATCGGACCCGTTAAGTTAAGCGTCTCAATAAATGGAGCCATTAATCCAGCGGATGTGACCATTGCTACTGTTGCTGAGCCTTGCGAAATACGAACGAGCGCAGCGATAATAAAAGCTAACACAATTGGAGGTAACGTAGATGTCGCCATCATATCTGCAAGCACTTTACCGACACCTGAATCGACTAAAATTTGCTTGAACACTCCACCAGCTCCTGTGACAAGAATAATAATTCCAGCCGGTTCAAGCGCTTTTGTCGCAATATCTTGTACTTGTTGCTTTGAAAAACCGCGCTTTCGTCCTAAGAAATAGAAAGCTAATAATGTGGCGATCGTTAAGGCAACAAACGGATGTCCTAAAAACGTAAAGAACGATCGAAACATATTTTTCTCTGGCAAAACAACCCCTGAAACGGTATTCATTAAAATAAGGAGCAAAGGAATGAGAATAATCACCGCAATTAATCCAAAGCTAGGTAAATCCCGTTCGTTATCATGCTCTTTCCATTCCATATAAGAAGGGATAGAAGCATGGATTTTTTTAGCAATATACTTCCCAAACAAAGGTCCTGCTACCATCATTGCAGGTACACCAGCAATAAAACCAAATAAAATGACCCAACCTAAATCTGCGCCAATCAAATTCGCAACCGCAATAGGCCCTGGTGTTGGCGGGATAAAACTATGCGTCACCGCTAGACCAGCAAGCAAAGGAATGCCGTAATATAAAAGAGAGCGCCCTGTCTTTTTCGCTAAACCGTAAACAATGGGTACAAGAATAATAAAACCAACGTCGAAAAATACGGGGATCGCAACTAAAAACCCAGTAATTCCAAGCGCCCACTGTGCTTTATCTTCGCCAAACTTTTTCATTAACGTTTGGGCTAGTCGTTCAGCCCCTCCCGACGCCTCGAGCATCTGTCCAAACATCGCGCCTAATCCGACAACAACTGCGACAAATCCAAGTGTCCCACCCATTCCGTTTTGGATGGACTCAATGACGCTTTTCAAAGGCATGCCAGCCGCCACTCCGACGAGTAAACTAACTAACAATAAAGCGACAAATGCATGCAATTTTGAACGAATAATAAGAAATAACAATAAACTAATTCCTGCGATAACGATGAAAATTAATGAAGATGATGTCATTGCACTCCGCTCCCCTTGTTTTAAAGTAAACGCTTACAATTACTAAATCGGTTTAGTTATACAGTGAATCACCCCCTTTGTTTATACATATTTACTTTGAAAAGAAGAAATGATTTGAAATTCATCTTTTAATCGCATATATAGACGTGTATACAAGTCAAACAATTCCGCATAAATCGCTGTATGTTGTTCATTTGGTGTATGAGACGAAGAAATGCGTAGCCACGATTTCACCTCTTGTAGCGACGAAATATCTCCTTGAGCGTAAAGAGCTAATGCTGCTGCTCCTAGCGCCGATGCCTCATGCGTTTCAGGGACGATTAGCTCTTTTCCCATCATATCGCACAACATTTGACGCCAAAACGGCGACTTCGCAAATCCACCCGATACTCGAATTTCCGATAACGGCCCAACGACATCGCGGACCGCAAGTGCTACCGAAAATACGCTCATACAAACGCCTTCCATGACTGAACGAATAAAATGCTCGCGCTTATGCTGCAAACGAATACCAAAAAATGTTCCACGCGCATGCGCATCCCAATACGGGGCTCGCTCCCCTGATAAAAACGGCAAAAATAACAATCCTTCCGATCCAGCAGGCACACGAGCGGCATATTGTGTCAATAAATCATATGGGTCTACTCCAAGCCGCTTTGCTACTTCTTTTTCTTGTGCCCCAAATTCATCACGCAACCAACGTAATAAAATCCCCCCATTATTTGTCGGTCCACCAACAACCCATTCATTTTCTGTCAACACATAACAAAACGTCCGCCCTCGTTCATCTGTTTTTGGAAAAGGGGAAATCGTTCGCACCGCCCCGCTTGTTCCAATCGTAATAGCAGCCTCATGGGGTAATACGGCACCTACCCCGACATTCGCAAGCACGCCATCGCTCGCTCCAATGACAACAGGGGTGCGAGAAGAAATACCGAGCTGTTCAGCCCATTTTTTATCCATTCCTTGTAGCGTATATGTCGTAGGAACGAGAGAAGACAACTGACTACGCTCGATGCCGAGAAACGTTAAAATTTCTTCATCCCAATCAAATGTTTGCAAGGAAAACAAACCGGTGGCCGAAGCAATCGAATAATCAACAACATACTGATGAAACCATTGATATAACACATACTCCTTAATGGAAATAAACTTATATGCTCGTTTGAATACATCTGGCGCACATTCTTTAAACCACATCAATTTCACAAGCGGTGACATCGGATGAATCGGCGTCCCCGTTTTTTTATACATCGCCACCCCTTGTTCACTCGCTCGAAGCCGTTCAGCTTGTTCGCTACTTCTGTTGTCTGTCCAAATGATGCAGTTCGTCAAAGGTCGGTGGTGTTCATCTACTAACATAATTGAATGCATGGCGACACTAAATCCAATCGCCTTTACTTGCTTTGCGGAAACATGTCCTTTGTATATCGCTCCTTGTATACTTTGCATCACCGCGGAAAAAAGAACGTGCGGGTCTTGTTCCGCCCATCCCGGTTGCGGATGAAGCATCGGATATTCGACCGCATGCATGGAGCGAATGCTTCCATCTTCGTCAAAAATGACAGCCTTTGTACTCGTTGTACCAATATCAACTCCGATGACAACTTGACTCATTTTTTTCTCCTCTTTTCTTTGCTGAATCCCTTTCTATGAACATTGGAGCAAGCCGAAACATTTGTGGAGACGTCTCACCATTCATTTGCATAAACAACCGTTCTGCCGCTATTTTTCCCATTTCAAACGTCGGCTGTGCAATCGTTGTTAACGAAGGGGTATAAATCGATGCAAATGGAACGTCATCAATACTTATGACTGCTAGATCATTCGGAATGGCGAGTTGGTGTTTTTTCACGAACGCTAATACTTCCATTAACGTTAAGTCATTTATCGCAAATATCGCCTCAGGCAGTTTATTACTGTTAAAAAGAGCCTCTAATCGCTCCGGGATGCGCTTCACATGCTCGGTAATAACCCACTCTTTTTCCACTGAAACACCGTGATCACGCAACGCATGATGAAAAGCTTTGATACGCTCTGTACGTGGAATGACGTGTGGAGCAAATGGCGGTGCAACAAGCCCAATATGTTTATACCCTTGTTCAATGAGATACTGTACACCTAACTGAACAGCACGCTCATTATGCAACAAAACCGAATCCGCATCGATCCCCGCAACTGTACGATCCACAAACACAAGTGGTAAGCGCGCTTCTTGCATTTTTTTATACAACTCTACATTTTTTCCTGTCGGGAAAATGATAAACCCATCCACTTGTTTCGCCCATAACATATCAATATATTTTCTTTCTTTTTCAGGATCGTCATCTGTATTACAAACGATGACATGGAAATCATGTTGTTGACACATATCCTCAATTGCACGGAGCACTTGCGTCGTTAACATATGCAAAATGTTGAAAACAATGACGCCAATCGTCGCTGTTGATTTTTGTTTTAAACTACGGGCGAGAACATTTGGGCGATATTGTAATTCCTCAATTGCCTCCGCAATGCGCCTTTTCGTTTCTTCGCTCATATATTCATATCTTTTATTTAAATATTGCGATACTGTACTTTTTGAAACATTCGCCAGTTTTGCTACGTCCGCCATCGTCACTTTCCGCACCGTATTCATTCCCCTTTACTAAATCGATTTAGTAAATAAACCGGTTTAGTTGTATTATATATGAAATTGAAAGCGTTTTACAACCGAAATATTTCGACACATTCTATTTTTTACGATCAGCCATACGTTTGGTAGATTCGAGGTGTGATAGGTACCGCGTTCTTCATACATTCCTCCATATAAAATAACTGTACAGCCTTCAAATTTGTTCAAATGTATGAAAATAAAAAATTGTATTGTAAGCGTTATCAAACGTCATTATAATAACTTCAAACGCGTTTATGTTTTAATGCAAACGTTTGCATCCTTATTTTATTTTAAAGAAAGGATGTGTGTGTATGAGTTATTTGAAAAAAGTGTGGTTGTATTACACCATCATCGCTACCTTAATCATTTCCTTTTTCACACCCTTCTCAACTGCACAAGCGAACACCGCACCAGTCAACGGAACGATGATGCAATATTTCGAATGGGATTTACCGAATGATGGCACACTTTGGACGAAAGTACAAAATGAAGCTAGTAGCCTTTCATCTCTAGGTATTACTGCGTTATGGTTACCACCTGCATACAAAGGAACGAGCCAAGGGGATGTCGGGTATGGCGTGTACGATTTGTATGACTTAGGAGAATTTAATCAAAAAGGGACGATTCGAACGAAATACGGAACAAAAACACAATATATACAAGCTATTCAGGCGGCAAAAAGCGCTGGTATGCAAGTATACGCCGATGTCGTATTTAACCATAAGGCAGGGGCAGATAGTACAGAATGGGTTGACGCAGTCGAAGTGAATCCTTCTAATCGAAACCAAGAAACATCTGGCACATATCAAATTCAAGCATGGACAAAATTTGATTTCCCTGGCCGTGGGAACACATACTCAAGCTTTAAATGGCGCTGGTATCATTTTGACGGTACGGATTGGGATGAAAGCCGAAAACTAAATCGCATTTACAAATTTCGTGGCACAGGAAAAGCATGGGATTGGGAAGTAGACACAGAGAACGGAAACTATGACTACTTAATGTTTGCTGATTTGGATATGGATCACCCGGAAGTTGTAGCCGAGTTGAAAAACTGGGGAAAATGGTATGTGAACACAACGAACGTAGACGGATTTCGCTTAGATGCGGTGAAACATATCAAATATAGCTTTTTCCCTGACTGGCTGTCATATGTACGTAATCAAACAGGGAAAAATTTATTTGCCGTCGGTGAATTTTGGAGCTATGACGTCAATAAACTGCATAACTACATTACAAAAACGAATGGGGCTATGTCATTATTCGATGCCCCGTTGCATAACAACTTTTATATTGCTTCAAAATCAAGTGGTTACTTTGACATGCGTTATTTGTTGAATAACACGCTAATGAAAGACCAACCGGCACTAGCAGTCACACTTGTTGACAACCATGACACACAGCCTGGTCAATCTTTGCAATCTTGGGTAGAGCCTTGGTTTAAACCACTTGCTTACGCCTTTATTTTAACGAGACAAGAAGGGTATCCATGTGTATTTTACGGCGACTACTACGGCATTCCAAAATACAATATTCCAGGCTTAAAAAGCAAAATCGATCCACTTCTTATTGCACGTAGAGACTACGCATACGGAACGCAGCGCGATTATATCGATCACCAAGATATTATCGGCTGGACGCGCGAAGGAATAGACGCAAAACCAAACTCTGGACTCGCAGCTTTAATCACTGACGGCCCTGGTGGAAGCAAGTGGATGTATGTAGGCAAAAAACATGCCGGTAAAGTTTTTTATGATTTAACTGGAAACAGAAGTGATACGGTAACGATCAATGCAGACGGCTGGGGAGAGTTCAAAGTCAACGGAGGCTCCGTCTCAATTTGGGTTGCGAAAACTTCAAACGTAACATTTACCGTCAACAACGCAACGACAGTATATGGACAAAACGTATATGTTGTTGGAAATATTCCAGAGCTAGGGAACTGGAACATAGCGAATGCTATTCAAATGACGCCATCTTCTTATCCGACATGGAAAACAACTGTTTCCTTGCCTCAAGGAAAAGCAATTGAGTTTAAGTTTATTAAGAAAGACAGTGCAGGAAACGTTATATGGGAAAACATAGCCAATCGAACGTATACGGTTCCGTTCTCATCAACAGGATCATATACCGCAAACTGGAACGTGCCATAACATGCTTAAGTCAGCTTGCCGATAAAAACGGCAAGCTGTACTCATGTACACGTTACGCTCTTTAGCACGGATCATCGCTTTCTTGTCTCTTTCCAATTCCAAATGGTAGAGATCGAAACACGGACGTTACAATCTGATATTTAAATGTTTCTTTAATTGGTTGGATATCATTTCCCTTTCTTCCTCAGGGACAATGAAGTAGTAAATGCCATTCATTTTTTGACCTTTTCCTTGCAAGTGGAGTTGTTCTATATGATGGCGAGCCTCTTTGTAATTCGCTTGAATTTGCTTCATTTCGTCAAACGTCATATTCGTCTTTACATTTTTCCCAATGGCTTCAAGTATATCGCTATAGTTGACTAGAGAAGAAAGGCTCGCCCCTTTTTTAATAATAGCCGCAATCACTTGCTTTTGGCGATCTTGTCTTCCGAAATCACCGCGCGGATCATCATAGCGCATGCGCGTATATTTTAAAGCACGATCCCCATCTAAAGTAATTTCACCTTTTGGGAAAGATTCTCCTTCATAATTAAAGGCAAAAGGATTACTTACCGTCACACCGCCAACCGCATCAACGATATCCTTGAAACCTTCCATATTGACTTTTATATAGTAGTCAATTGGAATATGTAAAAACTGCTCAACCGTTGCAATCGTCATTTCCACCCCGCCAAAAGCGTAAGAGTGGTTAATTTTATCCTCTTTTCCTTTTCCGACAATCGCTGTGCGAGTATCGCGCGGAATGCTCAACATTTTAATCGATTGCTCTGTCGGATTTAACGTGACGACAATTAACGAATCTGCTCGTCCACGATCGTTTTTACGTTCATCTACCCCGATAAGCAAAAAGGATATCGGCTCACCTTTTCCGAGCGATAACTCATTCTCTCGCTGTTCCGAACGTTCTCGCTCAATCGGCTCATGCATCTCATTTATTGTTTCCTTGAACTTACCGTACATCGAAAAAGCATACGCTCCCGCTATGATAAAAAGTAGCACAACAATAGCTATAATCTTATAACGTATTTTTCCACCTTTGTTTGCTTCCATTTTTATCTTCCCTTTATGTATGCTGAGATATCATTCAAGTGAAGCGTACCATATGGAAACAAAAAGGACAAGGGGAATAGCGTCAAAAAGTCGCTGAAACACATTATTCAGCAACCGTCAGACGCTTCCTCGCCTCATCAGTGAGCACTAAATATGAACGGGATTTACCGTCCTCATCACGCTCCACTTTCTCTGTCCACGGATGAAGTAAAAGCAAACCTAGCTTTAGTCGAGCGTTTGGATCAACCATTTTTTGACGCACACCGTCTTTATGAACGATCAACTTTTCCATGACACGAAACATCACTTCCTTACTTAAAGGCACTTCTTTTTCTTTGGACGTTAAGCTTACAGTTATTCCATCATCAAAGAGTGCCACGATATGAAATGCTTCCTTCCCCTTAAATGTTGGTACTGTTTTCCCTTCGTAAAGATTATGTAACAATGACTGCCACATTTCCTCCATAAACGCTGCTTATCGTAACTATTCACCCCAGTGCTAGTGTATAAAAAAGCCCAGCACAAATAGGGCATTTCGGTCATAGAAAATGCCCTAGGTAGCGGAAAGAACTCGATCGATCGTTTCGCCTGCCAACAGAAGACACAACGAGTCCCACACGTTTTTTTCGTGTTTCGTAAGTGTGGAAACGATGCTTCTTGCGATGCAAAACGACTGCGCGAACGTTTCGTCACGAAATGTACCCGAGATGTTCTCTTTGACTTTGACCATGCGAAGATCTCGCTCGGCTTGGTTATTGTCAAAGGGAACATGCACTTCACATAAGAAACGCAGCGCTTCTTCCTTTCGTTTTTGAAGCCGTCGAATAAAAGCGAGTGCTTTTTTCGGAAGAGGTGTCATCGTTTCCAATCGGTGCTGTGCTTTCGCTAGGATACGATCATACACTCGTTCCCATCGTTTCGCTTCTTCTTCGGAAAGTGCACCGTGATGCGCTTCGACTGCCTGTTTGGCGGCTAACAGAAACGTGGTCATGCGCGATGCCCATGTATGGCCTTGTTCGATGAAGCCTTTTAGCTCACGTAAATGATGGGCATGGCAAAGAGCATGTGTGGCTTTCGTGTATCTCGGATACGTACCGAATGCATCATGCATCATCGT
>OFGS01000121.1_pt1 | contig 22105 bp, 23 predicted proteins | sample 1521851 | NCBI WGS metagenome assembly OFGS01 (sample SAMEA3142070, study PRJEB24117) | hot springs metagenome
GAGTTTGCGCATCAATGGTAAACTCGCATGGGTGCATGTCGCATGTACATCGACATATACGTACTTGGCTTCTCACGCTTCTCGTGGAAAGAAAGCAACGGATGAGATCGGGATTCTTCCACAATACTGTAAATTATCATTTTATCCCCGAATAAAACGCCTTCTTTTTTGCAAATTCCTTCGGGATATACTTCTCCCCTTTTCTGAAATAGTATGCTAAATTTTTAGTGAATTGTTTTGGAGGGGGAGGACGAGATCGTGATCCAGTTGTATGACTTCGGGGTTGATGTGCAAACCTATGCGAATCGAGGAAAACAAAATGCGTTCCCGTCGATCCATCGTTGTCCACATTGTCAGGCGAAACGGAACCTTTATCGTCATGGCTATTACGAACGAAATGCGTTAGCGGGTCAAGACGCCTATCGGATTTGGATTGCCCGTTATCGGTGCGTGATATGCAAAAAGACGGTGACCGTGCTTCCCACGTTCCTCTTGCCGTATTTCCAATACACGATTTGGACGATTATCCACTGGCTCAAGGAACGCCTCTCCTCTCTTTTAGGCAAGGGAAAGGGTTCGTCCAAGTTTTTTCCTCTCCGACAAGGAGTAGATGTTCATATGCGTCGATTTCTTTCTCATTTACCGTGGCTTCGTTGGTTTTTTCAAACCCAAGGGAAACGAATCCCGGGGCTGTCCCACGAACCACTCGTGCAAGCCCAAGAGTGGATACAAACCATCGAGGAGGTTGGAGTGGAGAAACTCATCGAAGCGATGTGGAAAGAACATTCGACCCATTTTTTAGCGAATAGATTCGGTGCCTAATTTGTTTCTTTTTGGTTGTATTTCCAAAAGAAATCGATTCCACAAACCTTTTGCGTCGACGAGGGGAAAGGGATTCGGTATGATGGAGGCAGGAAGAACCGATTGGTTCTTTCGCAACATCAGAGAAGGAGGAACCCTTGATGGACGAATCAATGAGACAAGAAATCGCCCTATTTCGGTATGGATTGATCGCACCCTTAGTAAATGGGCAGGTCGATCCGAAATCGTACGTGAAGGAGGTGTCGATGCGCATGCATGCCGTTCCGCACTATGGCGAAAAACGGATCGCAGCAAAGACGATTCTAGACTGGTGCACCCAGTATAAAAAAGGCGGATTTGAAGCACTGAAGCCAAAACGTCGAGCGGATCGCGGCCATTCTCGAAGACTCACGATGGAAGACGAGGAGCACATATTGGCATTACGAAAAAAATATCCCCATGCGCCGGTGACGGTGTTTTACCAACACCTCATCGAGCAGGGGGAAATAGAAAAACAAAACATATCCTATTTCACTATATATCGTTTATTAAAAAAATACAACCTTGTTGGGAAAGAAATTTCCCCGATGCCTGAACGAAAACGGTTTGCGTACGATCGAGTCAATGAGCTATGGCAAGGGGATTTATCCCATGGTCCAGTGATTCGAGAGAATGGAAAGGCGCAAAAAACGTTTTTGATCGCCTACATCGATGATTGTTCACGGGTCGTGCCGTATGCCCATTTTTTCTCTTCCGAGAAATTTGACGGGTTGCGCATCGTGACAAAAGAAGCGTTCCTGCGGTATGGGAAACCGAAGCGCATCTACTCCGATAACGGCAAAATTTATCGCTCGGAACCCCTACAATATGCTTGCGCAGAATTAGGGATCACGCTCATTCATACGCAGCCATATGATCCACAAAGCAAAGGGAAAATCGAGCGATTTTTTCGGACGGTGCAAACTCGGTTTTACCCGTTGTTGGAGATGGAGCCAGCTACGTCGCTTCAAGGACTGAACGAACGCTTCTGGAAGTGGCTCGAAGAAGACTATCATCGGAAGCCCCATGCGTCGCTAGAAGGAAAAACGCCGCATGAAGTGTTTCAATCGCAAGTGCACATGGTATCGTTCGTGGAGGATGCGACTTGGCTGGACACGATTTTTTTGAAACGGGAGTTTCGCAAAGTGAAAGCAGATGGAACGATTACGTTAAACAAACAGCTGTATGAGGTTCCGCCTCGATTTATTGGACAATCCGTGGAAATTCGGTACGATGAGCAAGGGGTGTATGTATACGAAGACGGCAAAGAAGCAGCAAAAGCGACGCTGGTGCGCATGCATGAGAATGCCTACGTCAAACGACATCGATCGCCGTTTTCGGGGCTAGGAAAGGAGGCAGGAACGGATGTATAAAACGTTCTACTCCCTCTCTCGAGAGCCGTTTTCGAAAGACACCAATCCGCCGGAAGCGTATCGAGGGTCTTCTTACGAAGAGGCCTTACACGCATTGGATTACGTGAAACGAACGAAAGGAATAGGCTTACTGACAGGAGAGCCGGGGGCGGGGAAAACATTCGCCCTTCGGACGTTCAAAGAATCGTTGAATCCTTCGTTGTATCACGTCGTGTATTTCCCGTTATCCACGGGCGGGGTGATGGATTTTTATCGAGGATTAGCGTTAGGGTTAGGCGAGGAACCGAAATACCGAAAGGTGGACTTGTTTTACCAAATTCAACAAGGAATCGAACGAATGTATCAGGAACGTCGAATCACTCCAGTGATTCTGCTTGATGAAATGCATCTTGCGAAAGATGCGTTTTTGCAAGATATCGCCATTCTGTTTAATTTTCACATGGACTCCACGAATCCGTTCGTGTTGATTTTGGCAGGACTGCCACACTTACAAATACGGTTGCGCTTGAATCACCATCGTCCGCTTCAACAACGCATCATCATGCGGTATCGGATGGGAGCACTCTCGAAAGAAGAAGTGGCAGCGTACATTCAACAGCGAATGAAGCAAGCAGGAGCGAAGCACTCGATTTTTACCCCTGCGGCGTTAGAGGCGATCGCCCTACAGTCGCAAGGATGGCCACGAGTCATCAATACGTTAACGACGACGTGCCTTTTATACGGCTACCAGCTAAAAAAGGACGTGATTGACGAAGAGATTGTCCGAATGGCGGTGGAGGAAACAGGGGCATAAGGAGCCGAACGGCTCCTCTTCTTTTTCCGATTTTCGTCTGAGATAATGTGCAAAGGATTGGAAAAAGCGTGCAAAATAAGAAAGAATTAACAAACATTTTGCGCGGTATTTCCGATTTTCATCCAAAATAATTTGAAAAAGTAGTTCTGAAATAGTGTGCTAATTTACACCACTACGTTCAGATAACTCGACGTGTGTCGCTACGAAACTTTTCATTTGTTGCGGCTTTACATCCCACTACGTTCAGATAACTCATATAGAGAACGAGAGAGAGAGCGAGCGGGGGAACTACTTTACATCCCACTACGTTCAGATAACTCGTATCTTTTGTACTTTTTTATCCGATTTATGACGTCTTTACATCCCACTACGTTCAGATAACTCGAAAAACGAAAACATGCGTACACAATTCCTTGCACTCGACTTTACATCCCACTACGTTCAGATAACTCCTGTTCCTGCACAATCAACACATATACCACGTGTCATCTTTACATCCCACTACGTTCAGATAACTCATCAATATTCAGATGCTAAGTCCTCAATTGCAAGCATCTTTACATCCCACTACGTTCAGATAACTCTTTAACGGGCAATTCACGGTCGATGAATTTTACGACTTTACATCCCACTACGTTCAGATAACTCGAGAAGGTATTTGAGATGATTGAAGGAGCATACGAGCTTTACATCCCACTACGTTCAGATAACTCTCATCCGAACTAATTGAAAAGTACGGCCAGCCAGCTGGCTTTACATCCCACTACGTTCAGATAACTCTCAGTACGGCAATCTCTTCTGACAAACTTAAAGTTATCTTTACATCCCACTACGTTCAGATAACTCACAACCGTCGTCAACGGCGACAAAATTGAAGAAGTGACTTTACATCCCACTACGTTCAGATAACTCAGAATGTATCGCTGATAGAACACGCCTTTATACATTCTTTACATCCCACTACGTTCAGATAACTCAATACATAGACGTTGACTATAATGAAGAATAACGAGCTTTACATCCCACTACGTTCAGATAACTCGAGCGAACTAGCTCATCGACTACTTCATCATGAACGAACTTTACATCCCACTACGTTCAGATAACTCGCGATTTCGCGTGCAACCATGCGCCTTTTTCTGTCCAACTTTACATCCCACTACGTTCAGATAACTCTCTATATATACGAGTGTCAACAGAAGAACAAGCACCTTTACATCCCACTACGTTCAGATAACTCCCCTTTCATTAATTTGCCTACGTTCTATTTTACACGCTTTACATCCCACTACGTTCAGATAACTCCTGTTTGGCGTGAGTGGAAAGGGATAGCAGAAAAAAACTTTACATCCCACTACGTTCAGATAACTCCGTGGAATTTTGTTTGGTATGTTAGAAGGTATGCGCTTTACATCCCACTACGTTCAGATAACTCAAGGTCTTTTTCTTTCAACCCATTTGCCACTGCTCCCTTTACATCCCACTACGTTCAGATAACTCGATCGCGCACATTGCCGATTGCTTTCATGATTTCTGCACTTTACATCCCACTACGTTCAGATAACTCCGTTTCGATATAGATGTTTCTAAAAATCTGAAATTTGTCTTTACATCCCACTACGTTCAGATAACTCGAAGCGGTTTGAAAAAAATTTTTCTCGTCTACTTGCTTTACATCCCACTACGTTCAGATAACTCTCATCGCGAAGTTGCATTTCAGTCCGCAGCCAAAAATCACTTTACATCCCACTACGTTCAGATAACTCTCTTGCTGCTATTGCAGGTGTGGCTGTCCTTCTTTTCGGCTTTACATCCCACTACGTTCAGATAACTCTTAGGCGATAGCGATAGCGACGGGGGTTGGACGATTCTTTACATCCCACTACGTTCAGATAACTCTTGGTCGCTGTCTGTTTGGTGATTGCGTATTTTGCTTTACATCCCACTACGTTCAGATAACTCCAAGATGTTCTTGTGTCTCTTGTGTCGCAGTGTCCTGCCTTTACATCCCACTACGTTCAGATAACTCTGTGAGGGGTTGATTTTCTTGATTCAACTTTATACCTTTACATCCCACTACGTTCAGATAACTCAAAGAATCTAACATAATATCACCCCGAACAAATCAATCCTTTACATCCCACTACGTTCAGATAACTCTCACCTCCGTTTCTTCCAACATCATCGTGAAAATATCACTTTACATCCCACTACGTTCAGATAACTCATATATAGAGAACGAGAGAACGAGCGGGGGGAACTACTTTACATCCCACTACGTTCAGATAACTCCATATTTGCCGTATTTCTCCTTTACTTCTCGATCGCATCTTTACATCCCACTACGTTCAGATAACTCGATGAAATTGTCCGTTTTTATTCTGATATGTTGCCGTGCTTTACATCCCACTACGTTCAGATAACTCCGATCAATATTCAGATGCTAAGTCCTCAATTGCAAGCATCTTTACATCCCACTACGTTCAGATAACTCTCAGGCTGAGGTAAAAGAAGAAAAGCCTGTTGAGACAACTTTACATCCCACTACGTTCAGATAACTCGTAGAAAAAACAAGTGTTTTAGTGAACCCACGTGTTTTACTTTACATCCCACTACGTTCAGATAACTCTTCTCCATCTTTAACTGCTATCCCGGGGTAAGACGACTTTACATCCCACTACGTTCAGATAACTCTCACAAATGTTTTGGGGCTTCTTATACCTAACAACTTTACATCCCACTACGTTCAGATAACTCTAAGACGGACAAACAACATCGAAAATCGGCTTTCCGTCTTTACATCCCACTACGTTCAGATAACTCGTAGATGATGCAACGGAAACCTCAATCGAGCTCAAATCTTTACATCCCACTACGTTCAGATAACTCCCCCCTAAAATCTAAAAACGCAAAGTACTGTCGTATCAGCGATTTTGAAAAATCGTTGATGCGACAAGTTTCTACTTTTTGCAGTGAAGCGGTAGTTGTGTTTTGCCCTTACACTAAAAATACCGTATTTCTTGTTGATATATCAAGCATTTTTACCTATTTTTTAAAAATAGAGATCCACTGCAAGTGTTAAAGGAAAAGTTCATCAAAGTTTTTCTCCTGACCAAATACTTGCTTTCTAATGTTCTTCGGATTGGACACTTCGTAAATGTAAATGGAATCCTCATTCTCATCAATAATTTGATCAATCTCGTTCAAACATTTCATAAGCAAACTTTTAGTAATTTCCCCCTCAAACACAGAGTTCTGCGTCCATGTTAAGTATTCCCTCAACTTCTTACACACCTTATTTACACGCTTCTCCCCCACATCGTAAGTAATAATCACAAACATATTACCACCATGCCTTCAATGGTTTATAAAGTTCATCGCCAATGAAATGCTTAATGAGCTTATAACATTCCAGACGAATAAAATACCGATAGCTCACTTTTCGTTTCAGTTTTCGATGTTGTACTGTCGTTGATAGTTTGTCATCCCACTCTTTGATGAAACGCTTTTTACCTTCCTCATTTAACAAAACCATGCCATCTGAAAAATCAAAATGCTTCTGGGCAATGATACGATTATTAATACATGAAATAATCACAACATCGACGAGTAATGGCTTGAAAATCTCTGCTAAATCTAGACATAAAGAAAATCTTTTTGTTGACGGCTCATGTAAAAAACTAATAGTTGGATCCAATTGCGTTTTATAAATTTCCGACAAGACAGCCGTATAGCAAAGTGAATTTCCAAACGAAATAAGCGCATTAAGCGGATCTTGTGGCGGCTGCTTCGTACGTTTTTCAAATATAAAATCTTGCTTTAAAATGGCATTAAATGACTGATAATAATGTTGACGAATACGTCCCTCTATTCCCATTAGTTCTTGAATTGTCGTAGCACCATCCATTTTTTTCGCTTCTTCCTCGATATTTTTTACGTATTCTTCCGTTTTCTCTTTATATCGTCGAATATTCCGTAGCATATGGTGGACAGCACTTTCCAAAAATGACCTCGCCATATATAACCGCTTCTCATGATCAAGATAATGAGCGCTTTGCTGTACCACTGTAAATCCTGAAACTTTTTTATTTCGCGGACAAAATGTTCCCGCATAAAAACCATAATAATTAAATATGTGAAGATGGACATCGTGCTGACTCAATAAATTCAATAGCGATGAGTTCAAATCCACTTCCCCAAATACGTACAAATTATCGGTTTGATGAATGGGAAGACTCTTTTTGTTTTCTTCTTCGTCAAAAAAATATAGCGTATTGTCTTTTCTTTTTAGTCTCCCGTTAGAAAAAATATAATGATCCCTTAACATTTAATCATCACCCTCTAATGCAAAGCAAAATTCATAATATGCACACTTCGTACAGTAAGAAAGTTTTTTTAGTTTTGGTGGAGAAGGGGAATGGACAATTGCATAAATTTCCTTTACTGCGTTCTCAATCTCTTTTTCATCTTTTTCTGTTAGTTCCACTTTTTCCGTTTTCCGCTCTTTCGTATAGCTAATTAACCCCTTCTTCTGAATGCCACGCTTGTTTAGTTCATAGAGGTAATACAACATTTGAAACCGATCAGCCTCCGACATTTTACTTGAAAGCTTAATCTCACGAATGTACTCTCCATCTAAAACATCTAGCTTAAATGAATCGTCTACCAAAATCTCTCGCTCTTCTAAACGCGGATATGCACGCTCATGTAAAATCTTCCCCTCTATCACTCGCTCATGTTCGTTTTCCATCGCAATTCCTTTTGAAAACAACCATAACTTTCGCTTGCACACTTTGTAATACTGCATTTGCACACCACTAACCATCGCCATAAACCTCTCTTAAAGAAAATTGGAAGAAGGTTTGTCCAACAAAATCCCTTTTCCCTTCCATTGCTCCCGATTGAAGTCGTATTGAACATCAGCGATATATATGTAGTCAAACGGCTTTGGCAAGCGCTCCGACACATATTTTTCTGCTACATATCGCTGAACGCTAACCGTTTTCTTTTCTAGTTCCATCCGTAATTTTAACCTTTGTTTCCATTCCTTTTCTTTCTTATATTCCTCAAACATATGTTCTATTTGATCATATACTTCTCTCGTTATGACTTGAATGTTTTGAATATCACGTAGTTTTTGTTGTGCTTCTCTTTTACCCATTCCGTATGGATCAAGATTGTCGAACATGTATAAAGCATCTTCAAATTCTTTCAAAAATGATGTTCCTGACAATCGTTTTCGGTCGTATAATTGCGCTACCATTTCTACTTTTGCGCGTTCATCGACAATTTGCTTATCGTATTGTTTTAACAGCCGAATGCTTTCGTTCACAAGATGTTCGTTGTACACCTTCGGAACACCGGAAATATTTTCAGTGAAAATATGAATATTGCATTGATCATGGTCTAGCGCTCTTTTGCGATAACAACGTCCAAAGCGTTGAAACAGGCTATCTAACGTTGACATCTCGGTAAATAAATAGTCGAAATCAATATCAATACTTGCCTCAACAAGTTGCGTCGTAATCCAAATTCCCCGTTCATGATTTTCGTTAAATTGTTTAATGCGTTTTTCTAACAACTGACGATCCTCTTGTGTAAATTGTGAATGGAGCAAATAAATAGGAACTTGTATATCGTTATCTAGTAATTTATCGTAAAGACTTATCGCCTTCCGAACGGTGTTGACAATGACGAGCACTTGCGATGTTTTCCCCAAGTCCGACATTTCCCCAATTGCTTTCTCTACTCCCTCGGAACGTAGGCAAATGCGATGACGATTAATGCTTGTGTCCACGAACTCTCCGATAGCTATTTCATCGTCGTTAATCATATTTCGCTGCTTCAGTTCTTCTAAATATAAAGTCGGGAGTGTGGCTGTCATAATCATAAATTTTCCACCTACATGATGAATCATCTCGAGAGATTTAATTAACATCGCTGCAATCCGCGGCTCATACGCTTGTATTTCATCAATGACCACTTTCGCATTCGCCATCGCTACTAGTTCCTTTTCAAACCCTTTATAGTAAAAAGGAAACTTTAAAATTTGGTCGACTGTCGTAAGCAGCAGTTTCTTCGCATAATGCTCAGACTGTTGCTTCAGCTCTTCCCAATTTTCCTCCCCCTTTTCCATCAAATAGTGCAAACTTGTTGAATGTAGTAAGCCCACGGCATCGTAGCCCATTTTTTCTTTTATGCGATCATATATTGCATTTATACTTACCCGAAGAGGCAGTGTAAAAAACGCCTTATCGTCCCTGATCCATAAGAGTGCCGCTTCTGTTTTACCCATTCCTGTCTGGGCAATCGCAATCACATGCTTATCGCTATGTCGTTCAGCAAATTGTTGCAAATCATTTTTATGAAATTTTTTCTTCTTCATGTATTCACTTACATTTATGTAAACGGACTGATGTATATCTCTCTCGACATCAATATGAGCAGATGCCGCATGGTCTAAACGATGCAGCAATCCTTTCATCATGACATATTTCCAAAACTCTTCTCCGTCATGATACGTATATCGCTTTAACAATCGATCAACGAATCGATATGAAAATTTTTCTGTCATAGGTAAACCCATATGTTCACTTAGTTGTGGCAACAGTTTCTTTATATCGCTTTCTAAAACATGACGAATCATTTCTTTCTCTGGAAGTTGCTCACGCTCATGGTGATAACCAACCGCATGAATAAGCAGTCGCTCTTCTTCTTTCGTGAGGTCTAGCTGTTTTAGCGGGATACATCCTACTGATAAATAATTGTGGGGCACATTTATTTCCACATCCGTTTCTAAAATCGATTCACGAATTACTTGCCGAATTTTGTTTTGAAACACCGTATTCGCTTTGCCGACATCATGATACTGCACAGCAATTTCTAACAGCTTCCACATTCTCTCATCCATCAACATAAATTTGTGACCGTAAGCGTCTTTTAGCAAATGTAAATTATAAAGGAGACGATCCGTATGTTCACGAATCGTCTCTTTTCCCTCCGATTTTGCATAGAAAGTCATCATTATTCCTCCTACAAATGATAAAAGACTAGTTCCCCGTCTTCATCAATCCAGACACCTTCTGGCGCCTCAATCCCTCTTTGTACATAACCAACATTAATTTTTTCCCACTGCCGGATCCCGTTAACAATTTCATATTTCCAATTTAGTTGGTACGGAATGCTTTTTATTTCTCGATCAAGTAGCTGAGCTGGAATATAAGCATCTCGCTGCAAAGTTTCTCCTTTTTCCTCTTCAAGTTCTTGGACTTCTACAAGCTTATATTCATCAATCCGCACTAAATCTTCCCAACGGCCGAGGCTATAATGAGTCGTACTATGCTCGATCGCATGAATGAGTTGTTCTAATGTACGTTGCTCGGCTTCGACATGGATTAATAAATGGACGTTATGCAACAAGTGCGTGTACATCGGCATTGTCGTGATTTCATTTTTATCGTAAGAAAATTCAACTCGCGCTAGCCCATCTAGCACAAGTGGAAAACTTGATAGTTCTTTCTTTTTGAAAAAGTAATATCGCTGATAATCTAGCAGTTTTGCTTCATACGTCCCTTGTACGCTCAAACGCATAGGGATGAATTCGTTTGCGTTAAGTAAAGCATGAATCATTCCTTTTACTGTTGAATATGGCGGAAGGGGATACGTTTCCGCCACTTTGGAAGCAAACGGCTTTTTATAGCACGCTGTTTCTTGAAATAGCTTTAATCGTAGCGCTTTCATACTTACACACCGTAGTACGCTTGAATTTGTTTCGAAACGTATTGGAAAAACGGTTCGATAGGCATCACTTGTTCGTTAAATAAATCATAAAATTCCCCTTCATTTGCAAATATACCGCTCAATATGCCGATGCGTGTATCTTGGCCGATTGCTTCTCCAGCAAATGTTTGTTCCATCGTTTCTTTAATCAATCTTGTTTGAATGTTCCAGCCATTTCCCGTCGCACTTAGTTGAACACGTCCAAGGAAAAATGGATTTGCAACGTTATACATCCCACCGATGACAAAAAGTGGGGCTAAATTTTCTTGCCGTCCGCGAATGTTGCGGTTTAACACTTTTAAAACTTCAAGTAGTTGAAGTACACGGCTTGCTTTTTCCTCATTTGAAAGTTCAACCTCCCCATCGACGCCGACACGGTCTAAATCAATTGTGAGCGTATATGTGTAAAAACTATGATGTTGTTCAATATTGGCTAAGTTAGCGTCTTGTCCAATTCGGCTTGCGAGTCCCATGTTATTTAAAAACTCTAAGTCGCTTTTGTACGGCTCAAGTGAAATCGCATGGCTTAAGCGAACAACAGCGGGGCGTTTTTGTGAATTTTTATCCGTTTTTAAATAGCCGAATAAGTCCATTTCAACAGAGTCGTTGATCGTCACATCTTTTTTAAATTGGACTACTCCACTTGATTTATCAACAGTATCTAAATTCCATCCAAACAGCTCATTTCCGAGGCGAATGATATCGTAGCGAATGCTTTGTCTTGATGCGTATGTATATACTTCCCCATCGCCACGATGAAATTTTTTCAACTCCGAAATATTAGCAATTCCTTCTCCGTAGTTTAATGAGTTTGCTTGAAAAATAACGGTCATCGTTAACGCTTTTTTCATGCTTGAACTTCCTCCTGTTCTTCTTTATATTGATTTGCTAATAATCCAGCGATAAACGCATTCGCCACTGTCGCAAAATCTAAGTCGCGTTCGTGTAGCGCGTTTAAAAAAATTGGTGAAATCGGACGATCCGCTGACATGTAAATACGCAAAAGGGTGTCCATAAAGCTTTTTTTATTCCCTGCTTTTGCAGCATTTAATAAACGATAAGCAATGCTTGTTACTTTTTTCTCTGAACCGCTTGAACGCATAATCGCTTCGCGAATTTCCCTTCCTTGCATAAACAACGCGCTTACTCTTTTATCCGTCTTAGACACATCTCTCACTCCCTTTTTAAACTGCAAAATTCGATTTCGCTCTCGCACAGCAATGTACGGGCCAATCGTATGTCGTTCGTTTTTAATACAATCGCGCAAATAGTTATAGATGACATGGATCGGATCAGCACCACGCAGCACGTATTGCACGAACTGCTCCCGATAGTCATATGGTTTTATATAATCAAGCTTATCAGCATGTTGTTTGAAATAATGGGCTAAGTACATGGGTAGATGATAATAATGTAGGTGTGTTTTTTTACTGCTATAGTCAGAAAAAAATTCTAAAAAAAACAAGTGATCGACGACATACTCTGATTCTTTTTTTACGCTTTGAACAAGCTGACTAACGATCTTGTTAAAAGGCTCTCTTTTTTTCTTTAATTGTCTAAAATGATTGTTTTTCTGTAAAACTTCCGCAAAAGTAGCATCTGTCTGAACAAATCCTGCGTACAATCGTTGTTCCTTCTGCTCATTCATGCCTTCACTTTTTACATAAATAGTCGACCCAATTGGTGCAAATAGCAGAACAAGTCTAGCTAACGAGGATAGCGGCTTAGGCTGCTGGCTATCAAAGTACCAATTGAAGTTGAATGCATTATCTTTCGCCACACCAATCGGTGAAAACACCATCTCTTCAAAGTTGTAAAAGGCAAGGCGGTCATTAAAGAGTAAACACTTATTTATTTTTGTTTCGATGTACTCCTTTATCTCCTCTATCGTTTTCTTCTTCCACTCCCTTTTCAATTGTTTAAACGGTTGATAATTACACTTCTCTTCCAAAAAAGAATTTATTTCTTTCGTAGAGTGTGTCGTTTTAACGATCTGCTCTAATTGTAAATCATTTACTACAGGAAAAACGTAGCTCTTATCAAACTCTTCCACATGGCCATTTAGATCCAATGTATTTTTAGTAACATTTAAGAAAGATACTTGTCCAAAGAAAGATTGTAGTATAGCCGCTTTAAAATAATTGAAAGTTAGTTTTTCGTTGACCTTTTCTTCATTTACAATAGATTTAAATTCATGAATATAGTCTAAAATCCGGTCGACATGTTCGTATTTTTTCATGTCTTTCATATTTTTGAGCATGTCTTCTAGTTTCGGGTTAGGAAAGTACTTCACAATTTTTTTTCCTGTATCGGATATGATTTTTTTTATTATTGAAACAATATTTTTAAACTGCTCTTCATTTTTTACTTTCTCGATATAAGCATCTAACTTGTCACATTCCCTTTTAGCAACACTATACTCCTCCAACAAATACAGAAAATACGCCCTTGGCAATTGCGGAAGCACGTCGGTATCTAGTTCAATCCCCCACGGTTTGACTGTCACGCTATCTTTGTATTCATTGCTAATGATTCCTTGTTTCCGACCATATTCAAACACACGATATAACCCGACAAGCCCCATGTTGACCATCCATTCACTCATGCGAAGTTCGACTTTCATTCCTTCACCTCCTCCACTTCGAGCATTCCAAATCCTTGATTACGCCGTTTTGATAAACCAAGTTGGTATAACAACTGCAAGTCAGCAGGATGTCCTTTCAATTCAAACAATCCGTGATAAGCAGTAAAATATAAATGCTGCCCTTCCCCATACTTCTCAGCAAATTGACGATTAGATTCCTTTATGACCGCCTTTTTAAATCGAACAGGTCGCACCGTCAGCGATCTATATAATCCCTTCCCACGATATCCATATAAAATCATATCGGCTAAGTAATTTATGTGTTTTTCATAATTTGGATTATCTGGAGCAATGGGAATTTTATTTTCATCTTCTATTAACAAAGGGGAGAGCGTTCGAAATATGACGGCAGATGATGTAATCTTTTTTTCATCTCCCACGACTATTTTTCTTCGAGTAAATTCATATCCTTTATACTTAAAGCTTTTTTGACTTTGTAAACCGTTATACACATGAAACAGAAATTCATAGTCGGGTGAACTAATAATAACACGTAATTCATCTAACTCAATTTCATCACCTTTTAAGCGGAAGTTTTTTAAAAAAGATGAAAATACGAAAGGCTTTGTTACATTGGCTTGCGCATATAACTGATCGTAATACTCCTCACTAGACGCTCGTATACTTTCTTTAAGGATTGAAACGATCGCCATTCGATAATGAATAGGGAGCTTTTTCACTTGAAAGAAACAAATAATTCTCATAAGACACCTCCTTTACCCAATTTTATCGAAAAAGAAAAGAAAATGTTGTCGTTTTTTGTCAAATAGAAAAAATTTAAAAAAAATTTAACAATTTAAAACATACGATATAGTCATTATATTAATAAATCCAAATTCAAAGACTTACAAATATTTATCTACATTTCTACGTTTTCTTGACATAATATTTACATATACAAATAATTAAGAACGGGAGCAAAAAAAACATAGAGGACAAAGGAGAAAGGCGTTTTGTTTAGAACTATACTTTCATTTATCACCGTCTTTACTGTTTTATTTACTTCTCCTGTATATGCCCATCCTGGAAAAACAGATGCAAATGGGGGCATACTTGCCAAACAAATTGCGAAAAATGGGGGCTAAAAACAGGAGAGTATCATTATCACGATAAGAACGGAAATATCATTCGCCAGAAAAAACAATCGAACCAAACGAATCTCCCTACCATTCGAATCAATTCGAAACATACTGTAAAAATCATTCGCGTAATAGATGGCGATACAGTGGACGTACGCTTTTCTAACGGTGCCACTTCTCGTGTTCGTCTCATTGGCGTGAATACACCTGAGACCGTTCATCCGCAAAAACCGGTAGAGAAATATGGGAAGGAAGCATCTAACTATACGAAAAAACGTTTGACGAATCAAACAGTTACACTCGAATTCGACGTCGGGGTAAAAGATAAATATGGCAGACTGCTCGCGTACGTATGGATTGGAAAAGAACTTTTTAACGAAACGCTCGTCAAAGACGGATATGCACGCGTAATGACAATTCAACCAAATGTAAAGTATCAACAGCGCTTCATTCAAGCGGAACGAAAAGCACGTCAAGAAAAGAAAGGACTTTGGAAAGCATAGTAACTAAAAAGCTGTCCCGATGTGTACTCGGAACAGCTTTTTTTGTAATCCTCATAGGTACGATACAAATGCTTATCGAAATGCTTTTTTGCTAGCATTTTTTTGTGTTTCAATTCCTCATAGGTACGATACAAACCCCCAAAAAAGCGTTGATAAATCAACATATGGAAAAGCTATACAATGCTATTATATATCCATCCGAAAATTCAGTCAATCGCTATATGCGTTGATACGACTGAAAAATTCGCAAAAAATAAACTGTCGTCGATCCCCCGGAGTTTTTGCACGATTGGAGGTCGACGACAGTTGTGAAATTGTGCACAAATATATTGGATACAAAAAGCAGTCTCCAAATCGGAGGCTGCTTTTTATGCTTCTGCATTCACTTCCGCGATAATAACGAAACCGATAACGGCTGTAATGACTAGCCCTGTAATCATCCACATCATCGTTTATTCCCCCCTTACCCATTTTCTTTTATTTTACACGTTTTTGCTTTGTACGAAAACGGGGGAATTTACTGTTCGTCTTCTAATTTGCGAAAATATATGTTGGCGCGGTGAGAGAAAATGATCGATGCAAGCATGAGTACGAATACGCCTCCGATGACGAGCGGGCGCTTTGTTGCGTCGATCGCTTCTGGAATGAGTGTGCCGATATATAAAAAGGCGCTAACAGCAAATAAAACGAGACTATATGCTTTATAGTCGCGCGCTTTTCCTAACCAATTTTGCTTTTGTTCGTTCAAACCGATCGCCCCCTTTCCTCTTTTCAATGTATCATAGGAGCGGAAAAAGGGGGCGATGTAATTTATGCCAAAGCTTGTGCTAAATCTTCTATTAAATCGTCGACATCTTCTAATCCGACAGAAATGCGAATGAGGCCATCGGTAATGCCTAGTTCATCGCGGCGTTCTTTCGGGATGGAAGCGTGCGTCATTTTCGCTGGGAGGGAAATTAAACTTTCCACCGCTCCTAAACTTTCCGCTAGCGTAAAGTAGCGGACGCGCGTCAACAGTTGTTCCGCTTTTTCGGCGCTCCCAACGTCAAATGATACCATGCCGCCAAAGCCGCGCATTTGTTTTTTCGCTACGTCATAGTTCGGATGGGACGGGAGACCAGGATAATATCCGCGCGTAACAGCTGGATGGTTCGTTAAAAATTCAACGATTTTGCGCGTATTTTGTTCGTGCTCTTCCATGCGAATGCCCAGCGTCTTTATGCCGCGCATGAGTAACCATGAATCTTGCGGACCGAGAATGCCGCCAGTCGAGTTTTGGATAAAATGAATGTCATTTGCTAGTTGTTCGCTATTGACGACAACAAGGCCAGCGACGACATCGCTATGACCGCCTAAATATTTTGTTGCACTATGAATGACAATGTCGGCGCCAAGGGCAATTGGCGTTTGCCAATACGGTGTGCTAAACGTATTATCGACGATCATTAATAAGCCGTGACGTTTGGCGAGCGCGGATGCCCCTTGTATATCTGTAATTTTTAATAGCGGATTCGTTGGCGTTTCAATATAAATCGCCTTCGTGTTTTGTTGAATGTGCGCTTCAATGTTTGCTAGGTCGCTCGTATCGACAAATGTTGATTCAATGCCGAGGCGGTTTAATACTTTCGTCATGACGCGGTATGTGCCACCGTATACGTCATCTGTTAAAATGACATGATCGCCGCTGTTGAACAACATCATAACTGCGGTAATGGCCGCCATACCTGAACTAAACGCAAAGCCAGCATATCCTTCTTCCACATCTTTAATGAGCTGCTCTAACGCATGGCGCGTCGGGTTGCCTGTGCGTGAATATTCATATCCTTTATGCACGCCGACCGCTTCTTGTTTATATGTGCTCACTTGATAAATCGGAACAGAAACAGCCCCTGTATGCACATCTCCAGCAATGCCACCATGAATGAATTTCGTCTTTCTTCTCACGTTACATCCCGCCTTCGTAAATATGTTTACTTAAATACCGTTCGCTACTATCTGGAAACACGACGACAATATTCGTTCCTTCTTTCGCCTGTTCCGCCTCTAATAACGCAGCATGAAACGCCGCACCAGACGAGCTACCAACAAGCAAGCCTTCCTTTTGCGCCAACTCTTTCACGCGCTGAAACGCATCATCATCAAGTATCGTATGAATCGCATCAAAATAGCTCGGATCCATATACGTCGGTAAAAACTCCATACCGATGCCTTCCGTTCGGTGCGGACCCGGTTTTCCACCGTTTAAAATCGAGCCTTCTGGTTCTACGATGACCGTTTTCACACGCGCATTTTTCTCCTTTAAAAATTGCGCCGTTCCCATAAATGTACCGCCTGTTCCTGCACCGGCGACAAATACGTCAATATGTCCGTCCAGTTGCTCCCAAATTTCTGGACCGAGCGTTTTATAATACGTGCGCGGGTTCGCTGGATTAGCGAACTGCTGTGGGCAGTAGGAGTTTGGAATTTCAGCCGCCAACTCTTTCGCTTTTCGGATCGCTCCTTCCATCCCTTCGCTCGTTGGGGTGTTGATTACTGTTGCGCCAAGCGCGCGCATCAGTTGTTGTTTTTCGATGCTGAACTTTTCGGGAACGCAAAAAATGACGCGAATGTTTTTTCCGATCGCCGCAAGCGCCAGTCCAATGCCTGTATTTCCTGCCGTCGGTTCAATAATCGTTCCGCCTTCTTTTAACTTGCCTGTCGCTAGCGCATCGTTTAACAATTCTTGGCCGAGACGATCTTTGACGCTTCCGCCCGGGTTAAAATATTCCAATTTCGCAAATATGCGCACCCCTTTTGGCAGCGGAAATTGCGTAATTTCAACGATCGGCGTCTGTCCGATTAATTCATGCACGTTTTTCGCTACTTTCATGATGTAACCTCCCGAAAGATAAAAAGAAGGAGAGGAAAACTCTCCTATTTGTTTAACTCGTTCACCATTAATTGAACAAGCTCAGAGGAATGAAGGGCTGCTTTTTGTAAAAATTGCTCAAACGACACGTTCGACTGTTTGCCAGCGATGTCCGATAAAGCGCGAATGACGACGAACGGTACACCAAACTGATAGCATACTTGCGCAATCGCAGCCGCTTCCATTTCCACAGCATATAAATCAGGAAACTGCGTGCGTACAAAGTCAACGCGCGCTGGATCGTGCATAAAGGAATCGCCTGTTGCAATGAGCCCTTTCGCTACTTGAATGTCGCGAATGTGCGCAGCGCTCGTTTCAGCTGCTTGCACTAACCGCTCATCTGCCGCATAGCGCGCCGGCATGCCCGGCACTTGTCCGTACGCATAGCCGAATGCCGTCACATCTACATCATGATGAACAACTTCGGTTGAAATGACGATATCGCCAACGTTTAGCGACGGCGCAAAACCGCCAGCTGAACCTGTGTTAATGACGACATCTGGCGCAAACCGCTCTAACAAAATCGTTGTTGACATCGCCGCATTCACTTTACCGATACCTGATTTTAATAAAACGACGTTTGCCCCGTCTAATGTGCCGCTATAAAATGAACAATTTGCTACCGTCGTTTCTGTTCGGTTCGCTATTTTTTCTCGTAAAATGGCTACTTCTTCTTCCATCGCTCCAATGATCGCTATGTTCATCGTTTCAACCTCTTTCACTTATTGTTTGACAGCCTCCATCAACCAAACGAAGCGATTCATCGGCGTAAATGTGACCGTAAAACCGTGTGTAGTAAACATGCGGTCAAGGGCTGGAATCGTCGTATAATATTCGCGCTGTAAGTCTTCCGCTAAAGCGACGAATCCTTTTTGTTTCGCTTCTGCGATCATCGCCTCATACGCCTCGTGGTCAATAAACGCTGTATCAGCAAACACTATTTTACCACCTTTACGGAGAAGTGCGCTATATTTGCCGATCGCTTCTTCTTTTTCTTCGTCGGTCAGATGGTGAAACGCATATGTGCTTACAATCGTATCAATCGGTTCGCTCGGCAATGGAAACTGTAAAAAGTCTCCATCTTCAATTGACACATGCGCAAGCTTTTCTTTCGCCAGCTCGCGCATCGGTGCAGACGGCTCAATGCCATATACCGTCTTGTTCGCTTCAATCAATTTTTTCGTTAAATTTCCTGTGCCAACGCCGAACTCTAACACGACGTTGCCGCTTTTTTCAACGACTGTATTTAAAATCGTCTCATATCCGTCAAATACGTCACGATATTGCTCATCGTGCCCGTATACTGACGAATCGTACGACTGTGCCCACGTTTCAAAGATGTCTAAAAACTCACGTCCCATGATGTCACACTCCATTTAAAATTAATAATTCCTATAAGTATAGTATGAATTAAACGTATTACTGTTCTCAATCTATCACATTTTTTGTCGATGTTCAATGGAAATGTGTTAAACTACGGATAGAAAGGAGGAAGACGATGATCACGTTTGATTTAATCCAAGATAAAGTAGAATGTTTTGAAAGAGGCAGCGTCCGCATTCTCGTGACTTTAGTCATGAGTAAGGACGCTAGCATATGTTATTTATAATGTGGCTATAAAACCAGATAAAAACTTGATTTTCGCTCATGCACATGTTGCCATACAATTAGGTGATAATATATGGCAAAAATACATTACGGGCGAGGTTATGTCTATTCTATTCAATACCATATCGTATGGTGTGTGAAATATAGACACAAAATATGAACTGGCAAAATAGAACAACGTTTGGTGGAAATATTGCACAAGATTGCTGCAGAAAATGAGTTTGTGATACAAGAAATCAATGGAAATTTAGACCACATACATTTACTCATAGAATGTAGTCCGCAGCATTATATACCAGATATGATTAAGGCATTAAAAGGTGTAAGTGCGAGGTTGTTATTTAAACAATACCCAGAGTTAAAGAAACAACTTTGGGGAGGACATCTTTGGAATCCATCTTATTTTGTCGCAACAGTTAGTGAAAATACAGAAGAACAAATAAGAAATTATATTCACTCCCAAAAGGAAAGGTAGGTGAGTTTATCTATGTTAAGGGCATACAAATATCGCTTATATCCTAATGAAGAACAAAAAATACAATTAGCTAAAACATTTGGTTGTGTAAGATTTGTATATAATTATTATCTCGCTAAAAAGATAGAATTGTATGAAACAGAAAAGAAACAAATGTCTAAAACAGATTGTAATAATCATTGTAATAGGGAGTTAAAAAGCGAATTTGTATGGCTTAAAGAAGTAGATAAATTTGCCTTAACTAATGCAATCTACAATCTAGACAGTGCTTTTCATAATTTTTTTAAAAAACAGTCTGGCTTTCCTAAATTTAAAACAAAAAAATCACACAAATACAGCTATACAACTAATTTCACTAATAACAATATAGAGGTTGATTTTGATAACAACAAAATCAAACTTCCAAAACTTAAATGGGTAAGATGCAAGTTGCATAGAAAGTTTGATGGACAAATAAAGTCTGCCACTATCTCTCAAGTGCCGAGTGGTAAATATTTTGTGTCCATATTAGTTGATACTGAAATAGAACAATTACCAAAAAACAATCATGTGTATGCTTTTGATTTGGGGCTAAAAGAATTTCTAATAGACAATCACAACAACCACATAAAAGACCCTAAAGCAATACCAAAATATGAAAAGAAATTGGCAAAGCTGCAAAGACAACTTGCAAAAAAGAAAAAAGGAAGTAAAAATTGGAACAAGCAAAGAGTTAAAGTAGCAAAAGTACACGAAAAAATAAGTAATACTAGAAAAGATTTTCAACATAAGCTATCTTCGAAAATTGTTTACGAAAACCAAGTAATCATTAGCGAAGATTTAGCTGTGAAAAACATGATAAAACATTCACGTCTCGCTAAAAGAATATCGGATGTAGCATGGGGTGAATTTTGCAGACAGATAGAATATAAGTCGATGTGGTATGGTAGAACGTATCATAAAATAAGCAGATGGTTTGCATCATCGCAAACTTGTTCAGCGTGTGGGTGTGTAAACAAAAAAGTAAAGTTATTATCCATAAGAGAATGGGTTTGCGATCATTGTGGCACGATTCATCAAAGAGACGAGAACGCTGCAAAAAATATCCTACAACAAGGCTTAAAAGAATTAGGTTTATTTGCATAAATATTGTACGGCAGGAACTGTCGGAATCATACGCCTGTGGAGTTAGTAGGTTGCGAGGACGATGAAGCAGGAAATTCTCACTGCGAAGTGGGAAGCCCGCGACTTTAGTCGTGGGAGGTTCACCATAATAAAGCGATTTTACTTGAGGTACATCACGTATCATATCAAATGCAACGATTAGACAACGGACAGCTCCTTTATAGCGCGCTCGTGCATTTTAAAGCAAAAAAATAGAGCGTTACGGACGACGCTCTATTTCTTTTAGTTGTTGCACTTTCGTCGGCTTCCAGCCTTCATTCGTTACCCATTCGATAAATACTTTATAATGTTCCGTTTTATCTTTTTTCGAGACGGTAGCAACCGCATGATTCGGGCTTCCCCCATTTCCGATAAACCAAACGATAAGATCGGACGAAGAAATGCCTGTCGCATAACTAATAGCATCGAGCATTTCTTTCCAATCGACCGAGTTTTTATCGTATTGTGTCACATGTGGCTCGGATTGGGTCGTGCCGATCGGCTGCCATGTCGGATTGACGATCTCACGAATCACGTTTGAGTTTGGATCATCAACAACCGTTTCTTCGACTTGTTCCTTATTTTCTTCTTGTTCTGTTTGTTGTTCAGATGGTTGTTGCTGTTCGTTTGTTTCTTGTTCGCTCGTTTCGACTTCAACCGGTTGCGGAGAGGCGTTCGTTTCCTTTACTGAACGGTCGTTGGCAAACAGCCATTTCCAGCCGAAAAATAAAATGAGCGCAAACACAATCGTAATGAACGTATTTAAGATGCGGTTCACTTTTCTTTGCTTTGAACGTTTCGCAAAACGGCTGCTCACTCTTCTTTCCTTCCTTTCTGTTCTAACTCGTATGTTGCCCGAACGATATCGGCAAAAATAGCGTTTGTGGCTGAGGCAGATGACGTTGTTTCTAATTGTACCACAACGAGCGCGTATTTTGGACGATCAGCCGGAAAATAACC
>OFGS01000122.1_pt1 | contig 21937 bp, 18 predicted proteins | sample 1521851 | NCBI WGS metagenome assembly OFGS01 (sample SAMEA3142070, study PRJEB24117) | hot springs metagenome
TTAAACGATCTGGGAGAAGGATTCTTTGAGGCAAAAAGCGCGGGTATAGAGCCAGGTAGTCTAAACCCTCTTGCCGTGAAGGTGATGGCGGAGATAGGTTATGACATCTCTAAAAACAAGACCAAATCTGTCTTTGACATACACAAAAGCGGTGAGTCCTTTGACTACGTCATAACCGTCTGTGACCCAGAGGCGGGGCAGAGGTGTCCCTTCTTCCCAGGTGAGGTAAAAAGACTTTACTGGAATATAAAAGACCCTTCTTCTTTCACGGGGAGTGAAGAGGAAAGGCTTGAGCTTACACGAAAGGTAAGGGACGAGATAAGGCAAAGGGTGCTCGAGTTTATCAAGATGGTAAAGGAAGAGTGGGCTGGGCGGGAGTCGAACCCGCGACCCACGGATTAAGAGTCCGTTGCTCTGCCAGCTGAGCTACCAGCCCTTAACTTAATAAATTATAATATGAGCTTTTGAGCAAACTCTTCCATAGTTTCAAACCAGTATTTCCGGTACTCCTCTAAAACCTTGCTTATGTCTTTTGTCATCAAAAGCAGTTTTACCCTTACCTTTTTGTCCTCGTGCTCGAAGGTTTTGCATACCCTTTTACCGTTTGACTCCTCTTCAAAAAGCTTGGAGTACCCGTCTATCTTCCTGTAAGCAGCGGTATGTTCTGTCCCCTTTGGGTCTACAAAGAGAATGGTGTACTCGTCGCCCTTTGAAAGCCAGAATATAAAGTCTGGTTTGAACTTCTTGATACTGGTCCCATCGTAGTAGGGAATGTAAACCTTGTCCAGCGTTTCGTCGATCTTGGAGAAAAACCACCAGTCAAAGCTTTCAAAGACGTTGCCTTTTTTACTTAGGTATCTTTCAAGCTTCTTTATAAAGTTCACCTCGCTTTTGGTTTTTATGATGTGTTTTATGTAGTTTACTTTCTCATCATCTGAGAGCATAAGGGGGATGTAGTAGTGTTTGTCGATGTACTTTATGGTAAGCTTCTCGTAGTTTTCGCTTTGTTTGTACTTTTCCTTTAACTTTTCTAGCTCTTCTTCATACTCCTCACGGGACTTTTCTCCGTACTGTTTATCTAGCTTTTTCTTTTCTTCAAAACTTTTGTAAAAATCCCTGACCTTGTTTATCTTCTCCTCTAAGGAGTTAAGCTTTTTTATCCTCTCCTCTAAGGAGTTAAGCTTTTTTATCCTCTCCTCTAAGGAGTTAAGCTTTTTTATCTTCTCCTCTAAGAAGTTAAGCTTTTTTATCCTCTCCTCTAAGGAGTTAAGCTTTTCTTTGCTTATCTCTATGTGCTTAAAGTGAACGATTTCGTCCTCTATACCCTTGAATCCATATAACTCTTCCCTTTTTGCACAGAAGTGATCGTTGAGCATCCTCACAAGCACATGGATTTTCCCAAACTCATTCTCATCTGTGCGCACGAAGAAATTGTGATACTCCTTATAAGCATCCCTTACAAGACTTAAAGTTTTAGGGCTTATATCGTGCTTTACAAGCAAGACCTTGTCGCTAAGGTAGTCAAAGTAAGACTTTAAAAGTTCATAATCACTTTTGTGGATCCTAAGCTGTTCAGGTTTTGACTCCTCCACCATCCTTTTTTCACTCTGTTTATAAACGGGCAGTAAAAGGGTCTTCCCTTCTATGGCTGGGTTTAACATAAAGAGCTCTCCCAAGGAAACAGTCTGCTTTTGGCTTTCTAGGGTTTCTACTATCTCCTTTAGGTTGTCCGCTTTTGTTCCAAAGACAAACAGAGTTTCCAAAGCTTTGGCGCTTTCCTCTAACTTTTGGTAAAGTTCATCGTTGATCTTTCCCTCGTTTAGTAAAAATACTAAGCGACGTCTTTTGTTCTTGATGGGCTCTATTCTCACACCTCTACCGATGGACTGAAGGACAAACTTTCTTGCTTGTTTTCCCTTCCCTATGTTGATAAAGAGAATTATGTTAGGTCTGTTGCTGTCCCACCCTTCGTAAAAGCTTCTGGAGCCCATCAGGATGTTGATGGAAGAGCTCTCTTCGTTGAGCTCCAAAAAGACGCTTTTTTCTTCAAAGGTCTGTGTTACCTCGTAGCCTGACAGCTTGTTTGTGAGCCACTGTCTTATATCCCCTATCTTTATAAGGGCAAAGGGCTTGTCTGAGGTCTTTAGCTTAAAAACTAGTTCCTGATTGTTTGAAGGTAGGGTTGTAACCTCTACAACTGACGGCGATTTTGCGTTAAAGACTTCCTCAAGTATGTCTTCTATACCGAGATTTTCAAGCTCTTGCAGGTTTAGGTCAAGCCTTTCCCCTTCAAACTCCAAGGTTCCAGAGAGGTCTTCTTTTAATTCCTCTTTGGCTTGCTTTAAAAGGTCTTGCGTATGCTCCTGTCTAGCCTGTGCTAACCTTTCAAGCTCTCTGAAAAAGAGTTCTAAGTCTGAGTCTTGGGTGTTTACAGAGTCTACAAGCACCAGCGTGAGGGGGTTGTGGTAGTAACCTTCTGCTTTTCTTTTGCTTCTTTTTAAAAGCGTGAAAAGTAGCATTATCTTCAGGATGGTCTTTTGCTTTTCTCTCTCTGATGTTTCTTTCGTTTCTAATGCTTTTAAGTTGCCCCTTGATATGTATACACTCTTTCCGTAGCCTTGCTTTGTAAACTCCTCCAGGTTAAACTTGTAAACACATGTTGCATAGTCTATCTTTTCGGTAAACGTGGCGGAGAAGTTAAAGAGAAAGCCGTTCCTTGACATTATGGTGTAGTAGTGTTGTCTTTTGCTCTCTTCCTTGTCTCCCTTGTGAGCCTCGTCAAGCAGGATGTACCAATTTCCCCCGTTGTCGTAGTCTCTGAAGTCTACTATCTTGTCCTTTTTTTCATTCATGATCAGATCGCTTCTGTAGTAGAAGACCTCTACGATCTCTCTAAAGGGAATGCTTGAAAACCTTTTTACGCTCGCGTAGTCCTTCAGGCTATGCAAGACTATCTGGGTTTCTCCCGCCGTTTGGTACTCCTTTACGTGATTCTTAAACTGCTCCAAAAGGTCATCCCTGTGTGTCAAAAACAGAATCTCTCCCTTTGGTATAAGCTCGTCTTTCATAAGCTGGGAAAGTAAAGCTATAAGCTTGACGATTACCAAGGTCTTGCCAGAGCCCGTAGCCATCCAAAAGCCCATCCTGTTAACAAGCCTTGAAAAGCTTAACTTTCCATCCCTTATGAGAAAATCCTTACTGTAGTCTTCAAAAATCTTCAAGACCTTATTGTTTTTTAGCTCTATATCCAACGAACCTTCCACAAGCCCGTTAGCCTTGTAAAGTTGGTAAAACTTCTCCTTATCTCCAGCATACTCATGGTAATACTTGTACAAAACCTTAAGGGCGCTTTTTAGGGCTTCTCTTTGGTAATCGTAAAGCTCCTTAGCTTTAGAAAAACTTGCAAGGTCAAAGGTGTTCCACTCTTGAGGTAGCCCTTGCTCGTAGTCTATGCTGTCCGCGATCTCCTTTAGATAAAGTCTCACGGTTTACTCCCACCAGATGAGCGGTTTTATGAGCTTGTAATCCAAGTCTTGGGTGTTGATAACCTCTCCGTCCTCAAACTCTACGTAATCCTTTCCTATCCTCTTTATCCATTTGCCTGTGAGGTTGGAAAGTGTTTCCGCTATGTCTATGTCGGGATAGATCTTAGAAAGGTCTACCTTTACCTTGTCTTTTTCATAATCGATCTCCAAAGCCCTTAGCATCTTCTCGTCCCTTAGGAATACGTACTGCTCGTATGGGCTTTTGTCTCCTATGATGTGCATGTCGTGGTTTTCGTAGACGGTGTTTGCTAGGGTTTCTTCGTACTGTTCTAGCTCGTAGTACTTGAAAAAGCCTCCCGCTTTATCTTGGTTGTACCTTTCCTTGACGTCTTCCTCCTTTGATATGCCAGTTTTGTCGTAAAACAAGACCTTCTTCATACGTGGTAAAACGACCGTGTAAAAGTGTTCTCCCATCTCTACACCTATCCATTTCCTGCCAAGCTTGTGGGCTACAGCCGTTGTTGTGCCAGAGCCAAGGAAGAAGTCCATAACTAAGTCACCTTCGTTGGAGGTGGATTCGATGACGCGCTTTAAGAGGATTTCGGAGTTTTCGGTTTTGAATCCCCAAGTTCGTGAATATCCAGGAATGTCTGTCCAGTTGTTTTTTAACGTAGTCCATAATGGAGCATATTTGACTTTGCCTCCTTCAACTACTTTTATCCTGCCTTCCTTCTCCAAATCTTTAATTTGCTCTTGCGTTAAGCCCCATTTTCTCCCTGGGGGAGCTTTAATTTTTTGCCCAGAAATAATTCTGTATTCATCTTTCTCGCTTTTAGGCTCCCCAGGTAGGAATGGCTCCCACCATTTGTCAATTTCTCTTTTTAATCTAATCTCGTTAAACAATGCTTCATCAGTCTTTGCATAAAACAATAAGGTGTCAACATCTACCATAAATTTATTCAATCCGCGGGCAAATTTGAAAAATTCTTGGGTTCTATTCACCACTATCTCATTCCTAAAATTCTCCTCTCCAAAAATCTCATCCAGTAAACACCTTACAATCCAGTTCCCGTTATAATCACACCTTACAAAGATACTTCCCTTTTCATTCAACCACTCTCTAGCCAGCCTCAGCCTGTTTTCCAGCATCGTAGCCCACGTAGAGTCCTTGTAGTTAGTCCTGTACAAAAACTGATCCGAAGACTCCAAATTAAAAGGAGGGTCTATGTAGATCGTTTGCACCCTTTCCCTAAACTTTGGCAAAAGCGTATTGAGCGCCTGGTAGTTTTCGCTCTTTATAAGCCAGCCATCCAAAGCCTGATCTAAGTTTTCAAACTGTGAAAGAATCTCAAGCTCCAAATCCTTGAAGTACTTAGTGTCAATAGGTAAATGCTTGTATTCTTTAGCCAAACACTTGCCCATCAAGCTTTTCTCTATCACCTTGTCCAAGCTAAAGTCTTCCCCCACCATCCCCAAGTCCTTCCACTCTTGCACCTGTTTGTCCACGTTTGGGTGACTTAGTATCTTCTCCACAAGCTCTATGTTGTTTATCCTGTCCAAGCTTATCACGTAGTTGGATTTTCTGACAAACTTGGGCTTGTTCCAAATCTTGACAAGCTCCTCCTCAAACTGACCGATAAAGTCTATAACCTTGTAGGCAATGTCTTTAAGGATATTAAGCTGGTCTATTCTCTCCTTAGTCCACTCTGTATCCCCATCCCAGAAGTACTGAAAACTCCAAAGCTTGAACTGCTCCTTTAAAAACTCCCTTGCGTTTTTGTTTATGAAGTAGTCTACTTCGCTTTGTCTTTCAAAGACTTTGAAGGCTCTTTCAAGCTGCTCTTCCGTTACGTTTATCTTCTTTTTCAGCTCTTTAAGGATTTCGTCTGTGTTTGTTTTCCTTCCCTTCTCTGAGTAGCTAACGCTAAAGACTATCGTGTTGTCTTCTCTTACCTCCTTTAAGCTGTATACCAAGTCTCTCCTTTCGTTTGCCTTTTTGTTTTCTATGTCTTGTGCATCAAAAAAGAACTTAAGACCGTCAAACTCTACGGGCATACTCCTGAAGATCCTGTCCGTTTTCACATAGTAAAGCATGTGGGTTTTCCAAAAGAGGATCACATCTCTGTCGTCTGTGTAGACCTTTTCATACACGTTGTTGTGAAAGGGTGTAGAGTTAAAGTATATGCTACCGCTTTCTGAAAAGTACCTGCTAAAGAAAGAGTAAAGCTTGTCAAAGAGTTCCTCTCTGAAATGGGGATACTGTTTTAGGGCCTCCTCTATGTCCTTTTTAAGGATCTCTTCTATCTTGCTGTAGTACTTGGATTTGATCTTCATAAGGTTGATAAAACCGCCCTTTCCTTCTACTTGGGCACCTACAAAGACGTCTCTAAGTGCCCTGAAAAACTTTTGTTCTTTGGTCATGTCAATATTTTACCCTTGATGAAGTCTATAAGCCCCTCTTATAAACTCTATAAGCCCTTCTACCTTTAGGTCAAAATGCAGGTAGTAGACGTTGCTGTTTTCTTTTAGCTTTACAAAGTCCTTAAGCGTGGTTATGTACTCTTTGTCTTTCTGCAATGTGAAGTTTCTGTAGTGATAGTGGTCTGGAAAGCTTAGGGTTTTTTCTAGCCTTATACCCATTTTTTTCAGGGTTAAGAAGAACTGCTCGTTGTTTGCAAGTCCAGAAAAAGCTACAAAGCTTTTGCCTTTGGTGTCTACGGTGTTTCCCTTTTGGTCTACAACCCTCCAGTTTTCTCTAAACATCTTGAACGTAGGTATGCCATAAGGGTTTTGGTAATCCCACTCTTTTAGGTCTTGGTAGGAAAGGATCAAAGCAGACGCTCGTTTTATAGATCCTAATGGTTCTCTGAGTTTTCCAAAGGGAAGGGGTCTGTCATGAAGGTCTTCCCTTTTGAGTAGTAAAAGGTCTAGGTCCCTCTTTAGCCTTCTGTGTTGAAACCCATCGTCCAAGATTATAAGATTGGCTCCAAGCTCCTTTGCCGCAAATAAACCACCCCTGTATCTGTCTTGGTCTACCACCACGCTTGCTTTTTCCAAAAGGCTTGCCATCATAAAGGGCTCATCTCCTGCCTCTTCCCAGCTACAGAGCCTTTCTCCCCTGTAGGAGACTACCACCGTATCTTTACTCCTTCTTTTGTAGCCTCGCGAAAGCACACACACATGCGTTTCCCTTTGTAGATGCTTGGCTATGTACACAACAAGGGAAGTCTTTCCACTCCCACCTAGAGATAGGTTTCCCACGCTTATCACAGGAATGGGTAGCTTGTAGCTTTTGAGGTACCCCTTGTCGTAAAGGAAGTTTCTAAGGTTTACCGCAAGGGTGTAAGGGTTCATACTTTGCTATGCTTTTTTGCGTCAACCAGCAAGAGGTAGATAAGCATCAGAGCACCGAAAAGGGCGCTTAGGTACTGGCTTATAAACCTCCAGAGTATAACAAACACACCTAACATCAAGGGCTCTAGGTATACGCTAAACACGGAAAGACCACCAAGCTCTCCCACACCGCTACCACCGGGAGTAGGACTAAGGAATATGGCGTAGGTTAAAAAGAGCTGAGTTATGATACCCTCCACAAAGCTCACGTTAACACCAAAAGCCTTGAGCATAAAAACGCCTACGGAAAGGAAGCTAAGGTACAGGAAGATGCTTGAGATCAGAGCTATAAGCAAGCTAAGCTTGTTTTGTCCTAGGAAGAGTTTTGTTGTGATTATGTACCTTTTTATGGTGTACTTGACCCTTGTCCAGAAGGGACTGTTGGATGAGTCTTTTCTTAAAACCTTCCTTATTATTAGGTAGAAAAGTCCAAATGCGGTAAAAGCGATCAGTAGAAAAAAGAGAACCTCCAGCGCATCCTGCGGGCTTTGGTAGATACGATAAGCCATAAAGGGAAACGCCAAAAGGAAAAAGGATATGCCCGTTAGGGTCTTCATGGTGACCACGCCCATGACCTTGTGAAGCCGTCCTCCCTTCCTCATGATGGTGTAAAAGGATATGAACTCTCCACCGATGTGCGCGGGTGTGATGGTTGCACCGAAGGTGTTGATGAAGGATATAACGTAGCCGTACAGGAAGGAGTACCTTATACCAACAGCCCTGGAAAGAACAAAAAGCCTTACGTTGTCAAATGTATGGTAAAGGAGCATGCTAAGAATGGAAAGGAGTAGATACATTCTCTCCAACGAAAACAGGATGGACAACACATCCTTTGTAAAGGTCTTTTTGGCTATGTAAAGGATGGTTATGGAAACCAGCACCACCGTGAGCATAGAGCCATAAATTAAAGACCTGTACACAAGAATATATTAAACATAACTTTACTATGACTTTGTTGTATATATAAAAACCCTGCTAAAGTGAAGGAATATAGCGTTTGACTAAAACCACTACCAAAGAGCGTGAAGATAAGAAATGACCTTTGATTTATGCAACAAAGCCCAACAGATCCTTAAACTATTGGGATAACATCCTATAAAGCTCTTTAAACATGTTAAGACTTTCGTTGAAGTTAAAGGACTGGTGAGGGTTCTGTCTGAAAAACTCGTCTATCTGCCTCTTGTGGGCTATGACCTTGTCCACTATGGGATTGCTTCCCGATTTGTAGAGCCCTAGGTTTACCAAGTCCTCCATGGACTCGTAAACGGAGAGAAGCTCCTTCATGTACAAGGCCATCTTCATGTGCTCCTCGCTAACTATCTGGGGCATTATTCTACTTAGACTTCTAACGGGATCTATAGCAGGGTATATGCCCGCGTTGGCTCTCTTTCTTGAGAGTATTATGTGTCCGTCCAGCATCCCCATCAGGGAGTCCGCCACAGGGTCTAAGCTTATGTCGTCACCTTCCACAAGAACGGTGAATATGCCCGTTATGCTACCTTTGGTGAAGTTTCCACAGCTTTCTACTACCCTTGCCATGTTGTAGAAGACGGAAGGAGTGTATCCCTTTAGGGTAGGTGGCTCGCCCGCCGAAAGACCCACTTCCCTCTGTGCCATAGCAAGCCGTGTTATGGAGTCCATCAAGAGAAGCACCTTATAACCTTTATTCGCAAAGTACCTTGCATGAACTACAGCGCTTATGGCTCCCTTTACCTTGATTATCGGCGTCTGCTCTGAGGTGGTGACCACCACCACGCTCCTTTTGATACCGTCTCCCAGAACATCCTCTACAAACTCCCTTACCTCTCTACCACGCTCACCTATGAGTGCAAGCACCACAACATCCGCAGAGCTGTACCTTGCTATCATTCCAAGTAAAGTACTCTTGCCCACACCCGCACCGGAAAAGATGCCTATCTTTTGCCCCACACCCACGGTCAGCATGGCGTTTATAGTCTTAACCCCCGTGTCAAAAACTTGGCTTATCCTTTGACGCTCCAGTGGATTGATAGTGCTTAAGTCTATTGGAAGCTTTTGTTTTCCTTGTGGCCTGCCGTCTTGCAAGCTTCTTCCCAAAGGGTCTACAATCCTTCCCAAAAGCTCCTCTCCTACGTAGGTGGAAACCTTTTCCCTCTTTATCCAAACCTTATCGCCTACCTTTAGACCTGAGACGTTGCCAAAGGGCATGATGATGCACCTGTCTTCGTGAAAGCCTATGACCTCACCGTCCAAATCCTCACCGTCTTTTTTTATTATTACGTGGTTTCCTATTGCACCCCCCACGTTATGGGCTTCTAAATATATACCGCTGGCTTTTATCAACTTACTGTATACCCTGAACATCCCCTATAGCCATCTCCAAGGCATCCCTTATAAACTCTTCCCTCTTTCTCTCTATCCACAGCTTTGGTGTCTCCACCACAAACTCATCCCTCTTTAAACTCTTATCCTCAGACACCTGGATACGTAAGGTGTCTTTCATCTCATCCGCCAGTGGTTGAACCAGCCTCTTTACCAACTCAAAATCAACGGGGTTGACCCTTATGGTTAAATCTCCCTTCATGTCTACTATCCTTTCAAAGGCTTTTGAGAACGCCTTGATCATCACCTCTTCGTGGGGGAAGTAGGAACTGTCCGTAATTATCTCCAACGCCCTTTCCAAAACATCTGAAAGCTCGGATACTGCATTCAGCCTTATCCTTTCAAAGCTTTGAGAAATACTTTCTTTAATGCTTACAAAGAGAGACTTTAGCTTCTCATTCTGGGACTTTAGCTCTTCAATCTCACTGTTTAACAGCTCCCTCTCCTTTAGCAGTTTTTCCTTTTCCTCCAAGAGACTCCTGTAAGCGGACTCTAAATCTCTAAGATGGTTCTTTAGCGCTCCTATTTCTTCCAACAGGTGATCCTTTTCTGTAGATTTTTCAGGAGGTTCTTCAGGAGATTTTTCCTGCATACTTGTGTTTTCTTCGATCGTAGTTTTCACAAACACTTCTATGGGTTGTAAAGGTTTAAAGTCGTCATACATAACTCTCACCGCCTCTTATATCTATGATCCCTTGATCTGCTAATTTTCTAATGATCTTTATAACTTCCTTTTGAGCTTTTTCCACCTCTGACGTTCTTACGGGTCCAAGGGCTTCCATATCTTCCTTCATGATCTCCGCAGCCTTTTTAGACATATTGGAGAAGAACTTTACCTTTATGTCCTCGGGAGCGCCCTTTAACGCAACTATGAGTGTATTCTTGTCTACCGCTTTGAGTATCTCCACTATAGCTCTGTTGTCTAGCTTTCTGATGTCTTCAAAGGTAAACATCTTCTCCCTGACCTTTTCTGCAAGGTACGGGTCCTCTTCATCCAACTGATGTAGTATGGCATCCGCTGCGCTCTTTTCCAATAGGTTTAGAAGCTCCGCTGTTAGTGTTATACCTTCCATCTTTTGAGTGACCCCACTCATTCCCATCGACCTGATCTCTTCCGCTATGACTTCGATCAGTTCGCCTAGGAACTCGGGAGAGATGTTTTCTAACGTGGCAAGACGCTTTACAACCTCTATTCTCAGTGTATCAGGTAGGAACTTTAAAACCTCTGCGGATTTTGCAGGGGACAATTGAGAGATAACCACCGCTATAGTCTGTGGGTGTTCGTTCTTGAGTATGCTGCTCAGAACCTTCGTATCCACGCGCTCAATTTCCTGAAAGCTTTTAAACACTGTGGAGCTACTCAAGAATTCGTATATCTTGCTAAACTTCTCCGGAGGAAGAACCTTTCTAGCGAACTCTAAAAGAGCATCTATGTCCGGCGAGATGTATGAAACTGCCTTGTACTCTTCTACCAGCTCCTTTGCTATATCCTCAATATCTTTAAGGGTGATACCTTCTAAATTACTCGATTGCATGAGTACTTGTTGTATTTCAGTATCAGATAGATACTTCATAACCTCTACGGATACGTTTGGTGGAAGTGCCATCAGAAGAATGGCAGCCTTTTGTGCTTTGCTCAATTTATCCTTTGTTTCAGCCATGTTATAAAATTTTACCCCCTATGATTTTTTTCATTTAAGGTTCTCTTAACTTACGTTGACAAATGACAGAAATGTCATATTTTACAGGACATGGTACCAAGGGTTTACTTAGGCGTTGAGTGGATAGGCTTAGAGCGTGTGATATCACAGTTTCAACCTCCTCAAGAGTGCGGGGCATGCGTCAGTTTTTTGGGTATTGCGCGTAGTGCTCCTGAGGATGGTGATGTGGTAGAGCTTCACTACGAGGCTTTCCCAGAGATGGCACTGAAGAAGATGGAGGAGATAAGAAGGGAATCCATAGAAAAGTTTGGGGTAAAAGAGGTGTTTGTGCATCACAGGATAGGTGTGGTGAAGGTAGGCGAGCCCTCTTTTCTCGTTGTGGTGTACGGTGGGCATAGAGAGGAGACCTTTAAAGCATGTAGGTACGTGGTGGATGAGGTTAAAAAGAGGGTACCTATATGGAAAAAGGAAGTTTTTGCGGACGGAAAAGGTGAATGGGTCCTGGGAGCATGATAAGGGATAAGCTTGACAGACCTTTAAAGAGTCTAAGGGTGTCTGTAACGGACAGATGCAACTTTAGGTGTGTTTTTTGTATGCCCTCGGATGGTGATTACCAATTTTACGCAAGGGAAGAGATACTGAGCTTTGAGGAGATTACAAGGGTTGTAAGAGTATCCATGAGTTTGGGAGTGGAAAAGGTAAGGATAACGGGCGGGGAGCCCCTTTTGAGAAGACACTTGGAGCGTCTTGTGGAGATGATCCATCAACTTGGTATAAAAGACATAAGCCTCACTACAAACGGCTTTCTGCTTAAAGAGAAGGCGCAGACCTTAAAAACCGCTGGGTTAAAGAGGGTAACTGTTAGTCTCCCTTCTTTAAGGGATGAGACCTTTTCAAAGCTGGTAGGCAAAGATGTGAAAGTGGCGCAAGTGATAGAAGGTATAGAGAAGGCGATAGATGTGGGCTTGACCCCCGTTAAGGTAAACGTATGTGTTATAAAGGGACTAAACGATGATGAGGTTGTAGAGATTGCCGGTTTTTTCAAGAAGATGGGTGTTGTAGTACGATTCATAGAGTTCATGGACGTGGGCACTCTTAACGGTTGGTCTTTGGACAAGGTGTTTAGCGCAGACGATATCCTGAGTCTCTTATCAAGGTACTACAAGTTTAGAACTTTAGGAAGGGAGTATGGAGAAACATCCCTTAAGTTTGTTTACGAAGACGACGGAGTAGAGTTTGGAGTGATCCCATCCATCACAAAGCCCTTTTGCGGTAGTTGTACGCGTCTGAGGTTAACCGCAGACGGCACTCTGTACACATGTCTTTTTAGTAGTAAAGGATACAATCTCAAAGAGCTTCTAAGAGGCGGAAGGAGCGATGAAGAGATAAAGGATTTTATAAGAAGCGCGTGGGAAAGCAGGGATGATAGATACTCGGAAGAGAGGTTGGAAAGGTTAGAAAAGCACACCAGAAAGGTTGAGATGTTTAAGGTGGGTGGATAAGTTGGACTTTGTTGCGTAAATAAACGCATGACGGTAAAGTGTAGCCTTATGCTTTCGGTAAAGGTTTTAGTTAACCACAGTTTGAGATTACCCTATATTCCTACTTTAGCGGAGTGTATTTATTTATTCAACAAATTGTTTAGTGAAAATACTAGCCTGGGTAGCCATCAGCCACAAGCGAGGACTCGCCTCAATACTAAAGTTTTGTATTTATTTCAATCAAAGAAAGCATTAAAATACATCATATGTTAATAATAGCTGGTCCGTGTGTTATAGAGAGTGAGAAGGTTTTATTTGAGGTTGCACAGGAGCTAAAAAGGCTCTCTCATAAGTTTGAAGAGTTTGAGTTTGTTTTCAAAGCTTCCTTTGACAAGGCCAATAGATCTTCCCATAGATCCTTTAGAGGTCCTGGTCTGGAGGAGGGTTTAAAGGCTCTAAGCAGGGTAAAGGAAGAGTTTGGTCTAAAGATAACCACTGACGTTCACGAAACGTGGCAGGTAAAGCCCGTTGCTGAGGTTGTGGATATTCTCCAGATACCTGCCTTTCTCTGTAGACAAACAGACCTTATACTAGAGAGCGCAAAGAGCGGTAAGACAGTCAACGTAAAAAAGGGACAGTTTTTAGCCCCGTGGGATGCAAAAAACATAGTGGAAAAGTTAAAGTTCGGTGGAGCAAAGGATTACTACATAACGGAAAGGGGTGTATCCTTCGGTTATAACAACCTGGTAGTGGACTTTAGAAGCTTGGTTATCATGAAAGAGTTTACAAAGGTCATCTTTGATGCCACTCACAGCGTGCAGGTTCCGGGCGGTATGGGAGACAGGTCTGGCGGTCATAGGGAGTTTGTAAAACCTCTAATACGTGCGGCGGTAGCGGTAGGTTGTGATGGTCTGTTCATGGAAACCCACCCAGACCCAGATAATGCCCTTTCGGATGGTCCCAACATGCTACCCTTAAGGGAGTTAGAAGAAGTTCTCCATACGGTTCAGAGTATACGTAGCGCTCTATCTTCGTACTCCACTGGGTAGTTGTTGCTAAAGCAAGCATCGCAAAAACTATTAGAGTCCTTTACACAGCTTCTCAGCCCTTCAAGGCTTAGGTATTTTAGGGAATTGGCACCAACAAAATTCCTTATCTCCTCAACGCTGAACCTGTTGGCTATCAGCTCTTCCCTTGTAGGTGTGTCTATCCCGTAGTAGCAAGGACCTACAACAGGTGGAGAAGCTATCCTAAGGTGTACCTCTTTTGCCCCTGCGTTTTTTAGCATGGCTACGATCTTCTTTGAAGTGGTTCCTCTTACTAAAGAGTCGTCTATGACTACTATCCTCTTCCCCTCTATAGCTGCTCTGTTGGGATTTAACTTCATAAGGACCTTTACATCCCTTAACTCTTGCGTTGGTTCTATAAAGCTCCTTCCCACGTAGTGGTTTCTTATCAAGCCAAGCTCTAAAGGCAGTCCTTTCTCTTGAGCGTAACCTAAGGCCGGCACAAGACCAGAGTCCAAAACGGGCACCACCACGTCAGCATCCACATCGTCCTCTTCTGCCAGCCTTTGCCCCATAGCCTTTCTCACTTTGTAAGTCCAATCACCGAATATGTAGCTTTCAGGCTTGGAAAAGTACACAAACTCGAAAATGCACATAGAAGGACAATCCACTTTAAAAGGCATGTAGCTCCTTATCCCTTTTTCGTCCAGTACGAGAACCTCTCCAGCCTTTACCTCTCTCCAGAGCTCACCACCCAGAATGTCAAAGGCACAGCTCTCAGACGCAAACAGTATAGTATCCTTCAGCCTACCCATTAATAAGGGTCTAAAGCCCTTTGGATCTCGAGCAACCACCATCTTGTTTTTAAAGAGAAATATGAGACTGTAAGCACCTTTAACCTTAGAAAGAGCGTAAAGAACGTGTGGGATTAGATCCTCATCCTCTGGATGAATCTGTAAACCTTCCGGTATGTACCTTCCCATTCCCATCAGAAGGGGGATAACCTCCGTGTCCGATGTATGCTCCAACTGTATGCCAGCCTTTTCAAGCTCTAACCTTAGGGTTTGGTAATTGACAAGGTTTCCGTTGTGTACCAGTGCCACCTTACCCATAGGTGTGTTTTTAACTATAGGTTGAGCGTTAACAACTCCATCGTCGCCCGCTGTTGAATACCTAACGTGAGCTATAGCCATACGCCCCTTGAGGTCCTTTAGATCATCCTTGCGTATTGCTTCTAAGACAAGACCGGGTTTTTTTAAAAGCTTTATGTTCTCTCCATCTGATACAGCTATTCCTACGCTCTCTTGCCCTCTGTGCTGGAGCGCATATATGCCGTAGAAGGCGAAAACTTCCGCTCCTTCTGCATTATAAACACCAAAGATACCGCACATACCTAAAAATTTAAACACACAAATACAAAATGGGTTTTCTCAGGCTTTGTTGCTTAAATTAGCGTTTGATTTATTTATGCAACAAAGTCAAAAAGGATATACTTTATACCTATGGGGAGGCATGTACACAGCCCTGATGGGAAGTTCGATCTCCTGCGAGTTTTCAGAACTAGGTTTATTAGGTCTTCATTAAAACTTGTATCTGTGGCTTTGGTGCTTATCGCTTCATGTGGTCCAAAGATGGGCACTTTGGAAGATTACGAGAAGAGGAACCCATACCCAGGCTCAGATAAAGAGAAGGTAGAGTACGCTTCCAGGGGGAGTCTGATGCCTAAAGATGGTGAGTTTAACCTGTTTACCGACACAAAGGCTCGTAAGGTTGGTGATGTTATATTCGTGCAGGTGGTAGAGAGCCTTAACGTGGTGGAAAGCGTGGCTACTCAGACGCAAAGGTCTGCATCTGTTAAAGAAGGTATATCTTCACTCTTTGACCTTGATAAAGACCTGTTGGATGTACTGAGTGTTCAAGGTAGCGGACAGATGCAGACACAGTCAGGTGGAAGAGTCCAACAGTCGGGAGTTCTTACCACAAGGCTTGCGGGAAGAGTTATGAAGGTCTATCCAAATGGTACCATGCTCATAGAGGCAAAGAAAAACTTTTACATGGACAACGCTCAAAGGGAGATGGTTTTGAGGGGCATAGTCAGAAGGGAGGATATAGACACCTCCAACGTGGTAACGAGCGATAAGATAGCCAATTTGGAGGTGTTTATAGACGGTAAGGGATTCTTAGCGGACGGAGGAAGTCCAGGATGGTTAGCACGTATATTGGCAAAGTTATTACCCTTCTGATACTGTCTTTTGGGCTTGGCTTTGCCACCAAGGTAAGGGACATAGCCACCATAGAGGGCAACAGAAGCAATTTCTTAATAGGATACGGTATAGTAACCGGCTTAAAGGGGACGGGGGATGGAAAGAGCACTTTCTTTACCGTAAGAAGCATAGCAAACATGCTTAGAAACATGGGGATAAACGTAGACGAAAGGAGAATGACGGTAAAAAACGTGGCGGCTGTGATGGTCGTAGCAAAATTACCACCTTATGCCAAACCGGGTATGAGTATAGACGTAGAAGTCTCTTCCCTTGGAGATGCCAAGAGTCTGGAAGGTGGAACTCTTTTAATGACACCGCTTAGAGGTCCAGACGGTAAAATCTACGCCGTAGCGCAGGGACAGGTAATAGTGGGCGGGTATGAAGCTAGGCAAAGGGGCACAGGTCAGGTTCAAAACGTACCCACAGTGGGGAGAATTCCAAACGGTGCCACCGTGGAGGCGGAGCTGCCTTTTAGCGCAGACTTTAGGGAGGTAAACCTTTACCTTGACAATCCGAGCTTTTCAATGGCAAAGCTTGTGCAAGACAGGATAAACGCAGAATTTGGCATGAACGTAGCTCAGGCTCTGGACAGCGCAACGGTAAAACTTACCATACCCCATGGTTTTTCTCCGGTGGACTTTTTAGCAAGGGTTGAGGATGTAGGTCTGGATGTACCATCCGTTGCAAAGGTGGTAATAGACGGTAGGTCTGGTGTTGTTTTGTTAGGCGGGGACGTTAGGATAAGCCCTGTTTCTGTAGCGGTTGGTACTCTTACCGTGACTATTGTGGAAAGACCTGAAGTCTCTCAACCACCACCCTTATCACCCGGTGAGACGGTAGTGGTACCAAGGACGGAGGTACAGGTGAAGGAAAAAGAAGGACGTTTTACGCAGATAACGGGGACAACGGTTGGAGAGCTTGTAAACACACTCAACAAAATAGGGGCTACACCTAGGGAGATCATATCCATCCTTCAAGCTATAAAACAGGCAGGCGCACTAAAGGCTAAGCTGGAAGTGTTATAATAGATTGTATGGGTATAAGGGTTGGAATAAACGGCTTTGGTAGAATAGGGAGGTCCTTTTTCAGAGCGGTCTTTTCAAACAGGGATGATATCCAAATAGTTGCGGTCAACGACCTTACCGACCCCAAAACACTCGCACACCTTCTAAAGTACGATTCTGTCCATGGTGTGTTTAAAGGCAGTGTTACCGCGGGTGATGGGTACATAGAAGTTGATGGAAACAAAGTAAAGGTCTTTTCAGAAAAGGATCCTGCTCAGATACCTTGGGGAGAAATGGGTGTGGAGGTGGTTTTGGAGTCTACTGGAGCTTTTACAAGCAGGGATAAGGCGGAGTTGCATCTTAGGGATACGGTAAAAAGGGTGGTTATATCAGCGCCGGCCAAGAACCCAGACATCACCATAGTGATGGGCGTAAATCACCACCTTTACGACCCAGAAAAGCATAAGGTTATATCCAATGCGAGCTGCACCACAAACTGCTTGGCTCCCGTTGTGAAGGTGCTTCACGAACGCTTTGGAATAAAGAAAGGATACATGGTAACTGTACACGCCTACACAAACGACCAGAGGGTGCTCGACCTGCCACACAAGGACCTAAGAAGGGCAAGAGCCGCCGGAATCAACATCATCCCAACCACCACGGGCGCTGCAAAGGCTATAGGTGAGGTTATTCCTGAGCTCAAAGGTAAGCTAGATGGCAGTGCAAGAAGGGTTCCGGTAGCCGATGGTTCACTTATAGACCTGACAGTCAGCGTTGAGAGGCCACCATCTTCCGTAGACGAGGTAAACCAAGCCATAAAGGAGTATGCTGAAGGAGAGCTAAAGGGAATACTACAGTACTGCGAAGAGCCTATAGTATCTCAGGATATAATAGGAAATCCTCATTCTTCCATATTTGATGCGGGGCTAACCCAGGTGATCGAGGACATGGTTCATGTGGCTGCTTGGTATGACAACGAATGGGGTTACTCTTGTAGACTTGCGGACCTTATAGCCTACATAGGCGGGCGTTGAAATCCTTAAAAAGTCTGTTAAACTATTATATTTTGACGGGGTGTAGCTCAGGTGGTAGAGCACCGGCTTTGGGAGCCGGGGGTCGCAGGTTCAAGTCCTGTCGCCCCGAGGGCCCGTAGCTCAGCTGGACAGAGCAAGGGATTTCTAATCCCTAGGTCGGGGGTTCGAGTCCCTCCGGGCCCGCTTTTGATCCATGGATGGGGATTTAGCTCCAAGGTCTTTAACGCTTTACCTGGTATCAAGGTAGACCTTCCTGGGCATGGAAAATCCCTAAAGCTTCCCTACAGTGGTTTGCTCAAGCTTGCGGAGAATTTATCCAAGAAGATCCCTTCCAACGTAGACATCGTAGGCTGGTCTCTGGGTGGTTCTATAGCCCTTTTGATAGCTTTGCTTTTTCCCCACAAGGTTAACAGGCTTGTCCTGATAGGTTCAACTGCACATTTTGCTTCCTGTTGGGAGGAGAAAAACCTAAGGGGTTTTATGTGGAGGCTCAAGAGGGAAGGAATGGAGTTTATCAAGCAATTTAGAAGGATGGCTTACAAAAACTTCGAGGATGATATAGACCTATCTACCGCTAGGGTCCTTCTTGAGGATTTCATAAAACTAAACCTAAGGGAGAAGTTACACAAGATCAAAAAGGACGTTTACATAATTCACGGGAAAGAGGATAGAGTGGTGCCTTTAGAGTGCGGTGTAAGTTTGCACCGAGCCATAAAAGGGAGTAAATTTATACAACTTGCAGGAGGTCATTTACCACACGGTTATGAGAGTGTTATCCTTAAGATTCTCAAAAGCGTGTAAAACCTACGAAGAATGGGCTATCCCTCAAAGGATCTCAGCCCAAACGCTTATAAACTTTGACAGCGTCGAGCTTCCCTTGCTGGATGTTGGGTGTGGGACGGGCTTTGTCAGCAGTCACGTAAAGGGAGCTGTAGGAGTAGACATATCCATTAATATGCTAAAACTCTACAAATCAAAGGGAAATAGGGCTGTGTTGGGAGATGCTCATAGCTTACCCTTTAAGTGTAAGACCTTTAACACGGTCATAAGCAACTTTGCCCTTCACTGGACGCACCTAGAAACCTCCTTTAGAGAGATCTTCAGAGTCTGCAAAAAAACCTTTCTCTGTGGCATCCCCGTAGAAGGCAGTCTAAAGGAGCTAAACTTTCCCTTCCCTACGCAGGAAGGGATTTTAAGCCTTGTGGAAGGTTTAGGTGGTAAGATAAGGAAGGTAAAAAGGATGAGAATAGATATCCCCTTTGAAAGTTGGGACCTTATAAGGTTCTTCCATTACACGGGAACGTCGTACAACCCAAACCTTAAAGGTGTTATAATCTCAAGAAGGGAGCTACAAAAAATGGTCTCGCTTGTTAAGAACCCTTACTTTGACGTTCTCTTTTTTTCGTGCGAGGTAGGAGAATGAGGAGGTTAAAGATGTTGTCCTTTGCGTTAGCTTTGCTTTTTATGCTCCTTGCGATCGATGGCTGCAAAGCTCAAAAACAAGAAATGAAAGAAGGTGTTAACTACACTAGCTCGCTTCCTATAGATGCGGTGGGACTTTCACAGATAGAGAGGGAGTTAACATCTATCGTAGAAAAAGTGTCGCCGTCTGTAGTTACCATATTTGCCATCCAGGAAGTAAGAGCACCTTCCATGGATTTCCCCTTTATCTTTCCCATGCCCCCTCAGGAAAGACAGTCTTTAGGTTCTGGCGTTATCCTTTACTACAGGGATGGAAAGTTTTACATACTTACAAACAGCCATGTTGTCCAAAACAGTAGGGAGATAAAGGTAAGGTTGGACAAGCATACGGAAAAAAAGGCTAGGGTTGTGGGTGTTGACCCAAGGACGGACGTTGCGGTCTTGGAAGTCAGTGCTAAGGACGTGAAAAACCCAGAAAGCAGATTGGCAAAGATAGGAGACTCTGACCAACTCAAGGTGGGACAGATAGTCATAGCTATAGGTAATCCCTACGGGTTAGAGCGTACTGTTACCATGGGCCTTATATCCGCGCTAAAACGTAGTATAGGCGTTACTCAGTACGAAAGCTTTATACAGACAGATGCAGCCATAAACCCTGGTAATTCCGGTGGTCCCTTGGTAAACATAAAGGGAGAAGTTATAGGGATAAACACCGCTATACTGGCTGAAGGGCAGGGTCTGGGCTTTGCCATACCTATAAACCTAGCAAAATGGATAGCGGATCAACTTATTGAAAAAGGTAAGGTGGTTAGAGGATGGCTCGGTGTAGTCATACAGGATATAACACCAGACATCACAGAAGCCATAGGCGTCAAAGAGGGCATTATAATAGCCCAGATAGCTCCTTCCAGCCCTGCAGAAAAGGCAGGTCTTAAGGTGGGAGATATAATCACCTCAGTAGACGGTCAGAGAATAGAGTCCGTTAGAGACCTACAGTTTAAGATCATGAAGACTCCACCTGGAACACAGATAACACTCGGTGTAATTCGTAGTGGTAAGGAGATGCAGATTAAGGTGAACGTGGGAGAGATGCCCGATTCGCCAGAGAGGGCTCAATCGGTGGAGGATACGCAGGACTTGGGTTTAGCCCTTAGGAACCTAACACCCGACGAAGAAAAAAGACTAGGCATCAAAGGTGTGCTCATAACCGGCGTGGCAAGTGGTAGCTTGGCTCATAGAAGTGGTCTAAGGCCCGGAGACGTAATCATGGCTGTCAACAATATGCCCGTATCCAGCGTAGAGGAATTTATCAAGGTGATAGATTCTGCGAAGAAAGGAGAAAGGGGTAAGGTTTTACTCTTGATAAGAAGGGGACAAAACAATATTTACCTAGTCCTCAATTTAAGGTAGGTGCCATGTTGCCAGATACAGAGCAAGAACTTATCAACCAATACCTAAAAAGGGTATCCAAGATACAACTCCTGTCTCCTGAAGAGGAGAAGGAGATAGCCAAAAGAGCAAAGGAAGGGGATCAGGAAGCTTTCAAAAGACTGGTAGAGTCAAACCTGAGGTTTGTGATAAGTATAGCGAAACAGTATCTGGGTTATGGTCTTCCCCTCTCTGAGCTCATAGCGGCAGGAAATCACGGGCTTATAGAAGCAGCAAAGAGATTCGACCCAGATAGGGGTGTTAAGTTCATATCCTATGCGGTATGGTGGATCAGACAGGCCATCATGCAAGCACTTTCCCAACAAACAGGAGCGGTGCGTATACCCCTAAAGCAGTCCCATCTTATAAACAAGATAAGTAGCATATACAGCAGGCTGTTCAAAGAGCTGGAAAGAGAACCCACCTCTGAGGAAGTAGCCTATGAGTACACAAAAGAGTACGTAATAAGGGACCTACAGAACGAGCTTGGTAGAGATCCTACGGAAGAGGAGATAGAAGAAAGGATAAAGAAAGAGGGTTACAGGATAGACCCAGATAGCGTAGAAAGGGCTCTTCAGATATGTAAAGCTCCCCTTTCCTTGGATACACCGGTGAGCGAAAACGAAGATACCTTTTTCGTAGACTTTCTGAGCCAGCACGGTACCGCAGAGGTAGAGGAAAGGATAATAGACGAGGTTTTGGAAAAGGAGATAAGCGACCTGCTAGATAAGCTCCCGGAAAAGGAAAGGAGGGTTATAGAGTTACGTTTTGGGCTGAGAGGAGAAGAGCCAAGGACACTTAGGGAGATAGGAGATCTTCTTAACATATCAAGGGAAAGGGTGCGCCAGCTAGAAACGAGGGCTCTTAGGAAGTTGAGAAACATGGCTATGAAAAGACACTTAAAAGACTTTCTAAGCTAATGCCACCGTCCATAATTCTCATAGATAAACCAAGAGGTTTGACATCCTCGCAAGTTGTAGAAGGTGTAAAGAGAAAACTCCAAGCTAAAGTGGGGCATACGGGCACGTTGGACCCAATCGCCACCGGTTTGTTGATCTTATTGGTGGAAGAGGCTACCAGGTACGCCAACCTTTTTTTAAACCTTCCAAAAAGCTACATAGCTCAGGGTAAACTAGGAGAGATAACGGATACCTTCGATAGCGAGGGCGTAGTCTTGGAAACAAGACCTGTAGACGTTAAATGCGACGATTTAAGGAATGTAATTGGTACTTTTTTAGGTAGCATGCTACAAAAACCACCGATTTACTCTGCCAAAAAGGTAAAGGGTAAAAGAGCCTACAAGCTTGCAAGAAAGGGAAAAAGTTTAGATTTGAAGGAAGTAAGGGTAGAGATTTACAAGGCGGAGCTTATAGATTGTCAACTGCCTTACTTTGAAG
>OFGS01000123.1_pt1 | contig 21774 bp, 23 predicted proteins | sample 1521851 | NCBI WGS metagenome assembly OFGS01 (sample SAMEA3142070, study PRJEB24117) | hot springs metagenome
TTCAACTGTAAATACAGCTTGTTGTACCGTCAACATGCGATTCACCTCCTTGTCTATCAATATTCACATCATAGACAGGAAAAGCAAAAAATATTCAGCTCACTTGATCATGTGGCTGAATAGTTACGAATTTTTTTATTTATATAAAAATTAAACATATCGTTCCATACGTGAATACACTTGCAACGAGAGCGTAAATTTTTTAAAATAATGTGTATAATGAAATAATGGAAAATGACGGTGAAAAGGAGTAGTAGTAAACAAATGGTCGACAGAGAGTTGACGGACGGTGCGAGTCAACCGAAGTTTGTTTACGAACTCGCCTTGGAGTCGCGTATGCGAATGAAGTAGCGTGCGCCGTGAATCTGCGTTAATGATGAAAGTGAGTGCACGATTCGTGCGCTAACAAGGGTGGTACCGCGGGAGAATCCTCTCGTCCCTTTTCGGGATGAGAGGTTTTTTGTTTTTCATTTTTGTTAAAAATGAACAAAAAGGAGGTTTGTCACGTGAGTTTTAATCATCGTGAAATCGAAAAAAAATGGCAAAAGTATTGGGAAGAAAATAAAACGTTTCAAACGACAGAAGATGACGGGAAGAGAAAGTTTTATGCGCTCGACATGTTTCCATATCCGTCAGGGGCAGGTTTGCATGTTGGACACCCTGAAGGGTATACAGCGACAGACATTTTAGCGCGCATGAAGCGCATGCAAGGATATAACGTGCTACATCCGATGGGGTGGGATGCGTTCGGATTACCAGCTGAGCAGTATGCGCTTGATACCGGAAATGATCCAGCGGAATTTACGGAAAAAAATATTAACAACTTCCGCCGTCAAATTAAATCGCTCGGTTTTTCATATGACTGGGATCGCGAAGTGAACACGACCGATCCGAACTATTACAAATGGACACAATGGATTTTCTTAAAGTTGTATGAAAAAGGATTAGCGTATATGGATGAAGTGCCGGTCAACTGGTGTCCTGCACTAGGGACGGTGCTTGCGAATGAAGAAGTCATTGATGGTAAAAGTGAGCGCGGTGGTCACCCGGTCATTCGTAAGCCGATGAAACAATGGATGCTTCGCATTACGGCATATGCTGATCGCTTGCTTGAAGACTTAGAGGAGCTTGATTGGCCGGAAAGCATTAAAGAAATGCAACGAAACTGGATCGGTCGCTCGGAAGGAGCGAACATTCATTTCCAAGTTGATGGACATGATGAAACGTTTACGGTGTTTACAACACGTCCCGATACGTTATTCGGCGCAACTTATGCGGTGCTCGCTCCTGAACATCCGCTCGTTGAAAAAATTACAACACCGGAACAAAAAGAAGCTGTCGAAGCTTATTTAAAACAAATTCAAAGCAAAAGCGACCTTGAGCGCACAGATTTGGCGAAAGAAAAAACAGGTGTATTTACGGGAGCGTATGCGATCAATCCGGCTAATGGTGAAAAATTGCCAATTTGGATTGCAGATTATGTGTTAATGAGCTACGGCACGGGGGCAATTATGGCGGTGCCAGCGCATGATGAGCGCGATTATGAGTTCGCGAAAAAATTCAATTTGCCGATCAAACAAGTCGTTGCTGGTGGCGATATTTCGAAAGAAGCGTACACAGGTGACGGGGAACACGTGAACTCTGATTTCTTAAACGGGTTAAATAAAGAAGAAGCGACGAAAAAAATGATTGAATGGCTAGAAGCAAACGGAAAAGGTGAGAAAAAAGTATCGTATCGCCTCCGCGATTGGTTGTTTAGCCGCCAACGTTATTGGGGCGAACCGATTCCGATCATCCATTGGGAAGACGGCACGATGACACCAGTGCCAGAAGAGGAATTGCCGCTTGTATTACCAAAAACGGATGAAATTAAACCGTCAGGCACAGGAGAGTCTCCGCTAGCCAACATTGAAGAATGGGTCAATGTCGTTGATCCGAAAACGGGCAAGAAAGGTCGTCGCGAAACGAATACGATGCCACAGTGGGCAGGAAGTTGCTGGTATTATTTGCGCTATATCGATCCGCATAACGAAAAGCAATTAGCCGACCCTAAAAAATTAGAAAAATGGTTGCCTGTCGACATTTACATTGGCGGCGCTGAACATGCGGTATTACACTTGTTATATGCACGTTTTTGGCATAAGTTTTTATACGATATTGGCGTTGTGCCGACGAAAGAGCCATTCCAAAAGCTATTTAACCAAGGAATGATTCTTGGGGAAAATAATGAAAAAATGAGTAAGTCGAAAGGAAATGTCGTCAACCCAGATGATATCGTTGAAAGCCATGGCGCCGATACGTTACGTTTATACGAAATGTTTATGGGACCGCTAGAAGCATCGATCGCATGGTCGACAAAAGGGCTTGACGGTGCACGCCGTTTCCTCGATCGTGTATGGCGTCTATTCGTTGAAGAGAACGGTCAACTAAATCCGAAAATCGTTGACAATCCAGAAACAGATACGCTTGAACGTGTATACCATCAAACGGTGAAAAAAGTAACAGAAGATTACGAAGCGCTTCGTTTTAATACCGCCATTTCACAATTAATGGTATTCATTAATGAAGCATATAAAGCGCCTGTATTGCCGAAAGTATACATGGAAGGATTCGTAAAACTGTTATCGCCAGTTTGTCCGCACATTGCTGAAGAGTTGTGGGAAAAACTAGGTCATAGCAACACGATTGCTTACGAAGCTTGGCCAGCATACGATGAAGCAAAATTAGTTGAAGATGAAGTCGAAATTGTCATTCAAGTGAATGGAAAAGTACGTACAAAACTACATGTGCCAGCTGATGCAACGAAAGAACAACTTGAGCAATTAGCAATGGAAGACGAAAAAATTAAAGAACAAATTGAAGGAAAAACGGTGCGTAAAGTCATTGCAGTACCAGGTAAACTAGTCAACATCGTTGCCAATTAACGAAGAAAACCCTCCCACACATGCGGTGGGAGGCTTTCTTTAAAAGAAAGGGAGAGATGGATGAAAGAAATGACAGCGGCGCAATTAAAACAAATGATCGAAGCCGGGGAGCGAATTCAGGTTATTGACGTGCGTGAAGATGAAGAAGTCGCTTTTGGAATGATTCCGTCGGCGATTCATATAAAAATGGGGGATATCCCTCATCGAATGAACGAATTAGATAAAAATGAAACGTATATGATTATTTGCCGTTCAGGTGTTCGCAGTGAACATGTTTGTACGTATTTAGAGGCGCACGGTTACAACGTATGCAACATTGTTGATGGGATGCTCGGCTGGGACGGAGAAGTTGTGTAAAGATAAAACAATAAGATCGCTTTGTGGCGATCTTATTGTTTTGCATATATGGCAGCGTGCATTCCAGCGAGTCGTCCGGTGACGAGTGCGGCGGTAATATTGTAGCCGCCTGTATAACCGTGAATGTCTAAAATTTCTCCGCAAAAATAAAGACCTTTCATTAACTTCGATGCCATTTCCTTCGGATGCACTTCTTTCACTGACACTCCACCCCCTGTGACGAACGCTTTTTCAAGCGGCAACGTGCCATGAACAGAAAAAGAAAACGTCTTGCATATCGTGACGAATGCGCGAACTTTGTCGTGCCCTAACGTACTCGCGGTCGTTTGCGGGTCGATCGCTACTCGTTCAAGTAAAAATAATATATATCGCTCAGGAAGAGGGAGAAGTGCCTTTACAATATTTTTTATCGTTTTTTTCGGTTCTTCTTTTATGGCACGTACAATGCGTTGAAATAACACTTCTTCTTTATCATCTGGCAAGGCATCGATCGTCATCATAACGGACGGTTGCTTTTTTAATTGTTTGACGACAAATTGGCTACAACGTAGTGCTGCCGGTCCTGAAACCCCAAAATGTGTAAAAATCATATCCATACGATGTGTCACGATTCGTTTCCCTTTTGCGTTTAATACGCTTAACGCGACGTCACGCAACGATAGCCCTTGTAACGTTCGCTCTTGAATAAATGGCTCATGAGAAATGATTGGCACTTCGGTTGGGAACAGTTCTGTAATCGTATGTCCAGCTTTTTCGGCCCACGCGTAACCGTCACCTGTCGAACCTGTATGAGGCACAGACTTTCCACCGACGGCAACGACGATAGCCTTTGCGCGAATGATTTCTTCTGTTTCAAGTTTCACCCCGTACACTGCGCCATCTTTATATTCAATGTCCTTCACACGTGTGTGAACGCGAATATGTACACCTAAGCGTTTTAACTCACGAAGAAGAGCTTGTACGACAGATTGAGCGCTATCGCTGATGGGGAACATGCGACCGTGGTCTTCTTCTTTCAACGGGACACCGAGCCGTTCGAAAAAACGGATAATATCCTCATTATTAAATACCGAAAAGGCACGATATAAAAAACGACCGTTTCCTGGGATATGTTGAATGAGTTCATCCACCGGCCGTCGATTTGTGACATTACATCGTCCACCGCCCGAAATGGCTAATTTTCGACCAAGCTTATCCCCTTTATCAAGGAGAAGTACACGTCCCCCTTGTTCGCCGGCGGCAATGGCAGCCATTAACCCTGACGGCCCTCCACCGATCACTACGACATCATATATCATGACTTTCACGTCCTTTCTGTTAAAATTATAATGATTTTATGAAAAAGAAAAAAGTGTGCTAAAATAAGTGAAGCAATGAATCCGTTAAGGAAGGGATAATATGTCGTCATCAAAATTGTTGCGCGGGACGTTTATTTTAACTGGGGGTGTATTTTTATCTCGCATTTTAGGACTTATATACGTCTTCCCATTTTACCAACTCGTTGGTAAACAAGGGGGGGCACTTTATTCATACGGCTACGTTCCATATACGTTGTTTATTAGCATTGCCACGATGGGTGTGCCGCTGGCGGTATCAAAGTTTGTGTCGAAATACAATGCACTTGGGGAATATGCGATCGGGCGAAAATTGTTTCGTTCAGGCGTTACGTTAATGGCGATTACCGGATTTCTCGCTTGGCTCATTTTATATATGAGCGCACCGTTGTTAGCGCCATTTGTCGTCAATGATGATGGACACGGCAACTCCATTGCTGATGTTACTTCCGTGATTCGTGCCGTTAGTTTTGCTTTATTGCTCGTGCCGATGATGAGCTTAATTCGTGGATTTTTTCAAGGGCATGAATCAATGGGGCCAACAGCGTTGTCGCAAGTTATTGAGCAACTTGTGCGCATCGTCTTTTTGCTTTTAGGGAGCTACATCGTGTTGCGTATTTTTGAAGGCTCGCTCACAACAGCAGTTCAAGTGGCGACGTTTGCGGCATTTGTCGGAGCGGTTGGTGGACTAGCTGTGTTATTGATGTATTGGTTCAAGCGTAAAACATTTTTAGATGAGCTGTTAAAACAAGATCGCGGCACCATTGATATGTCATTAAAAGACATGTATAAAGAATTGATTGCTTACGCTGCTCCCTTTGCGTTTGTTGGTCTAGCTATGCCGCTATATCAACTGATTGATCAATTTACGTTTAACAAGGCGATGGCGAGCATTGGGCTTGGAGCCATATCGGAAGATGCATACGGCATTTTCAACGTATGGGCGCAAAAACTCGTCATTATTCCGGTTACGTTAGCTACATCGTTTAGCTTAACGCTTATTCCGACGATTACGAAAGCGTACGTGCAAGGGGAGAAGAAACAGTTACGGAAATATTTGAATGATACGTTTCAAGTTGTCATGTTTATTACGTTGCCTGCTGTTATCGGTATGGCACTTTTGTCTGAATACGTATATGCTGCTTTTTATAGTTATGATCCACTCGGAACAGAAGTGTTGCGCGCATATGCACCGACAGCTATTTTCTTTGCATTATTTTCTGTTACGGCTGCCATTTTACAAGGAATCAATAAACAAAAATTTACCGTTATTAGTTTATGTATTGGGTTGTTGTTCAAATTGCTTTTTAACTATATGTTTATCGTTTCTTTTGAAACGGTGGGAGCTATTTTGGCAACGACGATTGGATACGCTTTATCGGTCGGGATAAACTTATGGATCATTCAACGTTACACAAATTATCGTTATCATTTCGTCGCTAAGCGCATATTGTTTATGGGAATTTTAACAGCGATCATGTGTGCTGTCGTTTGGCCGATTGTAAAACTAATTGATCGTTTCTTTCATTACAACGGCAGCATGGTTCAATCGGTCGCGATCGTTGCGTTCGGTGGATTCATTGGAGCGGCTGTTTATTTTTATTTAAGTGAGCGTTCAAACTTGTTGTATATGTTATTTGGAAACAGGTTTTCATTTTTGCGAAAAAAAGAAAAGAAGGCTGTATCGTAGCCTTCTTCTTTCTATTAGAAATCGCTGCTAAACGGGAATCCAAGCTGACGCTCAACGCGTTGAAGGCGTCGATTTAAATTGTTAATTTGTTGTTGTTGTCGCTCGGTGATGCGTTCAAGACGGTCGACGCGACGCTCAAGAGAACCGCTTGGAAATCCAGGTGTTCCAGGAAATCCAGGTGTTCCTGGGAATGTTGGTGTTCCAGGGAATCCCGGCATAAACGGAGTGCCTCCGTAATACGGCATACCAGGCATTTGCTGTTGTTGTTGGCGTTCATCCATTCGGAAAACTCCTTTCGCTTTGATCGTTACGTAGGCAGTATATGTGACAATTGCCATACGTGTATGGACGGATGCCTAAAAACGAAAAACATTTGGAGGGATTTTAGTGTTACGAATCGACAAACTGTTGGCAAATATGGGATACGGAACGAGAAAGGAAGTGAAAAAGCTATTAAAAGCAGGCGTCGTTAAAGTCGATGGGATGACGGTAAAAGATGCGAAAACGCACGTTGATCCTAAGGAACAAGTTGTTACCGTATGGGGGGAAGAAGTCGAGTATAAGCCGTTTATTTATCTCATGATGAACAAACCGAAAGGGGTTATTTCAGCAACGGAGGATGCGGTCGAAGAGACAGTTGTTGATTTGCTAGAAGAGGAAGATCGCATATTTGATCCATTTCCTGTTGGACGGTTAGATAAAGATACAGAGGGGCTATTGTTGTTAACAAATGATGGTCAGCTTGCTCATCAACTATTGTCACCGAAAAAACATGTTCCGAAAACGTATGAGGCGATCATTGATGGAGAAGTAACAGAAGAAGATGTTGCTGCCTTCCGGCGCGGTGTCGTGCTCGACGACGGGTATGAAACGAAACCAGCAAAACTTGTTATCGTTCGCTCCGGTTTACGTTCTGACGTGCAAATTACAATTACAGAAGGGAAGTTTCATCAAATTAAACGAATGTTCCAAGCGGTTGGCAAGCGAGTCGTTTACTTAAAGCGGGTTCAAATGGGACCGTTGACGCTTGATGAAACGTTAGAGCCTGGGGAATATCGCGAGTTGACGGATGAAGAAATCGCTTTATTAAAGGGAGAGAACAAAAAATAGGAACCTGCTAGGAGGTTCCGTCTATATGCACGCTGTTACGATGACATCTTGACTCTTTTTTTAGTTGTTGTCCATTTACCTTTGCTAGGGCTGTGAATTAAGTCGTTGTATGCTAACACGTTTAAATCCCGCTGAATCGTTCGTGGGGTAATGCCGAATTCGTCCACGAGCTCTTGCGTTGTCACTGTTCCTCTCTCGCTAATGAACATGTAGACGGACTTAATACGGGTTAGCATGCGATCGGTAGATGGTTTCAAATGATCACTCCCTATCGTCACATCATTCGCATGGTACAACAAAGATGAAAAACTAGATGTCTCATTATTTATTTTACACGAAAACATAAGAAAAATGCTATAAATTTGCTGAATTTTACACAATATTAACACAATTAATACCATATTTTTCTGTGGAAAGGATGAATGCAGCAATGAACGTGAACTGGATGGAAGAAGTAAAAAAGCGAGAGTCAGCGCTTTTGAAAGATTTGCAAACATTTTTGCGCATTCCAAGTGTGCGAAATGAACAGACAGCTACACAAGAGGCACCATTAGGAAAAGAGGTGTATGAAGCGCTTTGTTACATGCTAAAGCGTGGTGAAGAAGAAGGATTTGTTGCAAAAAACGTTGATGGATTAGCTGGTCATTTGGAAATGGGTAATGGTGAAGAGATTGTAGGGATATTATGTCATGTGGATGTTGTTCCCCCTGGTGACGGTTGGACGTTTGATCCGTTCGGGGGAACGATTGTAGATGGAAAAATTTATGCCCGAGGTGCACTCGATGATAAAGGTCCGACGATCGCTGCCTTTTATGCGATGAAAATTGTCAAAGAGCTCGGTTTACCGTTAGCTAAGCGCGTACGAATGATTATTGGAACAGATGAAGAGAGCGATTGGCAATGTGTTGAGCGTTATTTTCAAACGGAGCAAATGCCAACGCTCGGTTTTGCACCTGATGCGGACTTTCCAATTATTTATGCTGAAAAAGGAATCGCTGATTTTGATCTGATTCAACAGCCAACAAACGAGCGAAGTGAATGTATCCTTCTTTCGTTCCATGCCGGGCGCCGATACAATATGGTGCCAGACTTCGCTGAAGCGGCTTTGCGGTTAACAGATGGGGAAGCGATGAAAGAACGTTTTCTCGCATTTTTACAAGCACATGCTATTGACGGTGAAGCACATAGCGACGGAGAGACGTTCACTTTGCGCGTTCGTGGCGTTTCGGCTCACGGAATGGAACCGAACAATGGTGTAAATGCTGGATTATGGCTTGTGAAATTTTTGGAAAACGAACAACTTGATCCGCAAGCCAACGCGTTTGTTCGGTTTGTTTCCCAATATTTTTATGAAGATACGCGCGGAAGACGATTAGGGGTTGCACATACAAACGAGGAACTTGGTGATTTGACGATAAACGTTGGTGTTCTTTCATATACGAATGAATATGGTGGAAAGATCGGCATCAACTTGCGCTACCCTGTGACGAATGACATCGTGCATACGAAAAAAATGATTGAGCAAGTCGCTGAGCGTCATGCGTTTGCACTGACGGATTTTTCGAATTCTGCACCGCATTATGTAGCAAAAGATCATCCGCTCGTTCAAACGTTGCAACGCGTCTATGAAGAGCAGACGGGTGAACGAGCGTCACTACTTGCCATTGGCGGTGGAACATATGCTCGTTCGTTACAAGCTGGGGTAGCATTCGGCCCGTTATTTCCGAATCGTCCGGATGTGGCGCACCAAAAGGATGAGCATATGTTTATTGACGATTTGTTAAAAGCAACGGCCATTTATGCTCAAGCGATTTATGAGCTAGCAAAATGACAGTTTCCAAAAATATGTTATAATGAAAAGTGCCGTCGATCGTGACGGTACTTTTCGTTATTTTATTTGATATGGGGGATGTTTGTGTATACACGTATTTTTCGAGCATTTTATTTTTTACAGTTTTTTAGTTTTGGTTCGCTCTTTCCGTTGTTATCTGTATATTTAAAAGATGAAGTCGGTTTGTCTGGGACAGAAATTGGAATGATTATGTCCATTAGCCCGATCGTCATGATTTTTACTCAGCCTATTTGGGGGATGGCGAGTGATTATACGCGTAAGCCGGTTCAAGTATTAATGATATCTTTATTAGGGACCGCTTTATTCGGGCTGATGTATTCACTCGCTTACTCTTACGTATCGTTGCTTGTTATTGCTGCGCTGCTTGCAGTTATGCAAAGTGGCATCGTGCCTCTGTCTGATAGTATTACTCTTCATTATGTACAAAAGGCAAATGAGCGATATGGATCGATTCGGCTCTGGGGGGCGCTTGGGTTTGCATCGGCTGTTCCTGTCGCTGGACAAGTGGCTGAGTGGTTTCACCTCCGTTTTATTTTTTATATTTTCGTGACGTTGCTCATCATTTCAAGTGTATTAGCATGGAAATTACCGAGAGAGCAGGCAAATGCAAAAGTGAATATTCGTGAGGGAATGAAGGAGCTTATTCGCATTCCACCGTTTCTTTTATTTTTATTGACAACGTTTCTCGTTTTTGGACCGATTTATGCGAACAATTTTTATTTCGGTATTTTCATTACAGATTTAGGAGGAACGCTTGCAGGAGTGGGGATTGCATTTTTATTGGCGGCAGGTAGTGAGGCGCCGTTTATGAAATTTGCTGACGGTGTCGTTCGGAAATTCGGGATGATGAACGTGCTATTAGTCGCAACCGCTTTATCTTGTGCTCGTTGGTTGTTTTACTTTTTTGAGCCTCCGTTAATGGTCGTTTATGCGACAACGATTGTGCAAGGAGCGTCTGTTGGTTTATTTATTCCAGCAGCGTTGCAATACGTTCGCGATGTGACACCTGAACATGTGCGCACAACGGCTGTATCGCTCTATGCTACAGTTGGAAATGGACTTGGAAGCTGGTTTTGCACGTTTGTAGGAGGATATATTTTAGAGCGTTGGACGATCGAGCATGTATATTTATTTTTTGGATTGTTGACGCTTGGAGGAATGGTTATTTTCGCCTGGCAGTCAAAAAGGGCGTTGCATAAAGTATCGGAAATTTGATAAAATTTAGAAAATTGAAGGTAGGGGAGATGAATGCATTATTTTTTGGCGATCGCTTTGCCAGATGAAGTGAAGCGGCGGTTACATGCTTTCATTTCTGAGTGGGAAGCGCCATTTCGTCTGTTCGTTCATGAGGCGGATTATCATATGACGCTCGCGTTTTTAGGGCATGTCACGGGAGTCGAACGAAAACAAATTGCCCAACTAATGCCCGAGGTGGTAAAGAAACATCGAGCTTTTCCATTGCAACTAAGTGAAGTTCATTCGTTCGGTTCTCGCGTTTTATGGTATGGAGTGAAAGAGGAACCTCGTTTGTTTTCACTTCGTCAAGACGTGTATGATGTTTGTCAGCGTATTGGCTTTTCGCTAGATAGCCGGCCATTTACGCCTCATATTACACTTGCGAAAAAATGGAGTGGATCACTTCCGCTTTCGCTTGAGGCGTATCCGCGAAAAATGGATGAAGCGAACATTTCCTTTTTTGTTCGTGATGTTGTATTGTATGAAACGCATATGGATAAACATCCGAAATATAAGCCGATTATGCGCTTTCCTCTTTCACCATAAATAAGAGGAGGGGAAGAGATGGGGATTACGGTCATTCAAATTGGGGGATTGTATGCATTGTATATCGTCGGTTCATTCATTCAGCGACTGCTTCACGTTTCAATTCCAGGAAGTGTGATAGGAATGTTGCTATTGTTTTTTCTTTTAATGACAGGGATTGTGAAAGAAAAGTGGGTTGCGCGTGGCGCAAATATGCTTTTATCTCACTTAACCCTTTTGTTTATTCCGGCAACAGTTGGTGTCATGGATTATGTTGAGCTTTTTTCTGGAAAGGGGATATGGTCTGTCGTCATCGTTGTCATTAGCACAACGATCGTCATGCTGTTTGTTGGTTTGATTGGACAGTGGGCACAAACACGCGAACAAAAGCGACAACTGCGCGAGGTGAAGGGAGCATGATTGGAATCAGCTTGCTCGTCTTGACGATTTTTGTCTATATGGCTATGCGCAAATTGTATGTCCGCTTTTATTTTCCATTGCTCGTGCCGATTGCTACAAGTACAGTCGTGATGATCGTTACGTTATCGATTTTTCGTGTCTCATATGAGCAATATATGACTGGTGGAAAATGGCTCGTTCATTTGCTCGGTCCTGCAGTCGTCGCTTTAGCTTTGCCGCTCTACCAACATCGCCGTACGTTAAAACAGTTTTTATGGCCGTTGTTATGCAGTACATTTTTTGGCACAATGATCGGGATGGGGAGCGGCCTATTATTGGCTCGCCTTTTTCATTTACCGGAACAGGTCGTTCGTTCGATCATTCCGAAATCAGTTACATCGCCTGTAGCAATGGATATTGCGAAGTTGATTGATGGCATACCGACGCTTGCGGCAGTATATGTAATGATCGCTGGAATTTTTGGCGCGATGTTTGGCCCTAGCCTTTTTCGTATGTTTCGCATAACAACAGCATTAGGTATAGGGAGTGGGCTTGGCGCGGCTTCGCACGGGATTGGTACGGCAAAAGCGCTTGAAATCGGAAAAAAAGAGGCTGCCATTAGTTCTGTTGCGATGACGCTAAGTGCAATTTTCGCCTCTCTTCTTTGCCCGTTGTTGCTTTTGTTGTAGAATGAAAGTAACCATTTGATGCTGGAGGTTCGATTGTGGGACAGCTCATTAAGCTTCAAGATTATATTTCGCGCTACGAGCTAGATATTTACCATTATCCGAGCGAGTTTATTCGCTTGAAAAAAAAACAATGGGAACGAATGAAACAAGCATGGGAGGCGGGGCAACTCGTTCCGAAAGTACAGTCATCTGAGTCGTGGAAATGGCTTGAGGAAGAACCGTCGCTTTTCGATAAAATGAAACAAATATGGAAAAGGAAGAAAATAGAAGAAAAGGAGAACGATCAGCCGAAGGAAGAAGACGACTTTGCTTTTTCAGTTACGTCAGAGCCTCGCACGATAGAAGAGTTAAAAATATTATTTTTAGAGAAGTTATTTCAACTGCAAATTCGTTGGGCGAGTTCGACATTGACGGAAGAGTCCATTATTCATCCGAAATATTATCATGATGTATATTTAAAATATTTTTTACAACGGTTTCCTGACACATATTTATGTATGTATAAACCTGTATTTTTATTAAAAAAAGCACCGGTTGAGTTAAATACGATTCTCATTAGCCCAACAACGACGTGGTGCATTGCGTTTACAGACGAACAAAGCAACAACATTATCGTCGGTTCGGCAGATCGGTTTTGGACGGAGATGGTTGGCGGGATAGAACGAAAAATCGTCAATCCAATGACTTCGCTTTATCGAACGGAAAAAGTTGTCCAAACTATTTATAAACGATGTTCCGTTGATATGCCGATTAAGAAAGTGTTAATTAATCGCGAAGGGTATATTGATTATCGTTATGCTCCGAATGATCTAGAAATCATTGATCGCCGCCATTATGACGCATGGTTTATGTCGCTCAGACAGTTGACGATGCCGCTAAAGCATGTACAGCTCAAGGCTGCTCAATCGTTGCTAACATATTGTGATGCGCGCTATTATGATCCGCTTATAGTAGAAGAGATGGAAGAGGCTGACGAGTAAAGTTCAGCCTCTTTTTCAAAGGGGATCAGGACTCGGTTTACCAATGTAATACCCTTGGGCAAAATGAATACCGATTTCTCGACAGTATTCCAATTCTTCTTTTCTTTCAATTCCTTCGGCAAGAACGTGGATACCGAGCGTATTGGCGATATGCGTTACTTCTTTCAAAAATGTTTGTTTTTCTTTTTCTTGATCGCAGTTTTGAATGTAATGGCGATCGATTTTTACGTAATCTGGTTGCAGTGTCGAAAGCATATCGAGTGTTGAAAAGCCTGACCCGACATCATCTAGGGCTACTTTCATCCCTGATCTTTTGTACGTGGCGAATACGTTTTTTAGGTGATCAATATCAACGATTTTTTCGGTTTCAACCACTTCAAAAACGAGATCTCCCGGAGTTACGTTATATTGTTCGACAATGGAAAACGTATGACGAAGACAAAATTCAGGATTATAAATCGTTGATGGTAAAAAGTTAATAAAGCTTTTAATCCCTTTTTTTATTTTCGCACGCGCTCGAATGGCTTCCTCACGTGCTCGTCGATCTAAAAACGTATGCAACCCTGTTTGTTGAGCAACAGAAAAAAGCTGCTTAGGTGAAAAACGCTCCGAACGCAATAAACATTCATAGGCAAAAACGTCTTTTGTATTTATATTTATGATCGGTTGCAAATAGCTTGTTAACGGCTCAGTCGTTATACATTGGACGACATCGGCATATTTAATTCTCATCGTTAATTCGTCAAGCGGAACGAATGTCCCCGGTAAGTCCGGTGATACACATAATGTCGCTAATGTGTGTTGGTTTGATTCAATCGTTTCCACATATGTCGCCAATTGTTGCAACGAATCATACGAATAACATAAATACTTTTTTTGTCCTTCCTGCATAATAAGTAAGTAACCAGATTGTAAAAGTGGAAACGGAACGCTACATGATATACATGAATGCATCATTTCTCCCTCCCTGTTTTTTTATTATAATTCATAAAATAGTGGATTGAAAAATCGGAAGTTGGTGACCGGTCATGCTCCCAAAACAACAGTCGTTTGAAGCTTATTTAGATGAGTTGACAATGATTACCATTTTATTTCCGTGCCACGTTGACCAAAAACGTGTGCCGATATTTTTTTTATGCGATGATGAAAAAACAGCATATCGCTTAACAATTCGGTCAAGTGAGAAGCATCATTCATTTATAAAATATGAGTGCCTCGTTCCTTTTATCGTTGAATTAGGAAAGCGATATGTCGTTTACACGGAAGAAGGGTGGCAAGCCCCATTGCAAGTAGGAGCTGTGATGCGCACGAAAGCGTTTGATGATTTGTATGCATATGACGGAAATGATCTTGGTGCAACGTACGAGCCGGAAAAGACGACGTTTAAAGTATGGGCACCAACGGCGACAAGCGTGTTATTAAAGCTTATTCATCCAGCGACGAAAGAAGAAACGACTTATGTCATGGTGCGAGGAAAAAAAGGAGTATGGACATATACTGTTTATCATGATGTTGAACGCTTTTTGTACAAGTATATGACGTATGTGAACTTTATTTGGCGTGAAGCTGTTGATCCTTATGCGAAGTCCGTTTCCGTGAACGGAACATATGGCGTTGTTGTCGATCTTGCAAAGACAAACGTACCGAAACCGTCAATGTCTCCGTTTATTTCGATGACGGATGCAATCATTTATGAAATGCATATACGCGATTTCACAATTCATCATGAAAGCGGAGTGAAACAAAAAGGAAAATATGTCGGTTTAACGGAGCGTGGAACAACAGGACCAAACGGAACATTAACGGGACTTTCATATATTAAGCAGCTTGGTGTGACGCACGTTCAGCTTATGCCTGTGCAAGATTTTGAAGGAGTTGATGAACTTCACCCGATTGAAATGTACAATTGGGGATATAATACGGTGCATTACAATGCCCCAGAAGGAAGCTATGCGACTGATCCGACTGATCCGTATGTGCGCATTATCGAGTTAAAACGGGCCATTCGTGCTTTCCAACAGGAAGGCATTCGCGTCATTTTAGATGTTGTATATAACCACGTACACGTTCGTGAAACATCATCGTTTGAACATCTTGTTCCCGGATATTATTTTCGCTATGAACGAAATGGCTATCCATCAAACGGAACGGGAGTAGGAAATGATTTAGCTTCCGAACGGAAAATGGTCAAAAAGTTCATTATTGACTCGGTAACATATTGGTTAAAAGAATACGGCGTCGACGGATTTCGTTTTGATCTCATGGGCATTTTAGATATAGATACGATGAATGATGTGCGGCGAGCCATTGATGAGATCGATCCGACTGTTATCATTTTAGGGGAAGGATGGGATTTAGCAACACCGTTACCATCCGAAAAAAAGACGACAATCGCTAACGCAAAACATACACCGCGCATTGCATATTTCAACGATCGTTTTCGCGACTACGTCAAGGGAAGCACGTTTCATATTTATGAGCGAGGCTTCGCTTTAGGAGATTGTTCATATAAAGAAGCAGTGATCGGAGCGATTCGTGGAAGCATCCACCTCTTTTTTTCCCCGAGGCAAAGTGTGAATTATGTCGAATGTCATGATAACCATACGTTATGGGACAAAATGGCCGTTGCAAACGCTCATGAAAGTGAATATATTCGACGGAAGCGTCAAAAGCTAGCGACAGCTATCGTTTTATTATCGCAAGGTATTCCGTTTTTGCATAGCGGTCAAGAGTTTTATCGGACGAAAAAAGGGGTGGAAAATAGTTATAACGCCCCTGATGAAGTGAACCAAGTCGATTGGAATGAGAAAAGTAAATGGGAAGAAGATGTGCGAGAAATAATGAAACTCATTGAGCTTCGGAAAAAGCATGGTGCGTTCCGATTTTTAACCGCTGATCAAGTTCGGCGTCACATGAAATTTTATGACACGCATCCATCCGTCATTGCTTATCAGCTTGTTGATGTTGGCGTGTATGGCCCATGGAAGCAAATTGTTGTCGTTTATCATAACGAAGAGAAAAAGGCGATGTTACCGCTAGCAGATGGAAAATGGAAAGTAATGTTTAGTTCGGAAAAGGAATGGTTAGGGAATGTTTATGAACAGTTTATTGAAATAAATGGAATTGGCACGTGGGTATTAATTCAATGTTGACGGAGGAACGATAGGAAAGATAAAATCTAGTAAGATGACAATCGTTATTTTTATTTTGACTAAGTCGAAAGGTGAGCTCACTTGGAACAGTTACTAGGTAAGGAGTGGGAAATCTCCCCCGCAGGCGGTGCGACAGGGGATGCATATATTGCGGAGCATGATGGGAAGAAGCTGTTTTTAAAGCGCAATTCTTCCCCATTTTTGGCTGTTTTGTCAGCAGAAGGAATCGTCCCAAAACTAGTATGGACGAAACGAATGGAAAATGGAGATGTGATTACAGCACAACAGTTTTTACATGCGCGGGAATTAAAACCGCACGATATGACGAGCAAACAAGTTGCTCAATTGCTTCGAAAAATTCATCGCTCAAAAGAACTGCTAGCGATGATGGAACGACTTGGCAAAAAGCCTTTGTTGCCGAATCGTTTGCTGGAAAAAATAAAAGAAAACAGATGCGATGAGCTGAAAGAACATCCGATCGTAACGGAAGCTATTGCATTTTTAGAGCGTCATGTAGATGACGTGCGCTATGCAGATTATGTCGTTTGTCATTGTGATATGAACCATAACAATTGGCTATTGACAGAAGACAATCAGCTTTATTTGATCGACTGGGATAGCGCGATGATTGCTGATCCTGCAATTGATATCGGTATGTTATTGTACGCTTACATTCCACGAGAGCAATGGGAAAGCTGGTTAGAAGAGTACGGTTTGGCGTTCGATGAACAACTGCAGTTGCGTATGAAATGGTATACGGTTGCTCAAACGATTGCGCTGCTCGTGTGGCATAAGGGGAGAAATAACGAAAAGGAAATGCAACGTTTGCTGCATTTCCTTGAACATTTGTTACGTTAATTGATCCATCCACTCGGCGAGCTGTTGTTCATGCTGATCGATGTGCGAAGATAGGTCAGTTGCATTTTTTCCGCCTTGACTATATGTGTAAATGTGAGACAACGTTTGTTTCATTTCAGAATGAACAGCATTGTTTGCCATGAGTGATTTGGCAAGCCGCTCAATTTGTTCGCATTCCGCTACTGTTCCTGAACGGTCAAGCTGGTGTTCGGACAAAATGTCTTTTAGTACGGTTAACTGATGTTCATGATTAATGGCCATGTTCATCCCCCTATTCGTTTATTAATATGGCCATTTTATCTTTTTGTATGCAAAGAAACGGAGGATGAAACGTGCGTTTACGGAATAAGCCTTGGGCAAAAGAAAAAATTGCTGCATATCCACAATATATCATTCCACAACCTGAACAATATAAAGGTCGGTGGCACGAATTATTTTCAAACGACCATCCGATTCATATTGAAATTGGGACAGGAAAAGGTCGTTTTATTACGGAAATGGCAAAAATGCATCCACACATTAACTATATCGGTATTGAGCTATATGAGAGCGTCATCGTATGTGCGCTTGATAAACTCATCGATCATGATTTACCGAATTTGCGTTTATTAAATGTGAACGCGAAAGAGTTAACGAACATTTTTGCCAAAGGGGAAGTTGAACGTATTTATTTAAACTTTTCTGATCCGTGGCCAAAAAAGCGACACGAAAAGCGCCGCTTAACTTATCGTACATTTTTAGAGCTATATGAAAACATTTTAGTGGATGAAGGGGAAATTCACTTCAAAACGGATAATCGCGGGCTGTTTGAATATTCCCTTGTTAGTTTTTCGCAATACGGCTTAGTTCTTCAGTATGTCAGTCTCGATCTTCATCGAAGCGGCTTCGAAGGAAATGTGATGACAGAATATGAACAAAAGTTTTCTGAAAAAGGAAACCCTATTTATCGTTGTGAAGCGAAGTATCGGAAACCTATGTCGTGAATCGGGCATAGGTTTTTCTCTTTTCTGAATATTTTTGTAATGTTAAAATGGAGAGTGAAAGAGGACAAGGGGGAAAAGAGATGGAGAAATTAACGATCGGTCAAGCAACGATGACGTGGCTGAATGGGGGAATTACGCATTTAGATGGGGGAGCGATGTTTGGCGTTGTGCCAAAACCGCTTTGGGTAAAAAAATATCCATGTAACGAACATAACCAAATTCCGCTTCGCACCGACCCGATTTTATTGCAGGTAGGTGGGAAACATATACTCATCGAGTCAGGGATTGGACGAGGGAAGCTAACGGAAAAGCAAAAGCGTAATTTTGGTGTAACAGAAGAATCTGCTTTAGAGGAACAGTTAGCCCTCCTTTCTTTAAAACCGGAGGATATTGATCTTGTGTTAATGACACATTTGCATTTTGATCATGCGAGCGGCTTAACAAAATGGGAGGGAGACACGCTCGTCCCGATGTTTCCGCGCGCCCGCATCATCACATCAGCAGTAGAATGGGCCGAGATGAAAGAGCCAAATATTCGCTCGCGTAATACGTATTGGAAAGAAAATTGGGAAGCCATTGTTGACCAAGTTGATACGTTCGCAGAACAGTTAGAAGTTGTTCCAGGTGTTACGATGGTTCATACAGGCGGCCACAGCGATGGACATGCGATTATTATCATTACATCTGAAGGAGAGACAGCTATTCATCTCGGCGATTTAATGCCGACACATGCGCATCAAAATCCACTTTGGGTTATGGCATATGATGATTATCCGATGACATCCATTTTCGCTAAACAAAAATGGATAGCTTACGGAGTTGAAAACAGAGCATGGTTTACATTTTATCACGACGCGTACTACCGAGCTGTTCGTTGGAACGATGAGTTTCAAATCGTTGAATCGCTTAAACGTCAGTAAAACCCAAGCTGCTTTGCTTGGGTTTTACAGTTTTTTTGCTTCAATAATCGTTCCGGTTTTTGCATCAATGAGGCATTCATATGCACCAGTAGGACGGGTAATTCCGCCGCGATAAATGTTGTAGCGAAGGCCATTTTTTTCAACTGTCTCAACGGTCGTTTGAATCCATGATCCAGTAATCTCACCTGTTTGTTGAAACGCCTGTTTCGCTTTTTGAAGCGCTTGCTCAGATGAAATCAATCGGTTATGTTGCCACTCATTCCATATGTATGCTGCCGCTGCACCGACAACGATACCAGTTAGAAACGTTTTTATACGCATCATACATTCCTCCATTTTTCTTTTAGTATACCGAATTGTACGGGTGGAAACTACATGTAAAATTCGCTACAATGACAAATAGCGAGCAAAGAAAGGGGAAAACACGATGGATTTGCAATTGTTTCAAACGTTAACCGAATTGCCAGGAGCGCCGGGAAATGAGCATGCGGTGCGCGCTTTCATGCGTGAACAATTACAAAAATATGCTGATGATATTGTGCAAGATCGTCTCGGAAGCATTTTTGGTGTGAAGCGCGGCAAAGAAAATGGACCAGTAGTGATGGTTGCTGGACATATGGATGAAGTTGGTTTTATGGTCACCGCCATCACTGAACAAGGAATGATTCGCTTTCAGCCGCTTGGCGGTTGGTGGAGCCAAGTATTGCTAGCTCAGCGTGTGCACATTATAACGGATCACGGACCAATTGTTGGTGTGATCGGCTCGATCCCGCCTCATTTGCTTGACGAAGAGCAAAGGAAAAAGCCGATGGATATAAAACATATGCTTATTGATGTTGGAGCAGATGATCGCGCTGATGCGGAGCGCATGGGCATTCGTCCAGGACAACAAATTGTGCCGATTTGTCCGTTTACACCGATGGCGAACGGAAAAAAAGTGATGGCGAAAGCGTGGGACAATCGTTACGGTTGTGGTTTAGCCATTGAGCTATTAAAAGAGTTAAAAGATGAAACGTTGCCGAATGTACTATATTCTGGAGCGACTGTTCAAGAGGAAGTAGGTCTCCGTGGGGCGCAAACGGCAGCAACAATGATCCAACCAGATATTTTCTTCGCACTAGATGCAAGCCCAGCAAACGATATGACAGGGGACGAAAAAGAGTTTGGGCATCTTGGCAAAGGCGCGCTTGTCCGCATTTATGATCGCACGATGATTACACATCGCGGCATGCGAGAGTTTATTTTAGATACAGCGGAAACGCATCGTATCCCTTATCAATATTTCGTTTCACCAGGCGGTGGGACGGATGCAGGAAGAGTGCATATGGCTAATAGCGGCGTCCCTTCAGCTGTCATTGGCGTTTGTGCCCGTTATATTCATACGCATGCTTCCATCATTCACGTCGATGATTATGCTGCGGCAAAGCAGTTACTTATCGAATTGGTGAAGCAATGTGATCGTTCTACAGTCGAAACAATTCGAAACAACGGCTAAGGGGAATGGGCGTGAAAGTTGCAGTCGGGACGAAAAATAAAACGAAAATAGAAGCAGTACGTGCTGTTTTTCCTATGAATGACATAGTTTGTTGTCAAGTACAGCTGAGCGTATCAAAGCAACCTTTCTCCGATGAAGAAACGTTGCAAGGGGCAATCGAGCGTGCGACATTAGCCGTCCGTGAACAACAAGCGCATATCGGGATTGGTTTAGAAGGTGGCATATTTGTTGCACAAGATGAGACAATTTGGTTATGCAACTGGGGGGCGCTCGTTGACCGAGATGGAGTCGTCGTTGTCGCAGGGGGAGCGCGCATTCCGTTGCCCGATGAAATCGGGATCCAATTGAAGCGTGGAAAAGAATTGGCTGAAGTTATAGATGAATATGCAAATCGTCGCGATGTCCGTTCTAATGAAGGGGCGATTGGCATTTTGACAAACGGAACGCTCGATCGAACAAATATGTATACACATATTGTTCAAATGTTAAAAGGGCAATATGAGCATAAGAAAGGGTGGATAAATAGATGAAAATGATTGAAAGCATCGAGCAATACAATGAAGTCATTCAGCGTGGAAAAGTGATTATGATGTTTACGGCTGATTGGTGCCCAGATTGTCAAGTAATAAAACCATTTTTACCAGAAATTGAGGCACAGTTTTCAGACTATACGTTTTATGCTGTTGATCGCGATCAGTTGCTCGATTTGTTTACGGAGCATAACGTGTTTGGCATTCCGAGTTTTATCGCATATGAAAATGGGCGAGAACGTGGACGGTTTGTGAGCAAAGATCGGAAAACAAAAGAAGAAATTGTGGCGTTTATTCAACAAAGTTTAGGTGGGCGCAATGAATAGTCGGCAAATAAGCGATCATATTCAACAGCGGCTATCTCATTATCCATGGGATTTCCGCTGGGATCGGAAAAAAGATACGCTCCGAATTGAACATCGGGAAACGAAAAAAGGAGTGACGATCTCCTTGCCACCAATTATCGCAAAATGGGAAATTGAGAAAGAGCGTGCCATTGACAAAGTCGTTTATTACGTCGAACAAACATTAACTGCATTACATGATCATTCGTCGTTACATGGAAAAGAAAAGCATATATATCCAGTCATTCGTTCTACCTCATTTCCGACAAAGACGAACGAAGGAACGATGTTTATTTATGACGAACATACGGCAGAAACGCGCATTTATTACGCTCTCGATTTAGGGACGACGTATCGGCTAATTGATGAACGTTTAGTTGAATCGGAACGATGGGA
>OFGS01000124.1_pt1 | contig 21642 bp, 18 predicted proteins | sample 1521851 | NCBI WGS metagenome assembly OFGS01 (sample SAMEA3142070, study PRJEB24117) | hot springs metagenome
TTTGCTATTATATTTTGAGTTTCTATCTTTCTAAGATTCTTTTGAGTGTTTCAAAACCTTCAAGCACTTTGTCTATCTCATCTTCTGTTGCTTTGCTAAGTAAATTTTCAAACTGTTTTTCTGCCTCTTTAAAGTGTTTTTTTAGACTATCTTTGAACTTTTGAGTTGTCTTAACCCACACAACTCTTCTATCTTCTGTGCTTCTCTCTCTTTCAACAAATCCCTGCTTTTCCAACCTGTCAAGTATACCCGACACTGTGCTGTTTGAAAGACCAAGAATGCTGCTCAAATCCCCCACTTTCATCTTACCGTTCTTATCAAGAATACTCATCGTCATCCAGTGAGAGGCAGGTATCTCAACATCATCACCCCTGTACTTCAGAGCATCCCGAACCTTGATGGACACCTCTTTTAAAAGCTTCAACAACCTAATCTTTTTCTCTCTTAATTCCATTAACACCACCACATAGCAAATTATTTCGCGCCGAATATTTCTGATACGAATATTTTGAATGCGAATTATATTTTACTCCCTCAAAAGAATAGTGTCAAGTGGGAAAATTTTTCACAAAACAAAAAACGGCTGAAAAGTTCAGCCGTTGTACTTCCAACAATGTTTTATTTTTCACATAGTTATTTTAACTATATAGCAACATAGTTGCCTCCTTTCTTCTTAGCTTCGTACAATTTTTCATCTGCACTTTCAATAAGCTGGTTTACATTTGAGATTTTCTCAGATAACATTGCAATACCAAAACTTGCAGTAAATACTATCTTGTTAGGACCATAGAAAAATTCTGTTTTGGCAACTTCTCTTCTTATTCTCTCACCTACGTTATATGCAGCAATCTCATTTGCATTTGTCAAACACACTAAAAACTCATCTCCACCATATCTTGCAACCCAATCACTTTCATCTCTAATGTTTCTTTTTATAATTTCTGCAAACTTTATCAGTACATTGTCACCTGCAATATGACCATAAGTGTCATTAATATTCTTAAAATTGTCTAAGTCAGAAAGTATTATGCACAAAAATTGGTTGTTAGATATAGCCTTCAATATTTCAACCTCTAATCTTTCTTTTATAAATCTTCTATTATAAACTCCTGTGAGTTCATCTATAACAAATATTTCATTTAGCCTATTAACTTTCTTATAAATTTCTGTAGTATTATTTACATCTATTCCTTGAATTGTAAAAAGGTCGGTGACATCTTTTATAAATTCAATTACATATTCACCTTCTTGAGTTGAGATAGGTACTGTTGTTATCATAAAGATAGTGCTACCATTATATTCAACTTTGAAAAACGATTTGTTTTCATAATACGACCTAATAGCAATACAATTTTTGCAAATCTTATTTTTCTTCCATAATTCATAACATGTTTCTTCAACATTACTTATTCCTTTTTCATTTATCAACTTAGCTGTCTTTCTCAGGGGGTCAACGATTCTTACCATATCATACATTTTTGAAAGTACCAAAAGGTGCTCCAAAAATGACTCAAGTTTAACTTTTTCACCCATAGTTTTATTCACCTTTTTTAATATATATTTCAAATTTTTTGTTCAAACTACAAATTCAAAACTCCCGTCTGCCTTTTCACTAAAAAAATCACCATAGCTCAAGCTAAAAATCTTAGATAAATCTCCTTTATCCAACTTTTTCGATAAATTATATTTTCCCTCTATCAATTTGCCCATAACCCCTGCACCAGCTATATCACCTTGAATTATTGCTCCATATAAAATCCCATCTTTGTAGATAACTTTGTAGTAATAATCTTCACCTTCCAATGCAACTACCTCATAAGTGTTGTCAGGAGCTTCTGGATAACCGTAACTTATAGTAGGAATGCCAAAAAACTTCATGGAATACTTGAAGCCAAAATTATTTTCCATAGGTTTACAAAAACCTGCCATGTTATAACCTGCTATTTGTCCCTGTTTAACTGCTAATGGCCATATAGGAGCAACTCTATAACTTCCCGAAAAAGTCTCATAAGACTGGCATACATCCCCTGCTGCGAATATATCTGGGTCGTCTGTTCTTTGATATTCATCTACAATTATTCCGTGTTCTATTTTTACTTTTCCCTCTTCTATATCTGGAAACGATGGTCTGACTCCACTGGCTATAACCAGCATGTCAGTGTAAATAAAATCTCCATTTGAGAGTATGAGACCAATAGTGTTTTGTCTTTCTGAGTAAATTATTTGTTTAACCACTTCTCCTGTGACGATCCGAACACCATGTTTTTTAAACAGAGCTTCATACCTTTTTGCAGCTTTTTTATCTAACTGCTGAGGAAGTATATGATCTTTCATCTCCACTACAAAAACCAAAATTCCATATTCTCTGAGGTTTTCGGCCACCTGCAGTCCTATAAATCCTCCACCGACAACTACCGCACTTTTGCTATACTTTGCTGCTTCTTTTATGTTTATAGCATCCTCAATATCCCTTAGCACAAATACTTTCCCTGTTTTCAGCGCTTCATTTAAACCATCTATGGGAGGCACAACTGGACAAGAACCAGTGGCTATTAATAGTTTGTCATATTCATATGTCCTTCCATCACAACATACAATTCTTTTTTTGCTTGCTTGTATATTTTTTATAGTAGTATTTTTTATCCAATTGATATTGTTTTCTTCAAAAAAGTTTTCATTTATGAAACTCATCTTGTCAAAGTCTTTTTTACCACCAATAAATTCAGGTAATAAGCAACGAGAATATATCTTATTGTCTTTAGAGATAACTGCTATATCTGCATTGTTGTCAAGATTTCTGAGGGTCTTTGCACAATTTATCCCTGCAGCACTTGCACCAATTATTACGTATCTCATTTTTACAATCCCCTCACTTCATTTAAACCTCAATGAGGTAAATAGCTTTTGTAGGACAGCTTTCTACGCATGCAGGTGTTTCTCTGTCAAAGCACATATCACACTTTAAGGCTTTCTTTTTATCCTTTGTTGGCTTTATCATCCCATATGGACATGACATTACACACATAAAACAGCCCGCACACTTTTCCTTGTCAACTGTCACATACCCCGTTTTTTGGTCTTTCGTCAAAGCTCCTGACATACACGAAAGAACACATTCAGGAGTTTCACAGTGACGACAAGAAAGGGGAATAATTTGTCTGTTATGATTTATCACAACTTGGTTTGCAAAGTCTATATCCTGCCTTGTAATATCCAACTCAAGTACTGATTTAAGTTTTTTCTGATGCACTGCACATGCTAATATACAATTTAAACACCCCATGCACATCTCTGGATTTATAAAAACTCTTTTCATTTGCTATCTACACCTCTTTTTTAGATACCCAACTGTCTTCTTCTTTCATTCACAATAGCCTCAAGCTTATCAGCAGATGATTTAACATCTCCATCAATTATCAGCATTCCTCCTGTTATGTCAGAAAGCTTTTCTGTTAAAATTTCTGTAACAAGACTGCTACCTGTTATAAACGGTGGAATTGAAAGATGCAAAGGCAATCCAAGCGCAAGCCCAAAAGCCCCATCTGCCAGTGCTTGTTCTTCGAGCCATTGTGGAGCTGACAATACCAACGGCAACTGAGGAATGTCTATATTTAATGTTCGTGCAAGTTCAGTTGCAACCATTTCAAGCCTTCCAATAGCAAGACAAGGACCAAAGTTCAATACAGGAGGAATGTTTAGCTTTTCACATACTCTTCTGAGTTTTTCTCCCGCCATCTTTTCTGCACCTTTTGACATAAATCCACAGTTTTCAAGTCCACCACTTGTGCATCCAGCAGAAAGAACAAGAATGTCCCTTTTTATCAATTCTTTTGTGAGCTCCACAGTAAATACATCGTGCCCAAGAGAAGTAAGATTTGAACATCCAACAATGGCAGCTATTCCTTTAATTTCACCTCTTGCAATGAGGTCAATAAGTGGTCTGTAATCTCCTCCCAAAAATTCTCTTAAAGAATCTTCGCTTATTCCTGTCAACGATTGGTCAAATCCATGGTCAACAGGTATGTCTATCTGGACTTTGGTCCTTCTGAGTTTATAACTTTCCGCAGCTTCATTTAAAATTTTCTTTGCAATCTCATAGGCATTTTGAGGGGAATATTGAACAAGTTCAGCATTTGATTTTTTAGCAACATCATCAAGACACATCATCTTTACCATGTACTTCTCAGCAATAGGCTCAAAACCGGGAATTGTACAATTAAATTCAGAAACCACAAGATCTATAGCACCTGTCGCTAATACAGCTTCGCTTGTGAAGTTATTTCCTGCATGGCCACAAAACACAGAATTTGAATGTTCACCTCTTAGTTGAAAGTCTTGTCCGACACAGGTACATCCAATAATTCTGAAACCTTTTGCACCAACGCTTTGAGCTAACTGTTCGGCCTCTTTTTGATTTATCATTTCCACAAGCGCCCAGAAAAGAGAGTGCTGGTGTCCAGTTGGCATAATGTTTATATAGTCAGGATCAATCACTCTAAATCCTACAGGAGCTGTTCTTATAACAGGCTCACCCATAATTATGTCATTGAGCATATTTGTCAATATAAGACCATAAAGACCTGTTGCAATTCCCAGTCTAAGTGCATGCATTAGCATATCAACAGGATCGCTTGAAAGATTGGTACTTGTTTTGACAAGTGCATCAAAAACTTCTGACTTTGCTCCACCAGGCAATAGATTTAGCTCTTCCCATTTTTGATATCTTGCTGGATATGATAAAAATTTTGTTAATTCCATCTTCTTCCATCTTGGTTTGTAAAGGTCTTCAAGAACCATCTGCGAAATTTGCAAGGCTAATTCCTTTTCATCTCTATTTGGCACATTCAAAATTTCTGCAAGCTTGTGTAAGGTTCTTTTACCCTTGAAAGATACACTATTCTGAGCCATTTGCTTGAGGTTTTCTGCTGTATTTTCTACAACATGCAAATAACATGCAGCTCCTGCCGCCACAGCTCTTAAGAAATTTCTGGCAACAATGGTGTGTGCATCAGCTCCGCATACACCCCTTTTCTGGTCAGGAGTAATTCTGCAGGGACCATTTGCGCATAGCCTACAACAAATTCCTTGAATTCCAAAACCACATTTGAGACTCTGCGGTCGAACACGGTTAAAAGATGTTTCAAGATTTGATTTTTGTTTAACAAACTTTTCTAATTCTTTGTCAGCAATTTCGCAAAATTCTTGCACCTTCATTTGTCAAAACCCCCTCTTCAGTATTAGTAGTATATTGTGAGACTAACACTTCATCTTTGTGAATGTATACTAATTTGGTATACATTTATTCAAAAATAAAGATAGAAACTAAATTAGTTTCCATCCATTGGTACAAGTTTATCAAAGGTATACTTTTCCAGTTCGTCAGAAACTTTTTCCATTACAGAACAGAAAGCTTTATGAACGGCACAATATCCTGTGGCTTTTTTATTGCACGCCAGAGGATCATAAAGGCACCGTGTCAGTGCCAAAGTTCCTTCCACTGCTATTATTACATCTTTCATAGTAATCTCTTCCGGTTTTTTAGCTAAGGTATAGCCACCATTTTTTCCTCGCACAGATTCTATTATTCCTGCTTTTACAAGATCTCTGCTTATTTTTAACAGAAATCTTTTGGGGATCTTTTCTTCTTGGGCAATTGTATCAGCCTCTACTACCATCCCCCTTTTCTTTGAAAGATGCAATACCATTCTCAAAGCATAGTCTGCTGCCTGTGTAAGTTTCATATACTCACCCTTGTTTTTAAAGTATACTATTTTGGTACACTTATTTATTATATTAAACGTTCTCCTTCGAAATGTCAATATTTTTAAAAAAATTTTATCCTCTTTTTTCAAACCCAATCAAAGCTGCACCCAGCGCACCTGTTATTTGAGGTTCAAAAGGAGTAAAAAGTTTTAGCCCCAATCTTTTTTCAAGTTCTGAAAAAATGCCTTTGTTTTTTGCAACACCACCTGTGAAAATAAAGTCTTCTTCAGCCTTTACTCTATTTACAAGTGAAATTATCTTGGTTGCAACAGCTTTATTTATAGCTCTTATTATATCTTCTCTTCTTTTCCCTTGAGCTACCAGGCTTATAACCTCTGACTCTGCAAACACTGTGCACATGCTTGAAATTGTCAGATCCTCTTTTCCTTCTTGCCATTTTGAAAACTCTTCAACTTGAACCTCTAAAACCCTTGCCATATATTCTATAAACCTTCCTGTGCCAGCTGAGCACTTGTCATTCATGACAAAGTCAACCACATTGCCGTTTTGGTCTATTTTTATAACTTTACTGTCCTGCCCACCTACGTCAATTATGGTCCTTGCAGATGGAAAAAGAAAATGTATCCCTTTTGCATGACAGGTAATCTCTGTAACTTGAAGGTTGGCAAATGGTATGCTAATTCTGCCATAACCGGTTGAGACAATAAAACCAATATCTTCTATTTTCAAACCAGCAAGTTCACAAGCTTTTTCAAGGGAAGACTTGGCACTTTTTATAATATCAAATCCTGTTTTTGTGACAAAATAGCTTAAGATGTTTTTGTTGTCATCAATAATCACAACTTTTGTGGAGGTTGACCCACTGTCAATGCCGGCAAAATATTTTTTTCGGCCTTGTTTTTCCATAGATTTTATTTGAGGCTTTTCTATTCTTTCTATAAATGCCTCAATGCGTGTTACAATCTGCTGAGAAAGTTCTTGAGCATAATCCACTTCAATTTTTAAAATGTTTTGCCTATCTTTTATCTTTGCATATTCAAATGAGTAAAAATCACAAAATTTTATTGTGTCATAAATGATTCCTTTGTAATGATTCTTGTTTAATAAATCCCTCTCCATATTCATTCTCATACATGGCAGAAGGCTTAAAAGAATTCTTGCATAGTCCTCAATGCTCCCATCAAACTTATTATCTTGCAAACAAGTCCTCAGTCCTGAACAAGTGAGATTCAACACCCTCCCTTTTGACAGTTCAGTAGCTACCTTCACAATATCTTCTCTTGCATGTGCTCCTAAAATTGCTATTTCACATTCTTCACTTTTGTAATTGTTAGTAAGCTTTCTTACTTCTCTTTCGAATATCTCCCTGTCAAATTCTTTTTTCAGATAATGCGAAAGCTTCTCTTTAAACCTTTTTAGCTCAAATGAGAAATATTCAATTGACTGAGGCAAATCCATCCGCGGAACGTCAATAATATCTATAAATTCCATTTTATCTTTTAAAACGTCATAAACTCTTTTCATGCTATCACAGCAAGCTGTCAGAACAAGTTTTTTTATATCATTTTGCAATATGCACTCCAAAACTGCCTTGCTAAAACTGCAAAGATTTGTGTGTAAAAACCTTTCCGCATTTTCAACCGATGCTACTTTCGGCTCTAACTTATAAGCTTCTTCACCAAAAGCTTTAATCAGCTCAACGGGAGTGTATTTGCAAACATAGGCTATCATTCAGCTCCACTCTCCTCATTTGACTCTCTCTAAAAATGCTTCAAGCCGAGTTCTTATTTGTCCCTTGCTATTGTTCTTCTTATTAACGCAATCTACATCTATAGAGGTAAATGGAATACCAAGAGTTTCAACGTTCGATTTTAAAAGCATTGAGCATCCTATGGACTGTTTGCATCCCATCTGGCATATCTGCAAAACTCCATCTGGCTTTAAAACTTCTATTAAAGTTTTTATGTGCTCAAATCTTCTTTTAAAATCACCATTGTATGGATTTTTCAAAAGTTTTTCGCAAATTGCTTCTATTGGGTCTTGTTCGTTTATTTCTTCTAAAAAGTCGAAATTCAGGTCCATCCCAAGGACATTTATTTTGTTGCTGAAATTGAAATACTCTTTAAAATTTTCTTCAAATATAGGAAGTGTGTGTATAAAGAAAATACTTTTACCGTCTCTTTCTTCTGAGTTTTTCAGGTCATCAACAAACATCTGATAAAACCTCAAAGCCTGGTCAGTGCCACAGAACACATGCGAAGGATAGAGCATAAACATCTCAAATGTAAGTGTGGTTTTAATGTTTTTTGTTGCCCTCAGTTTCAAGCTTTCTTTTATAAGTTTTCTTGTTGCATTTTCTTTTTTTATAATCTTAGCTAAATAGTCAAGATTAAGTTTTCGACCTGTCAGCTTTTCTATGGACTTTATCATACTGCTCAGCTGTGCTTTTAAATACTGCCTTGCCTCTTTGGAATCTTCAGATGGAACATCTAAAAAGAAAAATGGCAGTTTTAAAGTCTCAGACAAAAATCTAAATGTATTTAGGTTGGCATCGCAGATGCTTGAAGTTGCAACCAAAAATTTTGGCTTTTTTAAAAGATTTGAAATTGCAGCACCTAAAAAAGCTTTGTGAAAAGTACAAAAGCTTTCGCTTATTCCCTGGCTTTCTGCTCTCAAGATGAGCTCGTCTTCCACATCAAGTCCTGACAAAAACGCAGAAATTGCTTCAACAAAGATTGGATTGAAGCCAAAAGCAAGTAAAATTTCACTTGGAGCAAATAGATTTACCCATACACTACTTTTGCTTGCAATTCCTTTGTAAGTCCAATCAAAGACTATTTTGTGCAGATACTGAAACGACCTTGGAAGTCTTTTGTCTGGAAAATACTTAACATAGTTTTTCCCAATCAATATCCCACTTTTTAAAAGCCAATATCCATTTTTGTTGTTTCGAATCAAGCTATTTAATAGCCTGCTATAAAGCATCATGTAACTCATCTTTATCATCCACACATACAAAAGGTTTTATATTCTTTATAATTCTATTAGGTTTTCAAGTCAAGCACATTTACAGTGCTTTAACTACTCATAAATATGCAGAGTTTTAGAATTTAATTGCATAAATTATCATTTTGACTAAAAGTCATATCCGTCGACCTCGGGTGCAAATTTTTAAAAGTTTAATTTGTATACGGTTTCATTTAGAGCTACTATGGATTTAATTTGATTGTTGGCAATTGCTGGATAGACGGAAGAGTTTGAAAGGCTTCTTTTTTTTGAAGCAGCTGGTTTTATATTGATTTTGAGAGGAGGTATTGAAATATAAACATTGACAGGGGTGTATAAAGTTGATATAATAAAATCAAGCTTTCCAACCTTGTTTGTAGCCTCCCCTTTGGGGATTGAGGGAAAACAAGGCAGAATCAGTGTGGAGTAGCTTGTCAAGTTTGTAGCCTCCCCTTTGGGGATTGAGGGTTATAATGAGCAAGCACATTAATTTGAAAGAGACCATGTTTGTAGCCTCCCCCTTCGGGGATTGAGGAAGGAAGAAAAGAGTCTCTCCTTTGGGGATTGTGAAAAAAAGGGATTTGTAGCCTCTCTGCTTGGAACAAAAAGCAAAGGATGTTGTGGTCTTTTTAAACAGTGATTAAAAGTTGAAAATCTATTGAAAAGCGGAATGGAATTAAAAATAGAAACAAAGTAAATATATGGTAGGGCGAAAAGGTTGACGCACGTCCTAAGGTTTTTTATAAAATTAAGATATATTTGATTTTTCGCAAGAGGGTGAAGATATCAATTGTTGGTCCAAAACGCTAAAAGCGAAAATCCTATTAAATTTAATGTAGTAGAGAAATTTGTAAGCATCGAAGGGGAAGGTATCAGAAGCGGATATCCTGCTGTGTTTGTACGCTTTGCAGGGTGCAATTTAAACTGTTCCTGGTGCGATACAAGATATGCAAATGAAAATCCTCAGTATGAACAGGTTGATATTGATACACTTTTGAACTTTATCTCTTCAACAGGAATAAAAAGAATTACTCTCACAGGTGGAGAGCCTCTTATTCAACCGTACATCTATATATTGATTAACAGGCTTATTTACGAAGGATTTGAGGTCAACATTGAAACGAACGGTTCTGTCAGCATAAAACATGTACCAAGAGATGCTATAATCACTATGGACTACAAGTGTCCATCAAGCGGTATGGAAGACAGGATGATTGTCGACAACATCAACTTTCTTGGTCAAAAAGATGTGCTCAAGTTTGTGGTTGGCACATATGAAGATTTAAAAAGTGCAGAAAGAATAATAAAGACATTCAAACCAAGGTGCAACATCTTTTTCAGTCCAGTTTTTGGCAAAATAGAACCAAGGGAGATTGTAAAGTTTTTGCTTGAAAATGAGCTTTTTGACGCAAGGCTTCAGCTTCAGCTTCACAAGATAATCTGGTCACCAGATGCAAGAGGGGTGTGAAAAATCAAAGGGTTGCCAAGAAGTTTTTATCCGCTTTGGAATTCATCGGTTTTGGCAACCCTTTTAGTTTTCTGTATTTTGGTTTGACAGCTTTACAAATCTGCAAAACGAACACACCTCTGTTGTTGTGACCTGGCCGCAGATGCTACACTCTCTCAGTTCAAGCTTCTCTTGAGCATCCTGAAAATGCCTTCTTCCCTTTTTAAGAAAGCTTGTTATAAAGCGCTGTTTTGTCCCCGGGCTTTCCTCTTCAAGCCTATTTAAAACCTCTTTGTACAGGATTGACCGTGCACCAACAGCATGCGGACATTCATCGTGCAAAAATTCTATCTTGTTTATAAGAACATAAAACAGGTTTTCACGCTCTGTGAGAGTATAAAGCGGCTTTACTTTTTTTACAAGCTTTGGATGGGTGGACTCAAGCACAGGTGACTGTCTTGCCAGATATCCTTCTTCCCATGAAAGAACGTTGCCCAAGAGGGTTGCTGCCTCATCGTCCAAGTTGTGACCTGTTGCAACTGCAGAAAACCCACCGTCATATGCTACCTTGTTAAATAGATATCTTTTTATAGACCCGCAAACAGAACATGTGCTTCTTTTTAAAAGCTTTGAAAGTTTGTATATGTCAAGCCCGTATTCTTTTTTAATATCCTTTACAATAAGCTCAAGACCGTTTTTTTGCGCAAAGCTTTCCACAACCTGCTGTGATTTGTCAGAATACTGGCCAATTCCAAGGTTTATATACATCCCTGTGACATTGTACCCTTCGCTTGCCAATATGTGCCACAGCGCCATGCTGTCTTTCCCGCCGGAGATTACCACCAAAACCTTGTCCTTTTTGTCAAACATCCTGTGTCTTTTTATGTTTTTCTTGACTTGATTTTTGTAGTAATACAAAAAACATTCCTGGCAGAAAGCTGCGTTGTGTCTTTTGAGATGAATGACACCCTTTTTCTTGCATCTTACACACTTCAACTTACTTTCCATCCCCTTTCGCTATTTAGCCGCCAGAGACAGCAGAAATTATCTCAATGGTGTCGTTATCGCTAAGGACATCGTCTGGCGCAACTATCTCCCCATTTTTAATAAAAACATTTGCCTCTAAGCTAATCCCAAGCTCTTTTGCAAGGCTTAAAGCACTCTTTGGCCCTTTGACTTCAATTTCTTTGTTTTTGCCTACAAATATCACCTTCACTTGATAGTCCTGCCTCCTTTCAAAGACTTAAAACCCTTTTGGCTTTGCAAAAACAATTATATCACAAATGTTTAAAAATTAAATCTGAAATGATAAAATATAATGAGACTCTTTTTGATGGAGCTGAAAGTTTTAAAATGTTTTTCATAGGAATATTCGGGATTGAAGAAAAAGCAAAGGCTATACGGCAAATAGAAGTCAGCATGTGCCCTTTTTGCACCAAAAGAGGCACACATACGTTGTTTAAAGTGTACAGCTACTTTCATTTCTTTTTTATACCCATTTTCAGATGGAATGTGCGATACTTTTTGCAAACAAGCTGCTGCAATCGGGTTTATCTTATAACAAATGCCCAGCTTGCCCACGACTTGGAAAGAGGAATTGACGTACCAATAACATTGGCAGATGTTGAGCTTTTCAGAAGATTTGAGCAGGACTTTGGATATGAAGATGCTAGGTCTGACTTTTGCCCTAACTGTCAACGAAGAGTTTCTAAAACCTTTTTGTACTGTCCGTATTGCGGCAGTAAGCTGGAATGATTTAAAAAAGGGAGAGTGAGAGTAAAAATGAAAAGATTTATTGTTTCAAATGATGCACCAAAACCAGTTGGTCCGTATTCCCACGCAGTTTTGGTTGGGAATATGCTTTTTGTGTCTGGCCAGCTTGCAATCAACCCTGTATCTGGCAAGATAGAAGGAGATGACATAAAAGTTCAAACACAGCTTGTTTTTAAGAACATCGAAGCTATCTTAAAAGAAGCCGGGTTTTCGTTTGAGGACGTTGTGAAGGTAAACGTCTATTTAACATCGCTTGAAGACTTTGCAAAGTTCAATGAGGTATACTCTACAATCTTTACCAAAAACTTTCCTGCAAGAACCACGGTTGAGGCAAAGCTTCTACCAGGTGCTCTTATAGAAGTTGACGTAATAGCAGCAAAGGAGTCAACTACCACCCGCCTATAGGAGCGGTGGCTTGCAAAAGCCATGGTTGACCAGCTCAAGGGACTGACCCGAAGGACAAGGGAGTGATGTTCCTACGTTATCCCTGTTATGGCACTCCGGGGTGCGTCCCAAGCCCCGGACTACTGCCGTGCAGACTTAAAAGTCCTGAGTGGTAGGGATAGTAGCCTGCACACAACAAGCAGGGATAACATGGGCGATGGGAGATGCAGGCATAGTCCAGCTTGCACGTCACCCAGCTAACGCTGGAGTAAGGAGGAAAACTCCATATGGTGTTTGTGCTCAACAAAGATAAAACACCTTTAGCACCATGCCACGAAACTGTGGCAAGAAAACTGCTCAAACAGGGAAAAGCAGTAATCCATAGAATCTACCCTTTCACAATAAGACTCAAAGAGCAAAAAGATACTTCAACGTTTAAACCAAACTACAGACTCAAGATTGACTATGGAAGCAGGCATACAGGGATTGCAATAATCAAAAATGACAGGGAAGTAATTTTCTTGATGCAGATACATCACAGAACTGATGTAAAAGAAAATATGGACACAAGGCGTATATTCAGACGCAGCAGGAGAAACAGAAAAACCAGACACAGAGCACCAAGGTTCTTGAATAGAAGAAGAGATACAGACTGGTTTCCACCTACCCTACTGAGTAGGATAAGAAATATCGAAACATGGGTAAGAAGACTTTGTAAGTTATGCCCTATCACTGCAATTTCTTATGAGAATGTCAAGTTTGATATGCAGTTTATGAGGAATCCAGAAATTTCAGGTATAGAGTATCAACAAGGGACACTGCAGGGTTACGAAGTAAGAGAGTATCTTCTTGAGAAGTTTGGCAAGAGATGTGTATATTGTGGTGCTACAAACGTACCGCTTGAGATTGAGCATGTAATTCCAAAGTCAAGAGGTGGAACAGATATGATTGACAACCTTGTTATAGCATGTCATGAGTGCAACCAGAAGAAGGGAAATAAGACAGCGGAAGAGTTTGGATACCCAGAAATCCAGCAACTTGTCAAAGAACCACTAAGGGATTGTGCATTAGTCAATGCTACAAGATGGAGAATTTACAATATTCTAAAAGAAACAGGACTACCAGTAGAGTGTGGAAGCGGAGCTCTAACAAAAATGAACAGGACAAGACTTGGCTTGCCTAAAAATCATCACTTTGACGCTGTATGTGTAGGATTTTCTACACCCGAGAGGATTTGGTTTAAGACTAAAAATGTTTTGCACGTGATAGCGAAAGGTAGAGGCACAAGACAGATTGCTGTCCTTGACAGATTTGGTTTTCCACGTGGGCATAGAACTAGAAAGAAGTTTTTCTATGGTTTTAAAACCGGAGATATAGTAAGAGCTAATGTTCCGAAAGGTAAGTACAAAGGAGTATGGACAGGAATAGTAGCATGTAGAGAAAGCGGATATTTCGATATAAAAGATCGAACTGGGAGAAGGATTGTTCAGGGTATTTCGTATAAATATTGCAAAGTAATTCAGCGATTTGATGGGTACTGTTATGATTTAAAACAAGCAGAGGTTCCTGGTACATTTCCTCTCCAACCCGTAGAGGTTGGAGCCTCCATGTGCCAGTAGGAGGTGAGAATTTTTAAGTAAAATGAGAGCAGTTGTGGTTTTATCTGGCGGTATGGACTCAACAACACTTCTTTATGACGTTAAAAGTCAAGGCTATGAAGTCTTTGCAATAGGCTTTTTGTACGGGCAAAAACACTCAAAAGAGCTTGAGTTTGCAAAAAAAACTTGTAAGCGTCTTTCTATCCCTCACAAGATAGTTGATATCTCATTTTTTGCAGAGCTGGCTACCTCTGCACTCACAACACCTGACTGGAACGTGCCAGAAGGATATTACACCGATAGCACCATGAAACAGACGGTTGTGCCAAACAGGAACATGGTTTTGCTTTCTATTTCTGCAGCATATGCTATATCGCTTGGCGCAAAAAAGCTGTTTTATGGCGCGCACGCAGGTGACCATCCCATATACCCTGACTGTCGCAAAGAGTTTGTTGAAGCAATGAAAAATGCACTATATCTTGCTGACTATATAGGTCTTGAGCTTGAAGCACCATATGTTGATATGAAAAAAGAAGACATACTTAGAAGAGGACTTGAACTTGGAGTAGACTACAGCCTGACATGGTCATGCTACAAGGGTGGTCAAAAAGCCTGTGGCAGGTGCGGAACTTGCACAGAGCGAATTGAAGCTTTCAAAAAGGTTGGCATGAAAGACCCCATTGAATATGAAATTGATATTGAATGGTAAAAACAGAAGGCTGGTTTGCCATTATTTCAGAGCGCAACCAGCCTTTTGTATGTCTTGAGAGTGCTTATCACCGCAGATATCTCAGCGGATTTTGTGGCACGCCGTTCTTCCTCACTTCAAAGTGAAGATGAGGACCTGTACTTCTACCAGTTGACCCGCTTTTGGCAATAAGCTGCCCTTTTGCAACCTTTTGCCCAGGACTTACCAAAAATCTGCTCAAATGCCCGTAATAAGTTTGATAACCATTTCGATGGTTGATAATAATAAGCTTGCCGTAACCACCTGACCACCCAGCAAACTCAACAACACCACCGTCTGCTGCATATACATTTGAACCCCATGGAACAGCAAGGTCTATCCCTTCATGAAATCCTCTTCCTCTGTAGCCAAATCGCGATGTAAGTAGTCCCCATACAGGATACGAAAATCTTCCTGTTGCAAAATATCTTGGAGGTTTTTTTGTCCCAACAACTACAATCCTGTCAACTGGTCTTTGCAAAATCTGCTGGGCAAGTATCTTTCTGTCATACTCAAGACCGTTTAAGTACACAATCTTAGCTTTTATCTTTGCCCTTCCGTCTTTTCCTTCCTGCTTTACAATAGTCTGTGTTGTATAATAGTTTTCAGATTTTATAACTTTTACTTGCTTGGGCAGAGTATCTTCAAACTCAACTTCTTTTTCAAGCACAACATTGATAAGCGGTGTCATCTTAGAAAGTTTTATCTTCTGCCCTGGCATTATCTTTTCACTCAAGCCCGGGTTTGATGCAAATATATCATCCACAGAGATATCGTATTTTCTGGCTAAGTCCCACAGTGTATCTCCTTCTTTGATAGTATACTCTATTACTTCATCTTTTCCAAACATTATTTTAGTAAGCGCCTGGTCCTCAGTTGCAACAAAGACGCTTGGTTTTACATACACAGGCTTTATCTCAACCTTTTCTAAAAATCTTGCAGATTGAGCTTCATTTTTGTAATAAACGCTTTTTAGTTTAAGCAAGACTTTTTGTGGTATCTGAGGATTTTCAAATACCATGTAAGCTTTTGAGTTCACAAAAAGCGCATACCTTTTTACAAGCACAACACCTTTTTCTATTATGGTGTTTTTAAGGTCATCCAAACTTGTACTTTTATACTGGCCGGGCGGAATTTCCTTTAGCTGAGGTTTGTTTTGAAAAACAAATTCGTCCGTTCCATGCTTGCTTGAAATTTCTTCTTTCAAGTTACTGAAAAGTTTTTGGGCCTCTGTTTTGTCCTTTACATATCCTACAACGCTTCCATTGAGTAAAACTGCATAAGCTTTCTGGTATGTAGTTGGAATTCTATGTATGGCAAAAATCATAAAAATCATAAATGCCAAAGTAGCAGATATCTTTAGCTTCAGCATACCTTCCTTTGAATTTCTTATATTGCCAATAAACCTCAGCCCAATAACTATCCTTAATATCTCCTCTAATATACTTTTTAGAGGATTTTTTCTGAAATGCTTGTGAGAAAAAATAAAGCTTTCTGGTTTATTTTTGAAAACGCGGGTTTTCTTAATTATCGTCGATTTTGCCTTGGAAGATATAGCTTTCCAAATTCTATGTAAATAACTATTATTCTCCTTTTTAGTTGTTTTTTTATCTTTTGATTTTTTCTTTTCTTTTTTTGCATCTGCCAACACAAGAGGTTTTTCAGGTTTTATCGATGGCTCTTTTAAATTCTGTTTGAATTCATTATCCCTTGTATCTTTTGAAACAAACCTTGCTTTCTTTTGGTCCAAAACGGTGGCTGTGGCAGATGTTTTAGATTTTGCAATGTTCTTTGCCACAAGAACACCCCCCTAGCTAACAAAAAATAAAAGGGTATTTAAATTACCCTTCTATATAATTTATACTATGTTGAATATGCAAAATACTATACTTCTATTTTAATTAACATTGTTTGAGATGTCAAAACCAAAAATTGAATAGGTAATATTTGGCAATTATCTTTTTATTATAAATAGCTTTATAGAGCATTTTATAAAAATATAAAATCTTTTCAAACAAAAAAGAAAATCCAGAGATTCGTTTTATATTTATCATCTATTTTTTCCAGACAGGGACGCTTTCCAGTCTAAACCTGCCTGTAAAAATGAATAAAAGCAAGGCTTGGGATTACAGTTTTTATCCCAGAGATATAAACACTGTTTGAAATTATTGTACAAAGGATAATCGTCACAGATACCAAAAACAGTAACACAAGTTATGTTGCAGGGACCTCCATTATCTGTGTCTTCCTTTAACAATAATTTCATCATTTCATAGTATCTGTCCGCCTGTTTCTTAAGATTTTCAGGTGTGCGATTACTTTCATCTCCTTTTATCTCAAAATTCAATTCAGTAATATGAATCTGTAAACCCAATTTTGCATACATTTCCAGTGTCTTTTTAAAACTTGAATCTGTAGCATCAGAATCTAACTCAGGGAAATCCAAGCCAACTGTGGGTTGAAGTCCTAACCCGTCAATTAATCCTTTTTCTTTGAGTTTCTTGGCAAGATTATAAATGGCTTCTCTTTTTGCAGGAAGAAAAACATTGTAATCATTGTAAAACAGCGCTACATCCTTTTCAGCATATTTTCTTGCATAGATAAAAGCTTTCTCTACATAGCTTTCCTTCATGATGGTATACCAGTTGTTGTTATTTTCTCGCCAAGTTCCGTCATCCTCTATGGCTTCGTTAACCACATCCCAGCAATAGACAACACCAGGATAATTTTTCTGACAAAACTCCATTACCTGTTTGATATAACTTTCCAGTCTGCGTTCCATAGTAGCAGCATCTACAAGCGGTTTCGATACATCATAGTCTTTGTGGAAAAACCATTCTGGAGTCTGATTATGCCATACTAACACATGTCCTCTCATTTTTATACAATTTTCCTTACAAAATTGTAAAGCAGGTATGCAGCTATCAAATTTACACACTGGCATTCCATCTTTACTGGCTTTTGTAGCTTCATAATCTAAAAGGTATTGAGGTTTCATCAAATTAGAGAGGGTAGTACTGTTAAAGTGTTTCTTCAAAATTGCAGCCATACCAGGGTGATTGATAGCAGCAGTTTCAACAGAATAACCGTTAATTGCTGCTCCAACTAAAAAATAGTCTGCATATACATCCTTCAATGCATAATCTTTCATAACTTTAGTTCCAGAATTATTCTGAGTTTTCTTTGACTCATCCTGCACGTTTCCATCCTTTTCAATCACTTTTGACCGCCCCCCTGAATTTGTTTTGTCCTCACGTTCCTCTATCCTGCTAAGGATTCTCTCAACAGTGTTCTTCTGATCTACAGGAGACTGAATTGAACATGAAGTGAGAAAGAAAATCATCCCTATACCTAACACCAGAAATGATAGGATACCCATCCATTTCTTTTTTACTTTTATTATTTTCCCTCCTTATTTACCAAAAACACTTATAATAAGCACTTTCAAGCACTTCATTAAACTTCAAAAAAAGCCTAGTCTTCCTCCTCATAGTTGCAGTAAAATATGTTTTTATGAAACAAATACGTTGCTATGAGGAGGGTCTAAAAAGGTTAAAAAACAAACCTGACTGTTCTATCTTTTTAGCTTTAATATCACTCAGTTTTAATTGTAACTCCCAGAACTGAATGAGGTAAAATGTTTAACTCAAATGTAAGCTGGTTGTCATCCGTAATCCACCATGAAACTTCTTCTTTCTTTGGTTTTGAGGCTTCTATTAATTTTTCAATTTGTTCTTTATTGAGATATTCAGGACTGCCCATTTCAATCCACTTTCTTTTTGGATTTGCATTATACTCATCTATTCTCTCTACAGATATTTCTTTGCACCCTTTAAGTCCTCTTATAGTAACATTTATACTTACACTGTTTATAGGAGATAATGGAACATTATGATTCGACATAACAAGGATTATTTCTCTGTCATTCTGAACAGCTATATAATCTACAGTTGGACTTTTATCTTCTACCTCTGTGTCTATTCTATCTCCATTTAGTTTATTTAAAATTTGAAATGCTCTGTATGATGGCTTTGGTATACCATGAATATTCAAAAGTCCAAATCCCCCATGAAAAGGTAAGGAGCTCTGCCCGCATTCCTCAAATATGTCTGTGAACGTCCAGTAAGAATAACACCCTAAAGGCAAATCAATAATGTCTATTATAGTCTTTACAATAAATGCCGCATCATAGGGAATGTCATGGTATGGGTCCCGTGGACTTGGTGAGTTATTCCACTCAGTATAGTACAGAGGCAACGGTGAAGCCTCACTCAAAGCCTTCCTTACCCTATCAGCCAATTCCCTTCGATTTGCTTTTGCCATAGCCTCTTCCATGTTTGAACTTGTGCTAAAAGCCAAATCTGTTGGATATTGGTGAGTTGAAATAAAATCTATTGGAACACCATTTTTTATACAAAAATCTTTTAGTTCAGGTATCCATGCATCTATTGCAGTAGCTGGACCACCAACTTTTAGTTCAGAATCCACTTTCTTAATCGCAAATGCTGCAGATTTATAAAGCTCAAAATATTCTTCCATTGTCCCTGCCCAAAAGAAGTCTTTTAAATTTGGTTCATTCCATACTTCAAAAAACCATTCCCTCACTTCATTTTTGCCGTATCTCTTAACAAGATGCCTTGCTAACTCTTCAATAAGCTCTCCCCATTCCTCATATGACTTTGGTGGAGTTATATTGCCTTTATAGTGAAAAACTGTCTTTGTCCCGGACGCTAACGCCTCAGGCATAAAACTCAGCTCAATGAAAGGCTTCATCCCAATATCCAATAAAAAGTCAATTATGGAATCAATATTGAAAAATGAAAACCACAACTTGCCTTCATCATTCCTGAAACATACACTCATATCATCGTTGAGCCAGCCGTGAAATCTGACGTATTCAAAACCAAGCTCTTGTCTGCATTTTTTAAGTTGATTTCTCCAGTCTTCTCTCAATGCAGTAGCAGCGTGACAGCTACCCACACATTTTGTCCAAAATTTGTTTATTTTGTGGAGTTTATTATCGGGATAAATGGTTATTTTCATAATATGCTGCACTCCTTTCTTATTAAAAAAGAAAGCTAGAATCTTTATTATTTTTGCACTCATATTTTAAACGCTAAAAAAGGAAAGGAGAGGAGGCAAATATTTTCCTCCTCTCTCTATTTCTTGCTGAATATTAGTTCCAATTTTTAACTTTCCACCTGATTATTTCTGTCTTAAATTTCTCGTAAACCTTATAGTTTGTTTTTTCAAATTCTTTTACAAATTCATTCCATATTTTATCATATTCACCTGGTTTCGCCATAACAAGTCTTGGTAAATATTTTCTCCTTACCTCACTCATTTTCTGTTGAGCAATTGTAACATCTGTTCTTTCCGCAGGAATACTGATTTCCCAAGCAAAACCATATGGTGTTTCTAATGGAGGATCAGTAAATGGAGGTTGCATAAACGTTTTTGCTTTATAAGCATCAAGAACTTTCTTCTCTGCTGGTGTAAAGTTCTTATATACATACTCAGGATCAAAACCTGGTTCTCTATAATTCCCATCCTGTAATTTTAAATATGCATGTGGGAATGTCCACCAATAACCAAGTCCTCTCTTCTTTCTATATTGGGAATCTTCTCTGTTCCTTTTCTGTTGATCAGTTAAATACATTTTCCCATTCTTATCAACGCTGTAATCAACACCTTTAATACCCCAATACATAAGTTTTTGAGCTTCCAATGAGCACAAAGCATCTAAGAACTTAAACGCTCCAACAGGATCTTTGCATTTTTTTGTAATACTTATTCCATCACGTGAACCTATAGGTGATCTCATTACATATTTTGCCCTTTGAACTCCTTTGTAAACTACTGGGAATGAAATATGCATTCTATTGTATTTTTTAGCATTTTTCAAGGATGCCTCAGCATCATATCCAAATTGCCAATATTGGTCGTAAAATCCAACAACTCTGCCCTGTGCAATCTTTGAAAGATAAGTATCATAATTCTGAACAAATACTTCTTTGTCAATTAATCCTTCCTGCCACAATTTATTTAAATCTCTATAATATCTCTTTGCTGCTTCAGATGTTGAATATACCTTCGCTTCATATGTCTTTGGATCAACTATAACATCACCATCATTTTGATAACCCATAAGATATGACGGTGGATTTTCTAATGTAAAGAATCTCCAACTTTCAGTTATGAATGTAAATCCAATAGTCGGATAACCCTCAATTTTGGGGTTCTTCTTAACATAATCTCTAATGAGATTTAAATAATCTTCCCAATATCTTACTTTTGGCCATTTAGCTTTTTCAAGTAAATCAATAGGAAGCCAAAAACCATCAGGCTTTGTATCTGGTGAAATTTCATTTCTGTGAGGAGTCAAAAAGTAAATGTGACCATCTTGCTGCTTCATTCTCTTTAAATCTTTATCAGAGTAGATCTGCTTACAATACTTACCGTATTTTTGAATGTAATTCTCTATTGGAACAAGTACTTTGGCTTCAATTAATTTCCCATGTTCATTACCGCCATAAATTAGATCTGGTAAATCGCCTGACGCAAGTATTAATCCAATTTTAGTTGCTTCATCTTGACCTGTAGCATATTCAATTTTGAGCTTTACACCTGTGAGCTTTGTAATTTCTTTTCCAATTGGTGTATCAAACAAATTCGGGTGTGGCTCATCGTTTGTGTTTCCATTGTAAAAAGTAAAAACCTTTATAGTACTATTTGAACTTTGAGCCTTTACATCCTTGGAATTTATTAAGTTCATACTTAAAATTGTAGCAATTAAAAATGTTGCTATCAGTGTTATTGAAAGTAAACGTTTTATGATTGACATACAATAAACCTCCTCTCTCAATATACCTTTGATTTTCTCAAAATATCTCGCGATTTCTTTAAATTTCTCTATCGAAACAAATAATTTCGTTCTTGATATTGTTATTATTGCTTTATTCTGCCATACCCAGCTTAGACTC
>OFGS01000126.1_pt1 | contig 21607 bp, 18 predicted proteins | sample 1521851 | NCBI WGS metagenome assembly OFGS01 (sample SAMEA3142070, study PRJEB24117) | hot springs metagenome
TACATCTTATATGATTTTTCTGAGTTTTGTACATTTTACATCACCTTGAGAATATTATATCATATTCTTTGGCAATTCATCTCCATCTTAGAGAAGATGGAGTCTTCTTGCTGAATTTTTGATAAAATAGTGAGCTTATAAAGGCTGAAGTGTGGTAAAATATTGTTGTGAGTGAGTTACTACAAAAAGTTTTTGAAAAAAGAAGGTAAAAAAGCATGCGTGAGATTAACATTCAGGAAATAAAAAAGGTAGTTGTGGATATTTTGAAAAGAGAAATATCGCCCTGGCTTATAATTCTGTTTGGTTCTCTTGTTAAGGGGAATTTTAGAAATGATAGCGATATTGACATTGCATATCTTTCTGATAAAGAAATATCAAACGTTGAGAGGTTTCGGGTTTCTCAAGAAATTGCGGATAGTTTAAACAGAGATATAGATTTGATTGATTTAAAAAAGGCTTCCACTGTACTAAAAGCCCAGATTGTTGGCACAGGAGAGGTCATATATTGCGAGGATGAGAAAAGAAAAAATTTATTTTTTATGAGGGCTTTGAAAGAATATGCACTTTTAAACGAGGAAAGAGATGTTGTTTTAAAAAGCTTTTTTGGGATGAGTATATATTCAAAGGGTGAGAAAAATGATAATAGATGATATAATTGCAAATAAGATACAGGTCATTGAAAGATTGTTTGAAGAGAATTGACGAAGAATATGAGCAAAACCCTAAAAATCTTTTCAATTACACAAAACAAGACTCAATTATTTTAAATCTTCAAAGAGCTATAGAAGCAGCAATAGACATTGCAATGCACCTGTGCGCAGTTTTTAAGTTTGGAGTCCCGCAAAGCAGCAGAGAAGCTTTCGATTTGTTAGAGGAAAAAAAAGTTGTGTCAAAAGAGTTAGCCAAAAGACTGAAAGCCATGGTGGGTTTTAGGAATATTGCAGTGCATGATTATCAAGCTATTAATCTTGAGATTCTCAAAAATATAATTGAGAAAGATTTATCTGATTTTTTAGAATTTAAAGATGCTGTGCTGAATTTTCTGCAAAAAAGGAGCTGACAATTAAAAATGCTCGACATCAGAGGAAAAATCTTTTTAGCACCTATGGCAGGGTTTACAGACAAAGTTTTCAGAAGACTTTGCTCAAGATTTGGAGCAGATGTCACGGTGACAGAGATGGTCAGCAGCAAAGCACTTGTGCTTGGCAGTGCAAAGACAAAAGAGCTCATTTCATTTTCAGAAGAAGAAAAGATAAGAGGTATTCAAATTTTTGGCAGCGAACCTGAAGTTATGGCGCAGTCTGTCAAGATATTGCAGGATGAGTTTGAGTATGATTTTATTGACATAAACATGGGCTGTCCTGTGCCGAAACTTGTGAAAAGCGGAGAAGGATGTGCCCTGATGAAAAATCCTTCTTTGGCATCAAGAATTGTAGAAAGCGTTGCAAAGGTGAGCAGAAAACCTGTATCTGTCAAGATTCGAAAGGGATTTGATGAAGAAAATATTAATGCTCCTGAATTTGCATACATCCTGCAAGAAAGCGGAGCCTCTTTTGTAACAGTTCATGGAAGAACCAAAACTCAGCTTTACTCTGGAAAAGCTGATTGGGAAATAATAAGAAAGGTAAAAGAAAAGGTCAAAATTCCGGTTGTTGCAAATGGTGATATAACTGATTTTGAGTCGGCAAAAAGAGCGTATGAAGTAACAAGAGCAGATAGCATCATGATAGGAAGAGCAGCACTTGGGAACCCTTGGGTGTTTCTTCAAATCAAAGAGGGGTTTGAAAAAGGGTATGTTGAAACTAAGGTCTTGCCTCATATGAAGATAAGAGTTGCGATTGAGTTTTTTTCACAGCTTTGCAGCGAAAAGGGCGAGAAGATGGCAGTCTTGGAAGCAAGAAAACACCTTAGCTTTTTTGTAAAAGGAATTGAGAATGCTGCTAAAATAAGAGATAAAATTAATAGAATAAATAATGCTACAGAGCTTTTAGAGTTTCTTGAAGAGCTTGCGGCTATTGTTGAGAAAAAAGAAAGCTTTGTCGATAATATCTTATAGGACAGAATTTTTGAGCAAAAATAAAGCGGGGGATTTTTAGCATGATAAAAGGGAAGATGAAAATAACCACCTTATATAGATTAATAAGCTGGGTAGTTTTGATTTTATTTTTTTGGACGCTCATTCCGGCGAATATCTACGCTGCTGTGGAATATGTAGGAAGCAGCAGCTACAGCAAGATGGCTAAAAATACCCAAATTGTGAACTTGCCTCAAAATGCCTTGTCAAGAGATGCGTTTTTGTTTTTGTCATCTCTTGGATTTTTCAATACAGTTGCAAGACAGAAGATAAACCCTTCTGATACGCTGTCAAAGGAAGAGGCGCTGGCTGTAATTTTAAACAGCACGGGAAGACAGCAGGATGCTTTTGTGAGGGCTGAAAAGCTGGAGTTAAAAAGGCCATCAGGTCAGAAGCTTGTAAAGCCATACAACTATCTTTATCTTGGGTATATTCAGCTTGCATATGATATGAAAATTTTGTCTAAAAAAGAATATCGGGATGCAATGGCGCAGGTTCAGCCAAGTGAAAAAGAACATGAGAAGATGACCCAGCAGCTGATGAAGAAAAATGATGAGACCATTGCAAAAGCTGTGTATGAAGGAAGACCATATTCATATGACGATTTGATATTTGTAAGGTCTGCTCTTGCTACCCGACAGGAAGTCTGCTTGTGGGTTGTAAAGGCATTCAAAATACCTATTTCTTATGAGAATTTAGCTAAAACTTACCCTGATTATGATAAAATAGACAGCAAGTTTTTAAGTTCAGTAAATACTCTTTTGAAAAATGGTGCTCTTGTTGGAAGGTCTGATGGATATCTTCATCCAGACGACTACATAACATATGAAGAGCTGGCATTTATCCTCGGAAGTCTCAAACCAAATATCTTGAGCGCAAATGGACTAAAAGAGGTAAAGCTTGAGATAAAAGATATTCAGAAGTTTAATAGCGATAAAATGGTTTTAGTCTGTGAAGATGACAACGGAAATGATATAAATATTACAGTCAGCCCTGGTAAACAGGATTTTGGAGTAATAGCAAATGGCAATTTTTTGAGCTCTTCCTATCTTCAAAAAGGGGACTATGTAGCCTTTTATGTAAATGGCAAAAACGAGGTTGTGCTGGCCAGCATTTTGCAAAGGCCTGGTCAGGAAAACATAAAAGGTGTAATATCCAAGATTGACCATAAAAAGACGACATTTTCACTAAAACTGCTGGATGGTAAAGTTTACAATCTTGTTTTGAATCCCAAAGCTACAATCTATGATGCAAACTCAGGAAAGAGTTTAAACTTTTCAGAATTGAATGTAGGAAATCTTGTACAGGTTAAGGTCCAAAAAGACAGGGCAGATGGCATAACTTTGCTTTCGCTTGACAGCCCTGAAATAACAAGAGTGCAGGGGATAATCTCAAGGATATCAAAGGACAAGATTGTCCTCAATCAAAACGGAGTGTTAACAGAGTATCTTCTTTCGCCGGACACAGTCTACATTGACAAAGGCGATTTTTCAAGAGTTCTTACAAAAAATGATTTTTATGAGGGAATGAAAGTTTTGGCAGGTACAGCTTGTGGGTATGTACAGTATCTCAGCACCACGTTTGATGAGAAATCTGAAGATATAGTTTCCGGTATTTTGCACGAGGTAGATTCAAACTTGGGGTATCTTGAGATTTACAACCAGGAAGGCAACAAAAAGAGCTACAGGTTTTCAAAAAAGCTTGGGCTAAAAGTTAAAAAGGATGGTCAAAATGCTTCTTTAGACAGTCTTTTGCCAGGCGATGTTGTTTTCCTATATTTTAGTGGCGATTTTGTGCGCACAGTCACAGCAAGTTTAAACCTGCAGCAGAAGGTTGCAAAGATTGAAAATGTTGTAAGAAACCTTGCAACTGGTCTTGTGCAGAAGATAATTGTCAATATTGATGGGAGAATATACGGACCGTATGAAATAAATAGCGACGTTGAGGTTATAAAAAACGGCATGCCAGCAGCTTTAAAGGATATTGTGCCAGGTCAGTATGTGAAGCTCACAGGAAGTTTTTATGGAAGCTCAGCGTACATCCGCAGAATAGAGATATCAGGAAATGAATATGTAAAAAATATCTACATCGCAAAAGGAACGGTCAATGGAGATGCTTTATATCTTTCTAACATCCAGATTTTGAGGGACAACGCATTTGAACCGCTGTACACCTGGCTTTCTTTCAAGATTGGATCTGATACAAAATTTATCCTTGACGGGAAAGAGCAGTCTTCACTTGTAAAACTCCAAAACATTCCAGTTGTAGTTGTGACAAAAGAAAGGTTTTCACAGGAGGTTTTGGACACTGTTGTGGCAATATCAAGAGGGACTTTTACCAAGATACAGGGCGAGGTGAGCATGGTCTTTCCAAATTCGGTGGAGGTATCTGGAAATAGGTATTCAATAGGAAACAAAACGTACACCATTTCAAACGGGTTTTTGACCCCTGCAAGCTTCGAGGTTGGAGATGAAATAATTGGTGTTGCAAGCCAAGACAGCCTTGTTGTTGCAAAGAAGCTACAAGGCATCTCAAAACCCATATTTGTTCGCGGGCAGGTGCTTGATATTTCAGAGCTTGAATATATCACTGTGAAAGACTATGTCTATTTAGATAGTCAGAGGGGATGGCAATATGTTCCGAGCAAGCTAACTCTTCTTTACGATACACAGACAGTTTTGTGTGATGTATATGGCCTTGGCAGTCCGAAAGACATATTGAACTTGAAAAACAAGAGTGTGTATATCATTCACAATGGTAAGTACGCAAATGTTATAATTGATGCAAGCTTTGGTGGATACATTGTCACAGGCGTGGTTGGCAAGGACATAAAGATTCTAAATGCCCAGTACAACGATATGATGACCCAGACATGGAACAAAGTTGATAAAAGTTTTACCCTTGACACCACACAAGCAATTTTGCTGGATGCGAATGGGAATTTGAGAGCTGAAGCGCCCCAGTTTGGTGACAGGGTTTTGTTACTTGTCCCTCAGAGCAGTTTTGATCTGTCAAAGTCAAGTATTTCACCTACGGTTGTGCTTGTAAACTACTGAAAGTTTTTGCTATAAAAGGGGGATGTTTAGAGGTTGTTTAAAAAATTTTTGATGGCAGCTGTACTGGTGCTGAGTATCGTTTTAATTATCAGCTGGCAGGTTGCTTTTTGTGAGGAAGGATATTTAGGATACGAAGGTGGAATTTCATCCTACAAAGACCCTGATCCGAAAAAGACCAAGATTGAATACTATGAATACACATTTGTAACAGGAAAACCTATTCTTCTTTCAGGTACTGTTGATGCCAAGATAAAAAGGGCGGCAAATAACGAGACTCTTTCTTACACTTATGACCTTAAGGATTCAACTGGAAAGCTGGCTATAAAAAGAACTGTAAGTTTAAAAGGTAGCTTGACAAAGCTTCAAAATGGGAGTATAACAAAGGAGTACACTCTTGCCAGCTACAAGGAAACGCTAACTGTAGACAGCGCTACTTACAATCTTCAGAGTTATTCATTTTCAAAGTCTACAGCTGTTGACACAAACCCGGCGGTGAGCTTTTTCCAGGGAGAGTGGACAATTGAAAAGATATATGACAAGGGATTGAAAATCACCATTGAAGGCAAAAACTATGGGTATGACGGGTACTGGGGAGCTGGCGAGTTTCAAAAGATAGCCCAGAGGATAGAAACACCTTCATGGTTTGCAAATGTCAACTACAACATAGCTCTTGTGCAAAAGACCATTTTGGAGTTTCAACAGAACAATCTTCCATCCAGCATTCCAGGGACATATATACTGAAGTCCAAGGTTGAAGGAAATTTTGTTGCCATGTACGACCTTCCAACTTTTGCAAAGACCGGAGAAGTTCTGACAATAAGACAGAGGGGTAAAGTGACAAAAAATATTGAAAAAAACCCGATTATCAGAATGGCAATTGCACCTACTCTTCCAAAGGTGAAAGGGTATGAGTATGAAGATGCAGTGAACACGTGCTTTGCTTTTGGCGGATTTGAAAGCAAGGACGATTTTGATCCCACAGAGTATATAACCCGTGCTCAGTTTGCTAAGCTATTAATGGACACGCTCAATATATATTCAAACTATTACAATCCCAGGACAGTGCCAAAAAAGTCGATATACAAGGATGTGCCGCTCAATCACAAGTATTATGGCTACATATACGCAGTCACAAAGGCAGGGCTGATGAGAGGCAAAAGTGCTGAGTATTTTAAGCCGGAAGACTATATAACCAGAGCGGAAGCTGCTGTTGTCATCTCAAAGGTGCTTGGTTTTGACAAAAAGGTAACCCAGCCAATCACTCAAACAGATTACCTTGACGACGATAATATTCCTGTTTGGGCAAAGGATGCTGTTAAGGTATTGAAGGATGAAAAGATAATGGTTGGAACTGAGGATAATAACTTTTTGCCGCAGCAAAGGCTTACAAAAGGCACTGCTGCAAACCTTGTTTATAACCTCATAAACTTTTTAAGAGATACTCTTGCAAGAAGATATCTTGACATGAGCCTCTTTAGCTCGGATTAATGGTTAAATTAGAAAAGGTTTAAAGTAGTAGATTTTGAGCATACAAAAAATTATGATGTGGAGGCAGGAGAGAGATGAGAATTAACAAAAAGCTTTTAATAAAAATTGTAGCTGTAGTTGTTGCACTTTCTATCTTTGTTGCAGTTCCTGTGTATTCTCAATTTTTTATAATCTCAACTGATTTTCCTACAGACAAGCAAATGGAGTATATAAAAAAGGTGTTGCAGGTTGCAAAGGTGTATCATATAGGCAAGTACAGTTATGATGATCTAATTGATATGATGTTTACAGGGCTTTTCAAGAGCCTTGACAAGTATTCAGAGTATATGAAACCACAGCAGGCTCAAGATTTTACCCAGAGCGTAAGCGGAGAGTTTTCAGGCATAGGTATACAGATAGAAAAACAGGAGGATTACATAGTAGTTGTTGGAGTTTTTGACGGGACACCAGCAAAAGAAGCAGGCTTAAAGGTTGGTGATAAAATCATTGCGGCAGATGGGAAATCTCTTGTTGGGAAGACAACAGATGATGCTGTTAAGCTCATTCGCGGGCAGGAAGGCACAACTGTTGTGATTGACATCTTGCGAGATGGCAAAACTTACAGATTTTCTATTGTCAGAAGAAAAATAAAGATTCCTGTTGTCGAGTACAAGGTGCTTGACAACAACATCGGCTATATTAAACTCACACAATTTACCCAAGGATGTTCAAATGATGTCAAGAATGCTCTTGATGAGTTTGACAAAAAAGGCATCAGGAACATTATTTTTGATATTCGAAACAACCCCGGTGGTATTTTGGATGAGGTAGTAAAGATATGTGAATATTTTGTGCCAGAAGGACCAATTGTAACAATTGAGTACAACACTTTTAAAGATGAGTACAAGTCCAAGAACAAAAGTCCAAAATACAGGCTTGCAGTTTTAACAAACGAATCGAGCGCATCTGCTTCAGAGATTTTTGCCCAGGCTATTAAGGACAGAAAAGTAGGAGTTGTGATTGGCACAAAAACGTATGGCAAAGGAACTGTACAGACCTTGGTGAGCCTTCCTGAAACAGACACAAAAAAAGGGTACGTGGCGAAAGTGACTGTTGCAAAGTACAAGTCACCGGCTGGCTATTATGTTGAAGGAAAAGGTGTTGTGCCAGATATAGAGGTTCAGGACGACTCACTCTCCCAGTTTGGACCTGATAAGATTTTGAGCCTGAGCGCAAATAAGAAGTTCAAAAAAGGTGATATGGACTTGGAGGTTTTGGCAGCTCAGCAAAGACTTTTCTACCTTGGATATTTAAGCAGCTGGACAGCCAAGATGGATGATAAAACAGTTGATGCTCTTAAAAAGTTCCAGAAAGACAATAAGCTTTATCCTTCTGGAATACTTGATATAACAACGCAGAAAAAACTAAATGAAAAGTTTTTAGAATTTGTAAAATCCAAATATCTTGACAAACAGCTACAGCGAGCAATCCAGTATTTCAAAACAGGAAAGTAAAAAAGTTACAGGGCTTTTGCCGGCAGCTAAAAATTAAGTAGGCAAAAGCCTTTTGTTTTCTAAAAAATTGTATATAAAATTAATTGAAAATATGCAAATTAAAAATTAAAATATATTTAAGGTATATTTACAAAAAAGAAAAATAGAAAGGATAGGTCTGAATATGGCATTTGGCACAGATATAGGAATCGATTTGGGTACAGCAACAGTTTTGGTGTATGTAAAAGGAAAGGGTATAGTTTTGAGAGAGCCATCTGTTGTTGCGATAGAGCAGACAAGAAAACAGATTTTAGCAGTTGGAGAAGAAGCAAGACGCATGATTGGAAGAACACCGGGCAATATTGTGGCTGTAAGACCTCTTCGTGATGGTGTTATTTCAGACTATGAGGTCACAGAAGCAATGCTGAAATATTTTTTGGGGAAAGTACTTGGCAAGAGGGTTTTTTTCAAGCCGAGAGTTGTTGTGTGTGTGCCATCGGGAGTTACTGAGGTTGAAAAAAGAGCAGTTTTAGATGCAACATACGAAGCAGGCGCAAAACAAACATTTTTAATAGAAGAACCAATTGCAGCAGCTATCGGTGCAGGGCTTGACATCTCAAAGCCAGTAGGATGCATGGTGATTGACATCGGCGGCGGAACAACAGACATTGCGGTGATTTCTCTTGGTGGGGCGGTTGTGAGCGAGTCAATTAAAGTTGCAGGGGATAAATTTGACGAGGCAATTATCCGATATATAAGAAAGAAGCATAGTGTTGCAATTGGCGAAAGAACTGCAGAAGAGCTGAAGATAAACATTGGATGTGCTTACAAAAAACCAAAGCTTGAGTCAATGGATGTGCGAGGAAGAAGTCTTCTGACAGGTCTTCCAAAGACAATAACTGTAACATCTGACGAGATGCTTTTAGCTTTAGAAGAGCCTGTTTCGGCTATAATTGAAGCTGTGCACAGAGTCTTGGAAAATACACCACCTGAACTTGCAGCAGACATTACCTCAACAGGGATTGTCATGACAGGCGGAGGAAGCTTGTTGTGGGGGCTTGACAAGCTTATCTCTGAAAAAACAGGAATTCCAACAAGGATTGCAGATGATCCTGTGTCGTGTGTTGCACTCGGGACAGGAAAGGCGTTAGAAGCACTTGATCAATTGGAGTCAAGCTTGATAAAGGACTCAAGAATAAGGTAAAAAAGGGGATTTTATAAGATGCTCAGAGGAATTTACACATCAGCATCAGGAATGATTCTAAACCAAAAACTAATGGATTTGACTGCTAACAATGTTGCCAATGTAAGCACAACCGGGTTTAAAAGAGATGTTGCACAGGTTGAAAGTTTCAGAAACATGCTTGTCTACAGGATATACGACAAAGTTTCTTCTCCTGATAATAGAGTAGGATATATGTCACTTGGAGCAGACGTTTTAAGGATTGTTAGTGATTTTTCTCAGGGGCTTTACATAAAGACCGACGAACCTTTGAACTTAGCAATAAGAGGAAGTGGATTTTTTGCTGTAGAAAAAGTTGACCCTCAAACAGGTCAAGTTCAGGTTTACTATACAAGAAATGGTGCATTTACACTAAATTCAAATGGTGAGCTTGTGACACTTGAAGGTTTTCGTGTTCTTGGACAAAATGGAAGGATTGTACTGCAAGATCAGGGACAAATCAGTATTGATGAGCAGGGTAACATCTATCAAGACGGCAGATTTGTTGAGCGATTAAGATTTGTCGATTTTCGGGACAAAACTATTTTGCGTAAAATCGGCAATAACCTTTTTGAAGCAGATGCGCAAAGTCAACAGATAGCTTTTAGTGGAAGGGTTTTACAAGGATATTTGGAAGGGTCAAATGTAAATCCTGTCCAAGAGATGGTCAATATGATAAGTGTGTTGCGGGCATACGAAGCAAACCAGAAGGCTTTTATTACACAGGATGAGACTTTGCAGAAGGCTGTTAATGAGATTGCGAGAAAGTAGTTAAAAGTGTATCTTTAGCGAGAAGATTTAGAAATATAGAGGAGGAATGAAAAAAAGATGATGAGAGCACTTTATTCTGCTGCCCTGGGTATGAAAGCACAGCAGACCAATGTTGATATCATATCCAATAACCTCGCAAATGTGAATACAACAGCTTTTAAAAAAGACAAGGCAGAATTTAAAGACCTTTTGTATGAGACTTTATCGCGAGCAGATGTTGTTGCAGGTGATGGAAAGCCTGTGAGTCTTCAAATAGGTCATGGTGTGACAATATCTGCAATTACTAAGAGCTTTTCAGAAGGCAACTTGGAGAGGACTGAAAACCCGCTTGATTTGGCAATACAAGGGGAAGGATTTTTTGTTGTATCAACTCCTAATGGTCCAAGATATACAAGAGATGGTAGTTTTAAGGTTTCAAATGTTGAGGGACAGATAAAACTTGTGACCTCAGATGGATATCCAGTTTTAGCAGAGGGTGACACTGAAATAGTTCTGCCAGAGACTGCAATTTCAAGTATCACAATTGATGAGACTGGAAGGATCACTTACAAGGATGCAGAAGGGCAGATTCAAGATTCAGGGCTGAAAATAAAAATAGTAAGATTTATAAACCCGCAAGGACTTTTGGCAGAAGGCAAGAATTTATATAGCATCTCTGCTGCATCTGGCGACCCTGTATCTGAAGAGGAGATGGAAGGTCCAAAGAGCAGAATACTTCAAGGATTCCTCGAGATGTCAAACGTTCAGGTTGTTGATGAGATGGTAAAGCTTATTATTGCCCAAAGAGCGTATGAGATCAATTCCAAGGCTATCCAAACAGCTGACGATATGCTCTCTATGGCAAACAACCTGAAGAGATAAAAGAATAGGGGCAGGTAGTTATCAATGAACGGGATACCGAGTATTAATATTCAGGCAGGTTATCAGCAGGGGATAGATACTTCTGTAATAGACAAGCTTGAAAAAGCGTATTCTGAGAAAGACAGACAGAAACTCAAAGAGGCTTGTGAGGAATTTGAAGCAATAATGCTTTCTACCATTTTTAAGCAGATGCAAAAGTCCATTCCAAAAGGTGGACTTTTCAAAGAAAGTATTGCAGATGATATCTTTAACGACATGTTTGTTGACGAGGTTTCAAAAAGTGCTTCAAAACAAGGTGGAATTGGGCTTTCTAAGCTTTTGTATGATTCTATGATAAAGAGAATTGAAAATGCATATAAATTCAAAGAAGAATAAAAAGTGGCTGGCATTATTTTGCCAGCTTATTTTTTTTGGGTTTATTGTTGAAAATGAAAATCAATAGGTGTAAAATATATTTAAAAACACATAAAAACAAAAAATTTTTCTTAATCCCAATTTTTTAACCGTTTTCATTTTAACATTTTAATTGGGATTTGTGCAAAATGGAATTTGAACAAGGGGGCGCAAAAGAAAGTGTATAAATTTATATTCTCAGCATTTGGAGATGAGATAGCAAGCAATTTGGATGAGCAAATTAAGGTTTTGAAAAAACATGGTATTGATTATTTAGAGTTTCGGTCTGCAAATGGCAAAAGCGTTGCTAACTATACTGAAAATGAAGCAAAGGAGGTTTTAAAAAAGTTAAAAGACAGTGGTATAAAGGTTTCAGCAATAGGGTCTCCAATCGGCAAGGTTGATGTAAACTGCGACTTTGAAAAGTATCTTGAGCTTTTCAAGCACATCGTTGAGCTTGCTCACATCCTTGAGACAAAGTACATACGCATTTTTTCGTTTTATGTTCAAGAGGGCGAAGAAGAAAAGTTTACAGATGTCGTCATAAAAAGGCTTTCAAGGTTTACTGAGATTGCTAAGAAAGAAAATCTTGTTCTTCTTCACGAGAACGAAAAGGAAATATATGGAAGCAATGCCGAAAGGTGTTTTAAAATCCTCTCCGCAATCAACTCACCCAATTTGAGAGCAACATTTGACCCAGCAAATTTTGTCCAGTGCAAAGTAGAGGTCTATCCTCACGCATTTGAGCTTTTAAAAGACTATATTGAGTACGTGCACATAAAAGATGCAAAATTTTCAGACGGGAGTGTCACAGTTGCAGGTGAGGGTGATGGAAGGATAAAAGATGTGATAGCTGCACTAAAGAGGAAAGGCTTTTGTGGTTTTTTGTCGATAGAGCCTCATCTTAATAATAACCTTCCAGGTGGTGGACCTGAAAACTTTGCAAGGGCTTTTAGAGCGATTAAAAAGATCATAGATGAGGAAGGAGAGGTTTATGAAAATGTCAAAACTTAAGTTTGGCATTGTTGGCTGTGGGGTTATATCAAAGACACATGCCACTGCTATCTCAGCTCTTTCAAGCGATGCAGAGCTTGTTGCTGTGTGCGATGTTGAAGAAGCAAGAGTAAGAAAACTTGCTCAAGATTTTGGTGTAAAAAAGATATATACTGACTATGAAAAGATGCTTCTTGACCCTGAGATTGATGTTGTCTCTATCTGCACACCTTCTGGTATGCATGCTGACATGGCAGTCTTGGCAGCAGACGCAAAAAAACATGTGATTGTTGAAAAGCCAATGGATATAACATTGTATAAAGCTGACAAAATAATAGAAGCTCAAAACAGGAACAATGTGGTGATTTCCATAATTTCTCAGCACAGATACAGCGATTGTATGCAGCTTTTAAAAAGGCTCACAGCAGAAGGAAAGTTTGGCAAAATAGTCTTAGCAACAAGCTATACTAAATGGTACAGGTCTCAGGAATATTACGATAGCGGCAGCTGGCGAGGCACGTGGAGCTTGGACGGTGGCGGTGCTCTGATGAACCAGTCTATACACTATATAGACATGCTCCAGTGGGTTGTTGGCAAGGTGTCAGAGGTGTATGCATATTGTGTAACCCGGGCGCATAAGCGTATTGAGGTTGAAGATGGAGCAGTTGCATCGGTCAAGTTTGAAAATGGAGCGATAGGCGAGATAGTTGGAACAACAAGTGCATATCCAGGTTTTGAGACAAGGCTTGAGATTTTTGGTGAAAATGGTTCTGCAATAGCTATTAATACCCAGCTTAAAAGTCTTTATTTCAAAGATGGGTCTGATAAAGAGTATTTGGAGAGCTATAAAAAAGAGGAAGATGGCCCTGCTGGTGCATCTTCTGCTGCCATCAAAGAAGAAGGGCATGTAAGACAGTATAGGGATGTAATAAATGCCATAAAAACAGGAACAAAACCGCTTATCCCTGCTGAGGAAGGAAGACATCCTGTCGAAATAATACTTGCCATTTATCTTTCAAGCCTGACAAAAAAACCCATAAAGCTCCCTCTTGAAAGTGATGAAGAGGTTTTAAAGGAGATTGAAAAGATAAAAGGAAAAGGATTTTGAAATTTGTAATTTACAATAATTGTCCATTGAAAAACAAATGGCTTGAGAATTTATTACAAATTCTCAAGCCATTATTTTGCATGTAGACAGAGTCAATCCAAATAATTTTTTGTGAGAAAATCAAAACTCATCTTAAGACTTTCAAAAGGTGAGCGCTGGCATACATCCTGCTCTATTATATACCATTCAACTCCTGCTTCATTGCAAGAAGCTATTATCCCATCCCAGTCCAAGTTGCCATATCCGACTTCAAACATGGTTTGCTTAAAATCTTCTATCATTCCCATGTCTTTTAAATGGACAAGAGGAATTCTGCCTTCCAAGCTTCTTATCCACTTTTCGGGATTTGCCCCCGCAAACTGAACCCAGTACGTATCAATTTCAATCATAAGATATTCGGAGTTTGAGTTTTCAATCAGTATTTCGAGCCATGTTTTGCCCCTATATTTTTTGAACTCAAAGCTATGATTATGGTATGAAAGGGTAATTCCTTCATCTTTCAATTTTTTCCCGATCTCGTTACACTCTTGTGCAAACCTTAGCGCACCTTCTTCAGATCTGTATTCAGAAGGTGCAGAAGGTATTGCAATGTGAGAACATCCCAAGATTTTATGTTCTTGTACAACATTGTCAGGTTCGGTTTTGAGCTTTTCAAAAGGTATATGGGTTGCACAGATTTTAAGCGAAAACTCGTCACAGATTTCTTTTAATCTTTTTGGTTCAATCCTTCCAATACCCGAGATCTGGACAGCTTTAAATCCAATTTCACTTACCTTTTTGAGGCTGTAGAAAATATCCTCTTCAGTCTTCAAAAATTCACGCAAAGTGTATAGCTGTGCAGCTATTTTATCTTTTTTCATATTAATTTTGCACCACTTTTCTTTTGTTTACATTTTATTATATAACAAATTACTACTCTTTAATAGCCCCAATCATAACACCTTTTACAAAGTACTTTTGCAAAAATGGGTATATACAGAGGATTGGTACAGTTGATACAACAATTGCTGCGTATTTGATAAGCTCTGTCACTGCAAATCTGTCTGATGCATCTGAAATACCTGTTGTCATGTTCTCAGTGCTACTCATAATAAGTATTTCTCTTAAAACAAGCTGAAGAGGGTAAAGTTCTCTTGAGCGCAGGTATATAATTGCACTGAAAAATGCGTTCCAGTGCCCTACTGCATAAAAGAGTATCATAACGGCAATCATTGGCATTGCAAGTGGTATCATGATTCTAAAAAGTATTGTCCAGTCCCCTGCTTCATCTATACGTGCTGACTCTTCAAGGCTGTCTGGAACAGCATGAAATCCTGTTCGCATAATAATCAGATTTGTTGTTGAAATAGCCCCTGGTATCATCATTGCCCAAATTGTGTCTATCATCCCAAGTGACTGAACAAGCAGGTATGTTGGAATCATTCCACCGCTAAAGTACATGGTGAATGCTATAAAGAACATCACAGGATTTTTGAGTTTCAAATTTTTTCGAGATAAGACATACCCGCCCATTGTGGTAAGGAGAATATTTATCGCCGTTCCAACAATAACGTATATAAGTGTGTTTTTATATCCTATCCATATCATAGGGTAGCTAAGAAGCAATTTATATGCTTCTGTTGAGAATTCAAGTGGCCGCCACAGAGGTCCTCTGTATGCCATGAGCTTTATAGGGTTGCTGAACGATGCAAAGATGACATACAGCATGGGATACAGCATTGTAAAACAAAGAAGTCCTAAGAATATATAGTTAAAAGTGTCAAATATTATCTCACCTGGACTTTTTCTTATCTTCATCTTGTAAAACTCACCCCTTCTCTTACCACAGCGATGTCTCTGTGAGTTTTTTGGCAATCTTATTAGAAAATACTACCAGCAAAAAGTTTATAACAGAGTTAAAAAGTCCAACTGCGGCACCGTAGCTGTAGTCCATCTCTAAAAGACCTTTCCTGTATACGTATGTTGAAATAACGTCAGCAGTCTCGTATGTTAGAGGATTATACATCAAGAATACCTTTTCAAACCCGACGTTCATCATATGTCCAACTCTCAAGAGGAACATAATAACAATTGTTGGCAGTATTCCTGGTATTGTAACATAAAGTGCCTGTCTGAACCTTCCAGCACCATCTATCAGCGCTGCCTCATATAGCTGTGGGTCAATGTTTGAGATTGCCGCCAAGTACACAATTGAACCCCACCCAAGGTTTTGCCACATTCCAGATCCAACATACAATGGTCTGAACCAGCCAGGTTCTCTCATGAAGGAGATTGGTTCTGATAAAATACCGAGAGATTTCAAAATTTGATTTATAAGACCGTCTCTTGAGAAAAAGTCCATAATCATACCGACAATGACGACTGTTGATATAAAGTGTGGCATGTAGCTTACTGTCTGAAAAGTCCTTTTATATATACTGTTTTTTATTTCATTTAAAAGTAGTGCAAATATTGTTGGTGCAGGAAAACCGAATATGGGGTCATAAAAATTTATAAGTATTGTATTTCTAAATATTCTCCAAACATAAAAACTGTCATAAACAAAAACCTATTTGAACTTTTCAAGTTCAACCCATGGGCTGGCCCAGATACCTTTTGCTGGTGTGAAGTCTTTAAAAGCTATCTGAAGACCATACATGAGGATGTAGTGAAAGATAAAATTAATATGCAACAACAGGGATGAGCATTATTATATAAAGGCTTTTGTTTCGTATGAGGTCTTTTTTTAGCTCCTGCCATCTGCTTGACTTATAAGATTTAACTGTTGCCTTTTCCAATTTGTATTAAACCTCCTCATGAAAAGAATGCATCTTTGTCTCAAAGAAGAGTAAGCATCAAAAAGATTTTATAAAAAAGAGCCTTGCAATAAGGTGTGCCATCAAGAAAGCTTTCTAATCACTCTCAGCCTTGTTGCAAGGCTCTTAATCTAAAGGTTAATTATTTTCTCTTTTTCCATCTATCATATGCTTGCTGATAAATCTTAATAGCATCATCAATCTTCATCTGTTTGAGTGTCTTTATAAATGCATCAACATTTGTTGCTTTTCCTGTCATAAGTTTTAAGAACATTTCGTCATAATATGTGTTGACAGTGTTCATAATATTTGCAAGTCTCTTTGACTCATCATATGTAAATGCCAGAGGCGGTAAAATTCTATTATTTACAACATCTGACCACTTCTCTAATACAGCTTCTTTCTGTTGAGGATACATCATTTGTATCTGCAGATAGTATTCATCAGCCTGAGCAAATGGACCGCTTATTGAAGCACAAGCATATTTTGCTAAAGCTTCTGCTGCAGACAGTCCTTGCGGATTCTTCAGAATTTCGTCTGTAAAGTATACCTTTCCGTCTTTCTTGATATAAAATTTTCCAAGAACACCGTAGTTGAACGCTTCATATCCTTCCTTGCTATATCCCCAGTCAAGAACCTTCATAGCAAGAGGTACATTCTTACATGCGTTTGTGATTGCTGCACTTGTTCTTGAGAATAAGAATTCTGCTTGACCTAAAAGTGGTTTCTCGCCTTTTTTCAGAACAGGGAACTTTGTTGCTATCATGTCTTTTTTGAGGTTGAGGAAAAATCCCATATCGCCAGAAAGCAAGCCTATTTACGCACCAATAACGTCATTTTGTACATTTGCATTGATAACTTTTTGGTTCATTGTAAGTAAATCCGGATCAATTAATCCTTCTTTCCACCACTTCTGCAGTGTTGCTATAAACTGTTTGTATTGTGGTTCTAACGGACCAAACTTGACTTTTCCGTTTACCTGGAAGAAATCTGTCTTGATTCCTCATGCGCCAACCAGGAAAGATGAATAGTCAAACGCATATCTTGGGTTTGAAGCATTTCTCAAAATAGAAAATCCTTTTTCATCTTTTTTACCATTGCCGTTTGGATCTTTTGTTACAAATGCTTTCAATACCTTGTACCATTCATCAACTGTTTCTGGTTCTTTAAGTCCAAGCTTTTTGAGCCAGTCGTTTCTTATCTGAGGACCGTAATAAACACATGCAATCTTTGGATTAGTTTCATGAAAAGCAGGGAATCCATAAATATCACCATCGTCTGTTACAATGAGTCTTTTGATATCTGGATGTTGTTGCAGGTATCTGTTGAAATTTGGTGCATATTTTGGAAGATAGTCATTGAGTCTTATAATTACTTTGTCAAGCAAAGCTTTTACAGGACCGCCCGGGTAGTTGTCAACCCAGTTCCACTCGATAATATCTGTCAGCTGTCTTGATGCAATCATTAAGTTGAACTGGTCTGTCTCACCACCGACAGGTGGATGCTTAAACACCAGCTTTACACCAAGTTTTTTCTGCAAAAGCTGGTATGCTGAAATTAAATAGTAGCTGTTGTAAGATGTTGCAACTTTGGGGTCAAGACGAACAAAATAGGTAAGTGTTGGTGTTGACTTTGCATAAACTGTTGAGGATGGCAAAATTAACGCTGGAATTACAGGTGATAAGGTAAATGCAATCACCACATTCAGACTTAAAACCTTTTTAGAAGATTTGAACCAGTCCATTTTAAAACCTCCTTGTTTTAAAAGTTCTTATTGAATTTTTCCAAATTACCCGTGGCAAGCGCTTATTGTTTTCAGCAACTTGTCAGCGGGCTTTACAGCTTTTATTATAAAGGGGAGCCAAAGCTTTTTGGAAGAGAAAAATATTAAGATTGAAAGGACAATATTAAGCTTCTTAAAAGTGTACTCATGATTTATATTTTCTTTGCAATTTGTTTCATTGCTTTTCTATAATTGCTTGTATTATAATTGAAATTGTCTATAAAGAAGAGTTGCAAGATTTATTTTTTTTTGAGGAGGATTTCTTTAAGGATGTTTAAGAAAATCTTATGGCGGTTTGTATTTTCATATCTTGTTATTTTTATCATTCCTCTTTTCATAGGAATCGGAGCATATTTCAGCATAAAAGAGATTATGATGAGCAGTTTATATAGATACAACAAGACAACTCTTACTCAGCTTGAAGACAAAGTTGAAAACGAGGTTGTAAAGTCAGTGGAATCTTTTGCTGACTGGATAAACTTAAACCCATACTATTTTATTTTTTTACCAGAGGCAAAAGAGGCGCTTGACAGTAGTGACAGACTCCTTAATATCAGAAACCTTTGCAGGGAGATGTATTCACAGACATATAAAAATTCTTACATTTTGGATGCTTTTATATATATTCCTTCTGAGAACCTCATTATAGGTCCGTCGTATACAACAACACCTTATAACTACTATACATATATAAACAGGCCACTTAATATGAGCTACGAACAATGGCTAAAATTTTTAAACGGCGAGTACAAGATGAAATATATACCCTCTTTTGAGATTAAAGCTGATTATAAAAAGCTTTCCACAATAATGTTTGCAAATACTCTTTCAAGGTGAATTATTTATGGTAAAAACGCAAATGTGTTTGTTATCATTGATCAGAGCAAGATTGTAGGTCTCATGAAAGAGATTATAAGCTATCCTAAAGGTATCATGTGGATTTTGGACAGAAACAATAATCAAGTTCTCAAAGTCTCAGCAGAAAAAGAGAATGTATCTTTGCCTAAAATTAACTTTTCTATTTATGATAACTTTGGAATAAAAGAGTTGAACTTGAAAGGACAGCGATGGATTTTATACTATACAATCTCATCGCTATATGGCTGGAAATACATATCGATGGTTCCTGTTGACAGTTTTTTTGAAGAGATTCGAAAAGTGCGAAATTTGAGCCTGCTTCTTCTTGGGCTTATGAGCGTTATTAGTAGCATACTTATATTCTTCTTCAGCATGCAAAATTACAGACCTCTGAGTGAAATAAAAAGTCTTTTACAATCAAATAGTGAAAACAAAGATCTCAAGAATACAAAAAGCGAGTTTGATGTGATAAGAGACCTTGTCATCCACACTCTTTCAAAGGAAGAAGAGATGAAAAGACATATTATGCGGTTTACACCTATTATAAAGAACAACCTTTTATACCAGCTTTTAGTAACCGGAATTTTGCCAGAAAGTATAGGAGAGCTGGAGCTAAAAACCTTGGGTATGGAAAAACAAAGAGGCAATTTTGTGGTGTGTTTAGTTGAGACTGATGACTGTTCTGGGTTTATAAAGGGTGAGAGTGACAGTGAATATTCTCTTGTAACCCTTGTTGTCACAAATGTGTTGGATGAGCTTTTGGATACAAATAACTTTAAACACTGGAATGTGCTATTTTCAAGGACAAAGCTCAGTGTAATCGTGGAGATTAAAGATAGCTTTGAAGAAAGCCTGTCAAAACTTTCAAGCCTGTTTGAGAACATGATTGAATTTTTGGAGAAGAACTTTACAATATTTGTGTCTGTAGGTATAAGTGGGGAGGTTTTGGGTATAGTAAATTTAAAGTTTGCATATGAGCAGGCAGAAAAGGTTCTTTCATTGAAATTTATAAAACCTAACATGAAGATTTTCAAGTTTTCTGAGCTTTCTCAAGATATAAATCAAGAGAAAGAATTTTTGCCCAAGGACATTGAAAACAGGATTATAAATTCTGTGAAAGAAGGAAAAGTAGAAGGAATTTATGAGGTGTTTGAAAATATCCGCAGACATATCACAGCTGCGAATTCTCCTCACATGGCAAAGATGATACTTATATATCTTTACGGACTGTATTATCAGCTTTTAAATAGCATTCCAAACACGGTCGGAGAAAAACAAAAACCTGAGCCAGAAAAAGTAATGAGATTAATCATTGATGAGAAAAATCCTAAAAAGGTTCTTCAGGCGTTGCAAGAAGATTACAGAATTTTGGCTGAAGGTGTGATAGTAAATAAACAGAAAATGGGCAACGACTTGATTTCAAATATTTTGGAGTATATCCACCAGCAATATTCAAGCGCAGAGATATCACTCTCAACAATTGCAGATAAGTTCAATATAACTCCACAGTATCTTTCAGCAATATTCAAAGAAAAGACCGGACAGAACATAAGCGACTATATCCAGAGCTTGAGAATGAACAGAGCAAAAGAACTTCTTCTGACAACTGCTTATTCCGTGTCTCAGATTGCGAAGATGATTGGATACACAGAGGTAAGTGGGTTTACCAAGGCTTTCAAGAAGTTTGAAGGTGTATCTCCCAACAAGTTCAGAGACCTTAACAAATCATAATAAAAAAGAGCGGGAGGGAGAAGATCAAGATTTCTTCTAATCCCGCTCAAAATTTTTTCAAAGAAGCAACATTGCTGGGGGTTTATAAAATACTTTTTAACTTTGCAATTCTTTTTTCTCTATCCTTTACAAACCTTTCAATGCCACTGTAAATGCTGTCACAATCTAAGTGCGCTTCTTTTAAAACTTCATCAACTGTTCCACCTGTTCGCCACCTATCATCCCAGTCGCTTGAAAGTGAGTACTCTTCAGACACTTTTGAAAATATCCAGTCATGCATAAGTCTTAATGCCTCGTTTGTGATTACCATGGAGTCCATCCAGTCTTCAAGCGGCAGTACTTTGTTTCTGTATTCTTCAGGCTGCAACATGAAAAGCTCATAACTTGGTGCAGCAATTATCTTGAGGTTAAAATCTTTTCTTAGCTGTGGCAGAAGCTTTATTAAGTTATAGGTTGTGCTTGTGCCCCTGACAATTATTGTTCCGTCCTTTCTCCTATTTAGGTCAAAATCATTTATGATGTAAGCTACTTTTGCAGCTTCAAAATGAGATGGAATACTAAGAGCGCATCTATCCGGTATTTCAATTGGTGGTCTTGTAAAGTGCAATGCAATGTTGTTTATGTCAGTTGCAAGTGCAGCTGCAAGCAAAACCGGAACTTCGTTGTGTTCCCATGGATAGAGATTTATAATCTTACCTTTTGGCAAAAGCTGTAAAACTCCTGGCTCAAATATACCAAAGTGTGTTCTTGAATCTTCAGCAGTCTCTGGTCCAGAGTGGCCGGCAACCCAGATGACCTTGCCAAACTTTATTGGAGAGTCCTGTGCCATCTGTGAAAAAAGCCTTATTGCACCATATTTGAGATACATAAACGAACCATATGTTGATGTTATAGCCCAAAAGCCATTAAAATCTTCATATGGATTTTCACTCATATTTACAGTTGCCAAACCTGCACATACGCCAGCATTTAAGAACTCTGTAATTGCAGATGGCAAGATTG
>OFGS01000128.1_pt1 | contig 21431 bp, 19 predicted proteins | sample 1521851 | NCBI WGS metagenome assembly OFGS01 (sample SAMEA3142070, study PRJEB24117) | hot springs metagenome
ACCGATGCAAAATAAAATAGACCTTATTACGGATCTATATTTGTTACATCATTTATTGGACGACTTATATCGAGCGGAGAAAAGAGAAGAAATGGCTCGTTTGATTGACATCACATTAGAAAAACAACGTGCCAGCCACGCCCCGAATTTTGTCGAAGATTGGTAGAGGAAGATTGGTAGAGATAGAGAGTTGTTGAGTGGCTCTCTGTTTTTCATTCCTAAAGCAGGAATCTCCTCGTTTTTATCGAAAATACACAACAAAACAGAAAGCGAGGTGTATATATGGCGGTTGATCATGATCGGTTGTTTAAAGAGCTGATTACGACGTTTTTTGAAGAGTTTCTTCTTCTCTTTTTCCCGCATGTGCATGAGCATATCGACTTTCAGCACGTGTCGTTTTTATCGGAGGAATTGTTCACCGATGTGACGGCGGGGGAGAAGTATCGCGTCGATTTGCTTGTTGAGACGAAGTTGAAAGGGGAGGATAGCCTTATTATCGTCCATATCGAAAATCAAAGTTACGTGCAGCCATCGTTTCCAGAGCGAATGTTTATTTACTTTAGCCGCTTGTTTGAAAAATACCGAAAGCGCATGTTGCCGATTGCGGTATTTAGCTATGATTACCTTCGAAATGAACCTTCATCGTTTACGCTCCAATTCCCATTTTTTGATGTGCTTCAATTTCGATTTCTTACTGTGGAGTTGCGCAAACAAAACTGGCGTGATTACATTCGCCACGACAACCCAATCGCCGCTGCGTTGTTAAGCAAAATGGGGTATACTGAAAGTGAACGGGTAGAACTAAAAAAACAATTTTTACGCATGATCGTACGAATGGAATTAGACGAAGCAAAGCAACGATTATTAATTGGCTTTTTTGAAACATATGTGAAGCTGTCGGATGAGGAAGAACAACAGTTGCGAAACGAGGTGAATGAAATGGAAACGAAAGAAAAAGAACGAGTGTTCGAATTAATGATTTCGTATGAGAAGAAAGAGAAACGAAATATTGCGAAAAGAATGTTAGACAAAGGATATGATGTGCACACCATTCACGAATTAACGGAACTTCCTGTGGAGGAGATTGAGGAGTTAAAGGAACGGTCCCAGTCACCATAGGTTTGGGATACGTACCTGTCACCACCCGAATTTTGTCGAAGATTGGTAGAGATAGAGAGTCGTTGAGTGGCTCTCTGTTTCTTTTTCTGTATTTTTGTTGATGTGCTGTCGCATTTTTTGTGGAAACTGTTGTTGAAATTGCGAGAGTGATAGAAAAATGTTACAATCTCCGTAGCAACTACATAAGCAGGGTGGGCGGTTGACCACTTCCCCGATGAAGGGAGGTGGGAATATGACGACGTATGAAGCATTGAGTCTTATTGCGCAATTCAGCTTAGTGTTCATCGGAATGCTAACATTGACTGTTACCATCGTCGTCTATATAAACAAAAAGAAATAACCGTCCCCCCCCTCGACCAAAGGTGTGAAACGGTTATTTCTTTTTTATCTGTTACACATTTAAAGGTCAGCCGCTCTTCTTGCGGCATGTAGTTGCCTGCTGAGTGTTCACCGCACTCAGCTTTTTTATTTTATGAAGTATCTGCTTATATTATACAAATGATATAGCTAGTTTGACAAGTGGGATGAGTGTTACCCGTTGGTAGCGTGCCTGTCACTAGTTTTGCGTGCAGAGTATCAAAAAATTTTTCTTTCGATGCAGGATTTTTCCCGTTTTTGTCGAGAGGATGTGCAAGGAAGTTCATGTGAGGTGAAATTGTGTGCCGTGGAAATCGGCGTGATTCGTTGTTTAAAGAAACGAATGATTTTCGTGCGTTTTTGCATATCCTCGAACAGCTTCATGAAAAAATACCATTTGAGCTCGCTTCGTATTGTCTTATGACGAATCATTTCCATCTCCAACTTCGCTCACAGCATGAATCCATTGCTCACAGCATGAATCCATTTCAAAAGTAATCACACCTTAAAACTCCTCAGTTTCGTTTTGTTTATTGTAGTAAAATAAAAAGAAAGGAAGTGTGATGATGAGCGGGCAAACCGATATTGCGTATAATAATTATGACATCATATTCCGCAACATGACCGCTCAATTTAAAGAAAAGGTTCTTGACTTTTATGGTATTCAGACTGCTCCAATTGTTCGTGTAGAAGCGGTGGATTTGCCGACTATTGCAGTAAATGACAGAAGGATGGACTTTCTGTTTTTGCTAGCGGACGATACGTACTTACATCTTGAATTTCAGACAACGTTTGATGAGAAGGATTTGGATCGGTTCCTTCAATACGATGTGAGCGCTTATGAAAGGTACAAAAAGCCGATTAAAACAGTAGTCATTTATGGTTCTAATGTCGAAAAGGTGTTAGAGCAAAAAAGCTATGGCTCTGTCCAATATAATATACAAGCAGCATTGATGAGAAACTATGACGGTGATGCCATCATTCAAGATTTATGGACAAAAATAGAGAACGAAGAAGAGCTTACAGATCTAGATGAGTTGCATCTTATTTTCCTCCCATTAATGCAGAGCTCTGTGAATCGTTCAGAACGAGCCATCGAGACAGTCGAACTCGCTAAACGAATAAAAGACGAGGAAAAACAAGTACGCTTACTGGCGACGATTATTGCGGTGTCCGACAAGTTCATTGATAAGGAGTATGTGGAAAAATTGATGGAGGTGCTAAGTATGGCGAGAGTCATTCGAATGGCGGAAGAACGCGCAAGAATTAGCGAAAGCCAGCAGGCGATAAAAAAATACTTAGGCGCACGATTAGGTCTGGAAAGTAAACCGATGCAAAATAAAATAGACCTTATTACGGATCTATATTTGTTACATCATTTATTGGACGACTTATATCGAGCGGAGAAAAGAGAAGAAATGGCTCGTTTGATTGACATCACATTAGAAAAACAAAATGGGATACGTGCCTGTCACGCCCCGAAGATTGTCGAAGATTGACAGACACAGAGAGTTGTTGAGTGGCTCTCTGTTTTTCATTCCTAAAGCAGGAATCTCCTCGTTTTTATCGAAAATACACAACAAAACTGAAAGCGAGGTGCATATATGGCCATTGATCATGATCGGTTGTTTAAAGAGATGATTATGACGTTTTTTGAAGAGTTTCTTCTTCTCTTTTTCCCGCATGTGCATGAGCATATCGACTTTCAGCACGCGTCGTTTTTATCGGAAGAACTGTTTACGGATGTGACGGCAGGGGAAAAGTATCGCGTCGATCTGCTTGTTGAGACGAAGTTGAAAGGGGAGGATAGCCTCATTATCGTCCATATTGAAAATCAAAGCTACGTGCAGCCATCGTTTCCCGAACGGATGTTTATTTACTTTAGCCGCTTGTTTGAAAAATACCGAAAGCGCATGTTGCCGATTGCCGTATTTAGCTACGATTCTCTTCGAAATGAGCCTTCATCGTTTACGCTCCAATTTCCTTTTTTCGATGTGCTTCACTTTCAATTTCTTACAGTTGAGTTACGCAAACAAAACTGGCGTGATTACATTCGCCACGACAACCCAATCGCCGCTGCGTTGTTAAGCAAAATGGGGTATACTGAAAGTGAACGGGTAGAACTAAAAAAGCAGTTTTTACGAATGATTGTGCGCATGGAATTAGACGAAGCAAAGCAACGATTATTAATCGGCTTTTTTGAAACATATGTGAAGCTGTCGGATGAGGAAGAACAACAGTTGCGAAACGAGGTGAATGAAATGGAAACAAAAGAAAAAGAACAAGTGTTGGAATTAATGATTTCGTATGAGAAGAAAGAGAAACGAAATATTGCGAAAAGAATGTTAGACAAAGGATATGATGTGCACACAATTCACGAATTAACGGAACTTCCTGTAGAGGAGATTGAGGAGTTAAAGGAACGGTGCTAGTGCACTGCGATATAAATTCAGTTAATGTGAAGGAATCAGAGTGATAGAACTCTGGTTCCTTTCCTTTTCTCGTCTTTTTTCAGTGTCTCAGAACCCTGTGAAACTGTCAAGGAAAGCACTTGACAGCTCCACGGAGTTCTGAGGAGAGGTAGGTAAGACGAGAAGGAGGAAATGCAGCCCACCTGCGCTCATTTTTAACTAGCCTTTGCATATTGAGTCGGTATTTGATAATGAAGAACACCTTGTATACGTTGGTGGTTATAATAGCGAATGGTATTATGTCAAGAAAATAGACACATAGAATAGAGAAACATTTTAACTCCTACTACCGCACTTCGTTTGGTGCCTCTTGATAAGGAGAACGGTTGATAAACCCTCCCCTTATCAAGAGGATTAAGAAACCGCCATATCGCGACTTCATTCAGAGAAGGATTGTTTTTTGCCGTGTTGATGCAGCTTCTCATATGCTATCGGAGACATGTACTTGTTAGCGGAATGAATTCGCTAAGAGTTATAAAAACACTCAATATATTCAAAAATCCGATGTTTGGCCTCTTCCCTTGTTGTCTTGTTGTAAAGGTCTCGTGGAAAATCAGTTCCTTTTTGATGATGCTGTGAAACGATTCCGCACATGCGTTATCATAACCGTTTCCTTTTCGACTCATGCTGGTTTGCATTCCATGCTGTCGTAAAATGGCTTGATACTCGTTCGATGCATATTGGCTCCTTTGATCTGAATGGTGAATCAGACCTGGTTGAGGCTTTCTCTGGTTGATGGCTCGGTTTAATGCTTTGATCACTAACTCTTTTGTCATTCGCTCGGAAAGATACTAGCCAACGATTTTACGAGAAAACAAATTCATGACCGAAGCGAAATACAGCCAGCCTTCTTTCGTCCAAATATAGGTGATATCCGCCACCCATACTTTGTTCGGCTTATCCACTTCAAACTGCTGATGTAATAAGTTGGGATACACAGGCAAATGATGCTTCGAATTCGTGTTGGCCTTATATTTTTTCTTCGTTTTGGAACGAATGTCATCGTCTTTCATGATTCTTGCGACGGTTTTCTGAGAGACCTTCACTCCTTGTTTCTGAAGGATTTTTGTGATTCTTGGACTGCCATACGTTTCTCTGGACTCGGTGTGAATCTTTTTGATTTGTTTTTTCAACGTTTCGCGTCTTTCGACCGACCCGACGCTGTCAAGGGAAGACATTGACGTGACGAGAAGGCTTTTTGAGGCAGGGAGAATTGTCGGAATTGAATTGTTGGATCATGTCATTGTTTGTCGTGGAGAGATTCGTGTCGTTGAAGGAAAAAGGGTATGTGTAAGAGGAGAAGACGATGCTCGACTGGTTTATTGTGAAAATGAAACGCTAATTTGGTGTGGAAGTCAGGCAGGAGGATGTTGGGTATGAAGCGTCATTTGACTACAAGAAGGTCGATGCGTTGCTTATTTCTCCGAGCACATCAAGAAGCTGAAGAATCCGCTGTTGTTGGAACCGTTCCTATATGTAGCGAGAAGTGAACTCGGCAATCAAACATTGATGAAACATATAATATGTCAAAAGGAATTTTCGTGCTATCGTGTACAGTTAAATGGTATAATATGTTTAAGAAGTTCCATTTTCGTTGAAAGGAGCGAAAGTCATGGATTTCGTGAGAGTCATAAAAAACAGCAATGATTTAGAAAAAATTATAGATATACCTGAGAAATTAAGAAACAGGAAAGTAGAAGTCATTGTCCTTCCCTATACAGATAAAGAAGAGGTAGAACAAGTGGGAAAAAAAAGCTTGAGGGGGGCGTTGTCAAAATATAAAAATGAGTTTTTGCGAGCTCGAGAAAGCGATGCTTGGTCTAAAGCCGTGGTGGATAAATATGAAAATCGTTGATACAAACATTATCCTAAGATATTTGCTTAATGATCATGATGATTTGTCAGCGAAAGCTGCAACGATTATCGAAAATAACAAGGTATTATTGCTGAATGAGGTAGTAGTTGAAGTCGTTTATGTTCTGGAAAAAGTGTACAAAGTAAAAAACGACGAGATATGTGATACTCTTTTAGAACTGTTTAAATACGATAATATTGATGTCGATGATATCGACATACTAGAAGAAGCGCTCATTTTGTTTGTAAAAAGACGGATGGACTTTGTTGATGCTCTTTTATACGCCTATAATAAAGTGAAGGGGTACCAAGTATATACTTTTGATAAGAAGCTAAACAGCATAATTGAGGAATAGGATATAAGCGCAAGGCTGGATAGAAGCAACGCATTCAATGTGAGTGTGTTGCTTTTTGATTTGGTGAAATTTATACTCTACAAACCGGGATAAAACATCAGTTTTTTGGATTTTCTATTTTATTAGTTCATCACCACAATATGTAATTTTCCTGTACAAAGATGTGCAAAAATCATTGATTTACTGATTTTTCCTCACAAACGTAAATACGGTATGTTCAGAAAAAAAATCAAGTACAACTTTTGGTGATGAACCCTTTTAATGGTTGGTCTTTCTTAGATTCTTTTTTCTTCTTACTCTTTGTTTTCAAGTATTTATAGTAACCCGATTTTGAAATCTGTAGTTTTTTACATATTTTAACGACTGGATATTTTGTTTTGAGCTCGTCTACTACTTTGAACTTCGCTGTCTTCCCTCCCTTTTCAAGATTTGCAGATACTTTTTTAAAATTTCATTCTCCATCTCTAGTTCTCGTATGATGAAATCCTTGTCCATTTCAGGATGATTTCTAACTTTTCGTTTTAGTCCTACTTCCCCATACATTTCAGATTCTTATTTTGCGCAATTCAGCTTAGTGTTCATCGGAATGCTAACATTGACTGTTACCGTCGGCGTCTATATAAACAAAAAGAAATAACCGTCCCCCCTCGACCAAAGGTGTGAAACGGTTATTTCTCTTTAGCTATTACACATCTAAAGGTCAGCCGCTCTTCTTGCGGCATGTAGTTGCCTGCTGAGTGTTCACCGCACTCAGCTTTTTTTATTTTATGAAGTATCTGCTTATATTATACAAATGATATAGCTAGTTTGACAAGTTGTGCCTGTCGCCCGTATGAGCAAAATGTTTGTGGGAGGAAGTGAAGTCCTCGTTTATATGGTTCAAGGGGATAAAAGAAGGGGGATGAGCAAAAAAGATGAAAAAAGGACTCTCTTCCTGTATTGTGATAGTGCAACCAAATCACCAAGGAGGTCAGAGAGTCCTGTGCAACAGTTTATCACAAGTGGACAAACATGAAAAGAGTTAGGAGCAGAATTGTTTTCGATGTTACAAAAAAATATGGAGACATGCTTCAACAGGTATTGGAATGGCTAGATGAAGAGCTAGCCAAGCAACGAGATGAAAAGCGTTATTACTTAAAAGATAAACGAACGGTACAGATGCAGACGTTATTTGGGGAGGTGGAGGTTCGACGCAATTCCTATTTGGATCGAGAAGAAGGCGTGTATACGTGCTTATTAGATGCGTTCCTCGGGTTCGATGGGGCAAAAGGAGTAAGTCCGTCCATTATTGGAGGAAACCGCCATCGAATTAGCTGTGACGGATCCTTCGTATTTCCAAGCGGCCGAAGCGCTAAAAAAGATAGTAGGCTATGCGGTGATGAGCCATGAAATGATTCGCCAACTTGTTTTACAAGCAACGGTGGAGACCCATCGCCCGATGGGAAGTGCAGAGGGAACGATGCACGTGTTTGCGAAGCGCGTAAAAGCTGGACGGAGTTGGTATGAAGAAGGGATTCGAACGTTTTTACATGTGATGGTAGCTGTGAAAGACGGGTTAACGATTCAGACGTGGAGAGGAGAGGTGGTCGTCGAGGAAGAGAGAGACAGAGCGATCTACACTCGTGAAAAAGGTAGTCAAGAATGCAGGAACAGTGGAGTTGGCATTAGGTAATATTTTTCATCTCCAGCAATCATGTGGAACGCCTATATATGAAGCGTTGAAAGGGATTTAAAAAAGCAAAAAAGCAGGAGGAGAGGGTTAGGGAATTATTACAAAAATCAGGTTGATAAAATCATATATATCCATTCATTTGAGATAGAAAAAATCTCCCACAAACTCTTGACTCAATCCTACAGTAATATCACAGTTGAAAAATAAAAGGAGTTTATGTATAATAAAAGCAAGTAAATTTGTGTATAATTAAATTCAGTCAAAGCTTTCAGAGGATGGAACAGGCAGCCATCGCCCTTGTTGGAGATGCGGGAGTGCCACCCCGCCTAAAGCTTTGCCGATATGGTGGAGCCATAGCTCGTCACGTGCTATGGCTTCTTATCCTTTTTTGTATTCGATTAATGCCCCTTTTTTTACGTACTTTTTTACCTTTTCATCGGACATGATAAAAAGAGATCGAACATAGAAAACGCCATTCTTGCTAGCTCTGACCGCTACTAAAACATAGTCCTTTTTATTTTCAAAATCGAATACTTTGATATATTGAATTGATCTGTTTTGAGGATGTTTGGCTATATAGTCAGGATCAGATAAAATATTTGATAAATATTTAAAATACTTTTCAAAGTGGTTCGGATGTTCATTTTTCATGTGTTCGATGTTCGTTTTACTAAGCATGATGGGCATGTTTTCTGGCATGCTTAAACATAGCTTTCGGATGACTTGTTCATTTATTACGCCAACTTTTTGCGGCTTCATGACAATTCCCTCCTATTCTAGAAAGAAAAAAAGTTATGTATGGGGGATGAATCACTTATTTGCTTTGGAGGTTTCTATGCAATCGCCAAACTCGCTGTTCGCGATGGTAGAAAGATATTTTCCATAAAGCATATTTATTTCTCTTCTCATGTGTGAATGGTGTCAAATAAGTGAATCATGTTTTCGTTCCCCCATCCAGAAAACTTTTTTAATGGAATTTTGACTGTTTTTTAAAACCACTTTATTATTTCTCAAATGATTGAATATGTCGCTGTAAACTTGAGATGACCTCTTTAATTTGTGCGATTAGGCGTAAATCTTCTTGGCTAACATCCAAGATGTCAATCTCATTGGCTGTTTGACGCAGTTCTTTAATGGTATTATTCAAGATTGCAACGCATTTGTCGTGCAGAGTTCCTTTTTGTGTATCATAATCTTTATGATGAGCATCTTGATCTCTTATATCGTTTATACGGTAAACCCCTCTTCTAACGGATTCAATTTTTTTTCTTTGAGTCAAGTCATATAAACTTCCGGCAAATGTTCCTTCCGTGAAATCCCCATGACTAGCTCGTTTCATCACATATTCTTTAATCTCCTCTCTTGAATGTTCTTGACCATCAGCTAGAAACTCAAGCACATAAAATTTAATTTCTTCAGATTTGGAAGCGAACTTCATGAAGAAACCCCTCCTTTATTTATTTTGAAGAAACCCCTCCTTTATTTATTTTATTATAATCAAAACAAGAAGTCAATATGAACAAAAGAACGAAAAAAATATTTATATATTACACAAAGAATAATAATAATGATTAAAATAAGGGGAATTTAAATATGATAATTAGTGACCGTGCATACACTTTAAAACAGTAATGTACGAGCATTTCGGGACTATGCTTCTCCTAAATTACCATGTACGAAAGGAAATGAAGAAATAATCAACGAATAAACGTATTTTTCGTTATGGGGATTGAGATATGAGGAATGTTTTCTATATACGTAATTAGTAAAGTGATGTTGAAAAGTGACCAAAATACATAGAAAATACCCCAAGCTTTTAAAGTTTGTCGAATAGGTTTCATCGAGAGGGAATCTGCTCAAAATTAAGAGCATTTTTAGGCCAATTTGTTATAGAGTAAAATAAGGTTGGAGGAATAAAAAATAAGATTTGTGAGGAAACGATTTCTTTTGTTCGCTTGACGAGCGATTTTGTGATAGCGCGCAATCGAATAAGGACACGACCGAGCCTCCAACCGTTGTTGTTCGTCTTTTCTTTTGAACACACAACGAGCATGTTGGAGCGATTAGTAGACAACCTTAAGAACCTTAAGTCATTGCTTTCACATTCCCTTACGATTTGACGCTTGTCTCCCGTCAATTTCTCTCGGTATTGGCGCAATAAACGATAGACGTGGTAGTGATCCATCAAATCAGCTGTGTGGTGGAAAGGGAAAAGTAATGTTTTGTTATACACAAACCAGTCGTGCATTTGGTCATGGTGTGATGCTATTTGTTTGTTTACACAGATGATCTAAAGAAATCCCATTTCCCTCGCTTTACATACAGCATGTTTGCTGTTTTTCGCACTTAGCTTTTTTAAAATTCGACTTACGTGGTTTTTTACTGTTTGTATAGATATCACTAAATGATTAGCGATTTCTTTTTGAGTATATCCTTGATCGATTAGTTTTAAAATGGAAATTTCAGTTTTCGTCAAGGAACATGTCATTTGTTCCTTTTTTCTTAACTTGCAAAATTCTTTTCTTATTTTATGTGCAATCGTTGGACGAATAGGAGAGCGATTTTCGTATGCGGCTCGAATAGCATCTATAATTTCATGAAACTCTGATTTTACGACATAGTCGATCGCTCCTGCCGTGTAAGCGTGGAAAATGATTGTATCTTCATCTGAAGAAGTAAGCATAATGATTTTTATTTCCTTTTTCATTTCCAATAGTTGAGCAGTTAATTCGATGCCGTCACAATTATCTTGTAAAAATATATCCATTAGCACAACATCCACGTCTTTTTTATTTATCGCTTTCAATGCTTCTTCACTGCAATGTGCAATACCGATTATTTTAATATCTTGATAGCAATTTAATTCTTCAGAAATGATTTGAATCCAGTCTTTATCATCTTCGATAAGTAATACACGAATAGTACTACGCATCTTTGTCCCCCGTTTACTTTAGAAAAGAGTACTTTGGAAATTTCAGTGAAAATGTTGTTCCGCATTTTTCACTCTCTACTTCGATAAATCCGCCATGCTGTTGAACGACATAGCAACAATACGTTAGACCGATTCCATAATTTTTACTTTTCGCTCGCTTCGTGGTAAAAAACGGTTCAAAAATATGTGGCAACGTTTGTTTGTCTATCCCTGTTCCTGTATCAGAAATTTGTATGATATGATAGCGAAAGCTTTCTTGAAAATGGACTTTAATGGTTCCCCCGTTTGGCATCGCTTCGATTGCATTTAATATCATATTCACAAATACTTCTTTAAATTGTTGCTTATCACAATAAAGGATAATAGTCGAGTCATAATTCGTTTCGATTTGAATTTGATTAAGCATGTGACGAATTGATGAAATACTCTCCTCCATAACTTCTTCCATGTTTTCACGTTTCTTCTCGGACGAACGAAAGGTGATTTTTGATTGGAATTTGGATAGTGTAGCTTGTAAATGTTGAACAACCTCCTGTATATTTTGAATGTTTGAAAGCAATTCATTATCATGTTGCTCGTTGGCGTATTGTTCCATCCGACGACAAAACAATTGAAGTTTACTTATGTCATTTTTTAATTTATGGTTAAGCATTGCTGTTCCAATAAATATAGATTGCATCGATTGCTTCCAATATAGACGATGAATGTTCAAACGAATATGCAATATCCCATATTTGAATAAGGAAACAATAAAAAAGCTAAAAGAAATAATAATCATATCCGTGTTATAGCGCCAACTATCGTGATCGCCGAAAGCACGTAAAATATAATTTGTTATTAATGCAAATGAGATTGGAGGAATAAAAATAAGATTTGTAAAGAAACGATTTCTTTTTAATATAGGGTGTGTTTCCTTTATATAAGACAACAAAAGAAGACATATTCCAAATACAATATAAGGTGCTACCCACCATAATGCGATGTGGTAAGGGACAGAAATTGGATATATCGGGTATTTTATTGCCATAAATAAAATTGGTGTTAAAAGAATGTATGTTAATCGCTTTTGATAAATCAACGAAAAAAGTCCAGAATATGTAATCGAAAACATAAGAAACACATAAGGTGTTACATAATGGCAAATGAATGATAGTAAATCTACGATGAGCTTTACGACGGTAGAGGAAGCGGAGTACGGCATCATATTTTCTTCGATGACAACAGATAATCCACCGAAACCACCGACAAAAGCAATAACGCTTGCCCATTTTGAGGCTGAATTTTTATGGTCTATAAGTAAAACAATCGCTCCACCAATCCATAACAGTACGAATAATAGAAGCAAAATCATACACTCCTTGGAGATAGTGAAAGTGTACGGTGAATAAAGGACAACACATCATTGGCAATTTTTTTTCGGTGAAAAATAATGCCAGCGTGTCCGCAACGATAAGAAATAAAGTTTGAGATGTTCCATGCTTGTTGTAACGCTAAGGCATCTTCAAAATGGACGTATTGGTCATATCGTCCGGCAATGAATAAAATACGATTTCGATCGATCTTCGGTTTTTGGGAAATTGGTTCGAGAATTTCCCAATATTCTTTCAGCATATCATAAGTAACTCCATTGTTTTGCAAGTCTTGCTTAATGTATTTCCCAATCGGTGTATGCCAAACAGCATAGGATAAACTATTGGCATACATAATAGAAATAACCGCATCAGCATATTCCTCGACGGTAGCGACTAGGTTCGTCATTAGCCCCCCTAAACTTACTCCGACTAAGATGACGCTTCCACCTTTGTTTTGTTTAATCCAGCGAATAAGTGAGCGAATTTCCATGACAGCTTGCCTAACCGAAAAAATAGAGCGTTCTATATTTGCACTAATCATATATTCCCCGCTATATGAGGAATACGCTCTATCAAAATGGAAAGGAAGCATCATCTGCCACATATGAAATCCCGATTTGTTGAAAGGTTTTAGAAACAATCGGTTGATTTTCTCCCATTGATCCATTCTCCAACCATGGACAACAATAACGTGAATAGGAGATTGAGAAGAGTGGAAATAAACATTTCCTTGAACTCGATCATTTATTTCATTCCCGAATTTCATTGGACTTTGAAATGAAAAACGTTGAATTTCATAATTCATTTGTTTATGCATATGCTCAAAGTGAACTTCTGGTACGTCAGGTGTCGGATACACGATATCCCAGTTTGCCTGTTCAAGAAGTGATCGATCATAACGCGTAAATTGCGACTGCTGACTTTTTTGACGATGTAATAAATACAAACCCATTCGATCTAATGAATGTGCCATCCACTTACGAATACTCTCACTTCCCTTTGACAGAAAGGTAAAAAATGACGATTTCATGGTAGCATGACTTACAAGAAAGTTCAATATATTTTTTAAAAATTTACCTTTAATAACTTTTATTTTTCTTTAAGGGTAAAGGTACTAAAAAAATTAGTACTTTACATTTTTGTGTATGCTATTTATTGTGTATGTAGAACCAATGCAATGTTTCTATATTTGAAAGAGGGAAGGTATATGCTCGAGATATTAACGAACCAAGAAATTATATTTGGTAATGTTGTTTCTTACAGAGGAAAAATTGAGCAGTCTCAGTTTAATGGTGTGCTTACTAGGATGATAAAGGTACTAGAGGGAATGAATGTAAATAAGGAAGGACCTCTAATAACTACAACATTTAGTGTTGAATCAGTAGGAGATGAAAATGTATTTGATATGGAGATATTGATTCCAATCGATAAGAAGATAGAATTACCAGAAGGATATGTCTTCAAAGATGTTTTCCATCTTGTTAATGCCATTAGCACAAGATATATTGGTGATCCTACTGGATTACAGGGTGTGTACAATCAGTTAATTGAATTCATCAGTCGAAATAAATTGCACCCCATTACAACAGCTTATAATGTATATATAAACGATACAAGCTTTTTTAAGGAAGAGCTACCTGTTATTGATGTGTATATTGGTATTAATCCTTCTAAAATATGAATTGTTTATATAAATGCGATATCGTTCTGTTTCTGTGCTCATGTTTTAATATAGGTCGGTACGTAACAGGATTAGCGGACAATTGGATGTAAGATGAAACTTTAGCTTGTGTATGAATAGAGATTGATTTTTATGATTATATGTGAACCGTTTTCTCAGTCAACTTAAGCTAATACATCAATTGTGTTCTGAAAAAATTGCATTTTTATGATATCAATCATGAAAATTTTTACTCTGTTTAAAATTCCTAATACGCTCCGTTTCGAATTATCAAAACAGAGCGAGGGGAATTTTACATATAATAATCTTTATATTAGGAAAGGATGAGGGAGAGTATGTTACAAAATGTGTCAGTTGGATTCAATGAGCTAACTTTCGAGGAAATGGTTCTGGTGGATGGTGGGGTTAAAGTTAAATGGGGACAGGTATTAGAAGGAGTTGCATATTTTGGAGCAACCATGATTGCAATTTCTAGTGCTCCTGTAACAGTTCCTGTTGGTGTAATCGCGTTAGCTGGCTTATCAGGGACTGCCTTTGCAGGATATACGGTGGGAAAGGCGATTAAATGGTAGGAATGGTGATTAAATTTAGATAATAATGTGAGGTGCGCTGGTTCTTAAACCAGTGCACTTTATTACCATTTCTTACTTCTGTTTTGTAAATGAACATTGTTTATTTTCACCGAAAAACTAAATATATAGATTACCTCGGGGATAAGCTTGAGCCAACGCCAAAATAGTCCTTGCCTGGAACACCTGAAGAATGAAAGTGCGACCTATCATGCCAAAGGATAATCCCCCACGCATGAGAGCTTTCCTGTTCCTGCAGAGCGGGTCAAGTTCCCAAAACCATAGGTTGCCGTTTGAACGCTAGCGTTCAACTAGCACCACGAGTATGGATTGTAATTTTGTTTTCCTGTCAGTTGACCAACCACCATATCTTGTTTCGAGATGAAAAAGCGAAAAATTTAAAATACTTAATTGCAACTTATTGCTGGTACAGTTGATGTTATCCAAGGGGAGAATTAGAAGTGTGGCGGTTCGTATGAGTATAAAAGGAGGAGTTATGGTTGAGAGGGAATACGCATATGTGGGTTGCGACCATTATTTTCATTGATCTCTTTTTAGGTGCTTTCGTTATTGTTCTAAGGATCTGGGATCCATTGGCGTTTGCGAATTATTTTATGTTTTGTTTAATCGCTTATTTTTATTACGTGAGTAAAAAAAAGATTTATATCCCTTTTTTTATTTTTGAGTTGTTTCTGTTCTCGTTGCTGTGTATTGATGGACTGCTTCCAGAAGGAATCGTTGATGAATCGAATGAAGTGCAAAATACATTTATGATCGTAATAGGATTGATAGTTTTTGGATTTTTAGCATTTGAAACAGTAAAGATAATAAAGAGGGATGGTATGTGATTTTATAAATGTTCTTCTTTCATTTTTTAACTTTTTGAGGTGTAGTTACTATGCTTTCTTTTTTCAACAAATACTACTGCATCAAACAACACGATATAAAAGACTGCGGTCCGGCTTGTTTGGCTACGGTATGCAAACAGTACGGTTTAAAAGTGCCGATATCGAAAATAAGGGAAGTTGCTGGCACAGATAAACAAGGAACGAATTTATACGGTTTAATTAAAGCTGCAGAGCAGCTTGGGTTTACAGCCAAAGGGGTTCGCGGGAATCAAGAAAGCCTTTTTCAACCTTTTCCATTGCCAGCGATTGCTCATGTTATTGTGAATCAAAGTCTACTGCATTACGTTGTCATTCATAAAATTACAAACAAAGAAATTGTTATTGCCGATCCGGCCGAAGGGTTAAAGAAAATGTCGCCTGAGGAGTTTTTTCAAATATGGACGAGGATTCTTGTATTGCTCGTACCAGCCCCGACATTTGAAAAAAGAGACGAAACGAAAGGATTATTTGAGCGTTTCATTGGCATGCTTAAGCCGCAAAAAGGCATTCTTCTGCAAATTTTTTTAGCGAGTGTTTTATTCACGATACTCGGAGTTGTCGGTTCTTTTTACTTTCAGTTTTTAATTGATGATATTTTATCAGAAAATCTCCAAAAAACGTTACATATTTTATCTATAGGCATGATTGTTTTATATACGTTTAAAGTATTGTTGAACGCATTTCGTACATATCTTTTAATTTATTTAAGCCAAAAGTTAGATCTTGGGCTTGTTTTAGGATATTATCACCACGTTTTGTCGCTCCCGATGAGTTTTTTCAATACGAGAAAAGTAGGGGAAATTATTTCAAGGTTAATAGATGCCTCCAAAGTTCGAGATGCCATTTCGGGTGCCACGTTGACAATTATGATTGACACGCTTATGGTCATCATCGGTGGTGCAATTTTGTATGCACAAAATTCGTTTCTGTTCGGTGTGACGGCCTTGTTAGTTCCGTTATATGCGTTGATTGTATGGGCGTTCCGTAAACCGTTTGAAAATGTCAATAGAAAAGAAATGGAGAAAAATGCGGAATTAACATCTTATATTGTAGAGTCAATGAACGGAATTGAGACGGTAAAGGCGTATAATGCGGAAGAAGAAGCGAAGTTTAAAACAGAGCAAAAGTTTATTTCGTTTCTAAAGACTGTATTTTCGCACGGGATGATGAACAATTTTCAATCATCATTAAAAACATATTTGCAACTTGTTGGAGGAATCATCATTCTTTGGGTTGGGGCAAATGAGGTACTAAAAGGAAATATGACGGTTGGACAATTGATTGCCTATAACGCTTTATTAGCGTATTTCCTTGAGCCAATTCAAAATTTAATTAATTTACAGCCAATGATTCAATCAGCCGTTGTTGCGGCAGATCGATTAGGGGAAATTTTAGATTTAGAAATCGAGAAATCAAACAATGAAGAGAAAAAAATAAAAGTGGAAAGTTTAAAAGGCGACATTGTTATGAGAGATTTACAATTTCGTTACGGAACGAGAGAAGTTGTATTGAAAAATATCAATCTTCACATTCGTCAAGGGGAGAAGATCGCACTCGTCGGTGAAAGCGGATCGGGAAAAACAACGCTTGTGAAACTGCTCATGCGGTTTTATGACTATGAAAAAGGAGATATTTTAATTAATGATATCAATATTAAGGATATGGACTTAGAAAGATTAAGACGAAAAATTGCGTATATTCCGCAAGAAAACTTTTTCTTTAGTGGAACGATTCAAGAAAATTTATGTTTAGGGATGGAGGGAGAAGTGTCATTAGAGGAAATTATTGCTGCAGCGAAAGCGTGTCATGCCCATGAATTTATTAATCAACTGCCGTTACGTTATCAAACGATGCTTGAGGAAAACGCGTCTAATTTATCTGGCGGACAAAAACAGCGTCTAGCGATCGCAAGAGCGATTTTAAAAAAGCCTGATATTTTAATAATGGACGAAGCGACGAGCAATCTTGATTCGACAACAGAAAAAGCGATATCTGAAACGATTTATGAATATTGCAGTGAGATAACGACTATCATTATCGCCCATCGTTTAAGCACGATTATGAGATGTGACAAAATTTGTGTCATGGAGCACGGTCATATTATTGAAGTCGGAACACACGATGAATTGATGAGTATGAAAGGAAAGTATTATGAGCTATGGAAAAATCAAATCCCATATGAATCCAGTCAATCGGTACTCATGTAAAGGGTGTGAAAAATGAACGTTTATATACGAGAGATAAGTGAGTTAACGGATAGTAGGGAGCTATTAGAAGCTAAACCGCATCCGTTTGTTCCTATTTTCATTTCTTTGTTATGTTTGTTTGTCATTTCACTTATATTGTGGGCTTACTTCGGAGAGATGGATGTTGTTGCGAAAGCGAAAGCTGTTGTTCGACCAAACGAAAACGTTAGTACAATTCAGACGTCTGTATCTTCAAAGGTAAAGCGTGTCAACTATGTACAAGGAAAGAAAGTACAGGTGGGAGATGTATTAATTGAACTAGATGCAAGCGAACTTGATGTTCAAAAACAAGTGGTTGAGCAACAATTTGAACAAGCGAAAGAAGAATTGGAGCAGCTACGTACGTTTAAAAAAAGCGTCGAGCAACATAGGAATTTATTTAAAAAAAATAACAATGACTATTACGAAGCGTACATGAAGTATGTTGTAGATTATGAGAAACTGAGCGGTGAACTGAGGCAAATTCGATTAGGATTAATGAAAGAGACACAAGAGTTGCATCGCTCACAAAATGAGGCAAAGGAAAAAGAACAAGTACTTTTTGCGACGCAGAGAGAGCAGAAAATCACTATCCAATCGTTATACGAAGAAACAGAACGGTTGCGTGATGTTATTCAAAATTTACAACGTCTTGAAAAAAGCTATTTAGAAAATAAAAATTATGTAGCGAGTGCTACATCAGTTTATGCGAATCAATACATAGACTTTCACCAAACGGTTTTCAAACTACAAAAAGCGTTACAGCAAAAGAAAGATGAGTATAATCGCTTCGTTTTTTTAGGCGAACAATACATTCCAAAAAGTAAAATTGAGCAGAGTAGAATAGAGTATGAAATGGCTAAATTGGATTTGGAAAATTATATAAACGGAAAATTACAATCGGTTCGGTTAGAGATAGAGAGGAATAAGCAGAAGTTGAATGAACTCACTATTCAATTACAAAAGTTGAAAAATGCGAATACAATCGAACCACAGTTACAAGGTATTCAATTATTAAAAAACGACTTGCAGCAGAAAACGAAATCGCTATATCAAGAAATTTCTTTGCAGCAGGAGCTGGAGGAAATCTCATTAGCAAAATTTAAGACAGATAAACTAGTAGAGATTAATGAAGCGATAAAGCAACAGGAAAAGCTAGTGAAAGATCTTGAAGGAAAGAAAAAAGACATTGAAGTTCAACTTCGAAACTATCGCATTATTGCACCGATTAATGGAGTTGTTAATATTATAAAGGACGTGAATGAGGGAGATATTATTCACCCCAATGATCCGATTTTAACGGTCATTCCAGATCAACAGTCCCAATATAAAATGATCATTTATGTACTGAATAAAGATATAAGCAAAATGAAAGTCGGTGATAAAGCAAACTATCATTTTGCTGCTCTTCCATATCGAGAATATGGGGAGATCGAGGGAAGAATTGTACGAATAAGCACAGATTCAACGGTTAATCCAGAGGACGGGATAAGCTACTATATCGTGGAAGCAACAGTTCCAAATGAAAGTTTGCAAAGTTATAAAGGAAAAAAAGCAAAGATTAAAGTTGGAATGCAAGCAGAAGCAATTGTTGTTACAGATTCGAAAAAAATTTTGCATTATCTTTTAGAAAAGATAAATTTAAAAGAATAGGAGTGGAAACATGAGTGAATTACTGCAAAAGGAGCAAGAACAAACATCAGTTATAGAAGGAAGAGAAGATGTGTTGTCATGGAAAACAATGATTTTATTTTTTCTTTCGTTTTTTGGAATGTCCTTTGCGGTCGGCTTTATTTTTGGCATTATTGGTGGTGTAACAAATAATGAAGGAATTATGAATATATTTGAAGGGTATATGGGGCTCCTTTTTGATGCGCTTATGTTTGTTGCTGTCCTCTTTTTATTTAAAAAAGTTCGTGTCTTTCTTAAAGGAAGTTTTGACAAAAAGGCAATTTATAAAGGAAAAACGTATTTGTATATCATACTGGCGATTTTTGTGACATTTGTGATGCAATTTCTTTCATTCCGTGTGATTGGATTTGAAAACCCGGAAGCACAAGGGAAAGTAATGGGGCTGCAAGGAGCACAAAGTACCCTCGATTTCGTTCTGATAGGGTTAGCCGTTATCCTTGTATCGCCAATTAAAGAAGAACTTTTGTTCCGCGGTGTTCTCCATCGTTTTTTGGAGAAAAAGTATCATTTTTATGTAGGGCTTATTGTATCGTCTATTTTATTTGGGCTAGCACACTTCAGTTATCCTGTAAATGGTGCGGTCATAGGGATAATTACTGTCGTACTTTATCGATTAACGCAGTCATTATACACTTCAATTTTTTATCATGTCATTTGGAACGCCTTTGTTTTTATTACGATATTGCTTAGTTAGGGGAGAAGGTATGTCAAAGGTAAAGCTATGTTTTTTCATATTTATATTTGTTCTTTTCCCTATGCATGTAAAGGCAAGTGAAGTAAGCCCAAGACAATTGGCATTGAATGATGTTTTAGACGAAGGTGTAAAGCAATCAAACGATGTTCTCGTTTATACGTATAAGTGGGCGATGTTAAATGCACAAAAAGAAGCTGTTCGTGAAAGTCTAAATGAGCTAAAGGAACCGACATTAGAGCCGTTAAAATTGTTACCAACGACGAGAGAGTACTTTTTGACGCTATATCCAAACTATGAGCAAGCATCTGAAGAAGAAAAACAAGTGATTGATCAACAAATTGCTATTCAAATTGCTATTAACCAATCGCTTAATATAATCATTCAGCAAAACTACCAAGCTTCTCAAGAACAGTTAAAGGCTTTACAAAAAGATATACAGGAAAAGAAAAAGCAGTTAGCATCGCTAATAAAAGAATTAGAAAGTAGCCAAAACGTAACGAAAATTGATGAACAAGAAGCCAAGGAGTTTGTTCGATATCAACTTGCGAAAAATTATATTTCCATTTTGTCATACGATGAACAAATCGCTTATTTACAAAAAGAGATTCAATTTTTAGCTGAAGACGTAAAGCGAGTAGAAGCAATGGTCAAGATAGGAGAGGCGAGTAAAGACGAGTTGAGAAAAAAACAACGGGAATGGAAAAATAGGAAGCAGGAGCTAGAAGCTGTTCAGAAAGAAAGAGTGATGTTAGAGTTCCAACTAAAAGTGGACTTAAATATTCCGATGACACAGCAAGTTATGTTTCAACCTATCCCTAATTCTTTTTTTCGTAAGATTGAGGCGCCAAAAGATATGAAGAATCTTCTTCAGCGTTCCTTCACCTATTTAAAGAAGCAAGAAAGTCTTAAATTAGCCAATGATAAAAAAGAACAGGCAACCAACCAAATCGAGAAGCAACAAATGGAGCAGTATGTAAAAATGGCAGAGGCTGAATTGAATGCGACAGCGAAAAATCTAGAAAAATTTTTAGCTAAACGATACAATGAATTTGATCGTTCATATGCAAAATACGAAGATGCATATGATGTGTATCAACAAACGTTGTCAGAGCAAGACTATTACGAAAAACAATGGAAAATCGGTTTGATCTCCGAACATGACTATAAAGGATTGATTTTGAATGTTGACAAAGCGAAGAGGGACTACATGTTAGAATTAATGTTGTATTATTTGCTACAGATAGAAGAAAAGCAGTTTTACAATGGATATATTCCTTTGCCATGAGTGGAACAAAAGAGGGTGTCAACTGCCGTATACGGAACCGTACGTACAGTGATGTGAGAGGACGGAGGTTAATCACCTCCTCCTAATGGGATGTTGATGTGGAATAGTGTGGATGTGAAGCAGATTTACGATCATGATGAACGAGAGGAAGAAGAGTATTATAAATAAACAAAAAATCCAAAAAGTTTTGTTGAAATTTTCGAAATTTTTATGTACGATAATTGGTAAGTGAGACCGTTTGTTACCCCCTTACTATACCCCTTTGTGCAAACGGTTTCGCTTTAT
>OFGS01000130.1_pt1 | contig 20983 bp, 16 predicted proteins | sample 1521851 | NCBI WGS metagenome assembly OFGS01 (sample SAMEA3142070, study PRJEB24117) | hot springs metagenome
CAGGTAATAACTGGTAAATTATAATTTACAAAAAACCATATGGAATTTTATTTGACCGATTAAAATATACTGAAAAGCTTATATTCTAACCAGAGGGGGAATTTACACAAAAATTTGGACTTGACCGTCAGCTCCCCTTTCCATCTTTAGAATTTGGACCAATGCTTAATAATCAATCCTCACAATTCTGCCAGTCTTTGCTGACTCAAAACATGCAAACACAACCTTCATGGTCTTTAAACCTTCTTCCCCAGAAATTCTTGGTGGTGTGTTTGTCAAGATACAATCTACAAATTCGTCTATCACACCCGATTTTGTTTGTCTTTCGTTTGTCTGCATTGTGTCAAGCTCAAAATATGCTTTTTGTCCGTTTGCATATCTTATTATCATCGAAAATTTTGGGTCTGCGTAAAGTGTAATTGAACCCTTCTCACAGTAGATTACAGTTGAGTTATCTTCACTTCCCGGGTATGTCCATGAAGCTGTGAGCGTTCCAATCGCGCCGCTCTGTGTCTTTAAAATGCAGACTGCATTGTCGTCAACGTCAATTGGCTTACCATTTGGATACTTCTTGGAAAGAGTTGTAACAAACGCAGCTGCCTCAACAAACTCCTCACCAAGCAAAAATCTCATAAGGTCAATCTTATGAACTCCAAGGTCGCCCATAGCACCAAAACTTGCTGCTTCTTTGTGGAAAAACCATGTATCGGGCTTGTCTGAGCTCCAGCTCTCAGGTCCGCCATGACCAAAGGTAGTTTTAAAACTCAGCACTTTCCCAAGCTCACCGCTTTGTATTATCTCTTTTGCCTTTTTGTGGGCGCTATTAAACCTTTGGTTGTGAGCAATCATCAAAAACTTGCCCATCTCTTTTGCAGTCTCTACCATCATTCTGCATTCATCTTCTGTTGTTGCCATTGGCTTTTCGCAGAGAACATGAGCACCCTCTTTTAAAGCTTTTATGGTAGCATCAGCATGAAGATAATTTGGCGTTGCAACTATTACCGCATCAGGTTTTATTTCTTTGAGCATCTTTTCGTAATCATCATAGACATTTTCAACTTCAAACTTTTCTGCAATAGCTTTTGCATGTTCTAAATTCCTGTCACATACAGCAACAAGCTCAACATTGGGATTTTGCTTTGCCTCCGGAGCATGTCTGTGCTTTGTAATAGAACCACATCCGATTATTGCAAACCTTAGCTTTTTCAATTTAGCCTTCCCCCTTTATTGGTGTAATTGATTACATAAAATATTATATCTCATTGTGTAATCAATTACAATGGTTTTAAAATAAAAAAATAAACATCAAGCAGACTCTCGTGTTTTGAGCTCATGAGGAAGTATAATCTTTTGTTTTTTAAAAGTATCAGGACTTTCAAGCGTATCAATCAAAATCTGTGCAGCCTTTTCGCCTATCGAGTACATGGGCTGTGCAACAGTTGTGATTGAAGGCTCATACAACCTTGACATCATGATATTGTCAAAACCTGTCACAGAAAACTCATCAGGGATTTTAAGCCCCAGAGCTTTGGCAGCCTTTATCGCTCCAACTGCCATCAAATCTGAAGAGCAGGCAATTGCATCGCATTTTTTAAGACAACAAAGATTTTTTAGCTTCTCATAAAGCTCTGCCCAACCATAGCTGCATCTTATGACGTTCTCTTCTCTAAACTCCAATCCATTTTCTTCAAGAGCTTTTCTGTATCCTTCTTTCCTTTCAAACTCAGAAGGAATGTCTTCGTTTCCAATTGCGCATAGAATATTCTTCTTGCCTTTTTTTATAAGGTAGTCTACAACGTCATAAAACGCTCTTTTGTGGTCTATTGCTACATATGAAGTGTCCAAAAAAGGATAAAACTCACATGCTTGAACAATCCTTCTTGTGTCAAGGCCCTTGCAAAAATCAATCTCAATCTTTGCAGATGCAATTATCGCCCCATCAACCTGTTTTCTTTCTATAAGCTTTAAATACTCAGCTGCAATTTCAGGACTGTTTTGTGTTGTGCAGAGAAGTATACCATAACCATTCTTTCGCGCAGTATCCTCAATACCTTTAACAACACGTGCAAAGTAGTTATTAGCAATTGTAGGAAGTATAACTAATATCAGATTTGACTTGTCCTTGCGAAAATTTCTTGCAAGAAGGTTTGGTTTAAATCCCAGCTCTTCTATCGCCTTTAAAACCTTCTGACGCGTCTGTTCAGAGACCTTCTCTGAGTTATTGAGAACCCTTGAAACTGTTGCAACAGAGACACCAGCTCTTTTCGCAACATCTTTTACTGTTGGCATTTTACACCCCCAGATACTTTTACTTCTGCTTTTTATTTTATACCTTTGGCAAAATCCTTGCAACCTTTGTAATTATTTTGAATTATATCCGAACAATAGCGTCAAGTTACTGTCTTTCTTGGGCTCTTCTTATTCTTACCTTGAAGAAAATCAAAACTGTGCACAAAATGGTAAAGATCGTAGCAAGCACAAAAGGCAAACTTTTTGAAAAGCTATAACACTGCCCGGCTATTGCACCAACCGGCATTGAAAAAAGAGAGATTAAAAACATTGTGATTGACAGAACATGCGCTCTTCTTTCATCATCAACAGAATTTGCCAAGATAGCATCAACAAATGAATAATACACTGCAGCTCCTATGCTGCCAAGCACTGTCACAACTATCATCAAAATAAAGCCAAATGTGCCAGGCGGTGCAACCAAAATCAGAGCATTCGAAACTGTGATTGAGAGCATTCCCCAAAAAAGGACAGTATCATGTTTTTGTTCTTTCAGATTCGGAATTAAAAATATTACAAATATAAGTGCTACTGCACTCCACAGTGTTGGAAACACCGAAATTATGCTATCAGGATAATGCAAAGCTTCACTTAAATATATGGTTTTGTACGTGTCTCTGAATATCAGAGCAACATTACCAAATATAGTAACAAGCACAATCAGCAGAAGCTCCCTGTTTTTGACCATATACTTTAGACTGTCAAACCACTCAGAAAAACCATTAGCATTAGCATCACAATTTTCCCGTGCAATCTTTTGCCCCACAGAGCTTTCAGATGTCACAAGATGTCTTACAACAATTAGTATATTTACTAAAATCCCAAACGCAAGGACTGTCCATTTAGTTGCAGGTATCAAGCCAAACCTTGCAACAAAGACGCCCATCAGGGGCGCAAAAAGGTTACCTATATTCCACACAAATACAGTTACAGAATAGATTGCCACTCTTTCGTTTTCGGTTGCATCTTCCATTAAAAGAAGTCGCCATGCAAGCTCAGGAATTCTCATAAGTCCGTTAAAGATGGTAGCAATTAAAAACCATGTAAAATCTTTTGCAAAGAAAAATATATATGCATACACGCACCACGACAGAAAATCGCCAATTAGAAGAACCTTCTTGCGTCCAAACCTGTTCACAAGCAGTCCTGCAAATGGTGATGTGATAAGCATCACCAGGTTCAACACTGTTGACAGCAGTCCTATCTGGTAATCCTTTACTCCCACTCTTGTCATGTAAAGTGAGGAGTAGACGATAAACATGGCATAGGGAATAGTAAAAATGGGCTCAAAAAATAGGATCTTTTTAGCGTTTGGATTTATCTCTTTGAATGCTAAAACCATCTGCTGCAGCTGTGCCTTGATTTTTGTCATAAAAATCACCTCGTATGTGCAAAACCGCTATAAATAGCAAAAAATTTAGACTTTGCCACCAATTTTGATGTTGTCAATACCTTCCTGTTTTGCACGATTGTAGATCTCCTGCAAGTATTCCATCTCCAAATCCTTATTTCCGCTTATTTTTTCATCTAAAACTTCAGGTGTGTATTTATAAGGTTTTATGACATAAAGTCTGCTATCTTTTAAAAGCCTTGCAATATTTAATATATCCTCAACTGTATGAAGGTTTTTGTTCACTGTTGTTCTAAATTCATAATCAATATTTGAATTTTTTAATATCTCTATTGATTTTTTGATTTTGTCAATGTCAGAAAAACCTGTGATCTGGGGGTACTTTTCAAGCGGGGCTTTTACGTCCATTGCGACATAGTCAAGAAGACCAGCATCTAAAAGCCTTTTTAAAACCTCTGGTCTTGAGCCATTTGTGTCAAGTTTAACAAGTAATGAACGATTTTTTATTTTCTTTATAAACTCAGTTAAATACTCTTCATTCAAAGTTGGCTCTCCGCCTGTAATGCAGACAGCGTCAACTATGCCTTTTCTTTTGTCTAAATATTCAAAAAAGATGCTATCATCCATGAAGCTACCCTTGAAGTTTACAAGCTGTGAGTTGTAGCAAAAAGGGCACGAAAAATTGCAGCCACCGAAAAAACAAGTAGCTGCAATTTTTTTTGGATAGTCAACGGTTGATATTTTCATAAAATCAACAAGCATATTCTATATCTCCTTTTAAATGTTTTTTGATTTATTCTGAGCAAAACCGCGCATATTTTATTTTAACCTCTTTTTGTCTTTCTTTGCAAACCTCTAATTTTTTTAAAACAAGTAAAAAAGAAAATCTATTCAAGCTTTTTCCTTATCAATTTAATATTTTGCTCATCCTTACAGTAAAATTCATATTCACAGCCATTGCAATTTCTATCTAAAGAATCTTCAATAAGCTCAAGTACATCCTTTCTGGTTCTGATATTCCTTATTTTCTTTATCACATCAATTACATCTTCAAGGTGTTCATCTTTTTGCTCATAGTCAAACTTTTTCCCTTCTCTTAACCAGAAGATAGAAGAAAAAATATTTTTCTGTGGAAATCTTTCTTTCATTGCCATTGTGTAAATGAAAAGCTGGGGGATGTAACTACTAAACTTTGCATCATCAAAATGAAGGTTTGTTTTAAAGTCGATGAGAAAAATCTTATCTTCAAGATGGTACACCTTGTCAATTATGCCATATATCATTTGACTTCCAAGTTTAAAATAAAACCGAAGCTCACTTTCCTCTTTTATCACTTTATCCCTGATTTCCTTTGCAAACTGGCTTTCAAAAAAGTTTAAGACAAGCTCTTTCACAATCTTTTCATCCTCAAAATCATTTTCAAGCACGGCTAAGGCAATGTTGCTATCTAAGCTTTGAATATCTTTCAAGCTTGTGAGTTCCAAAACTCTGTGAACGGTTGTGCCAAGCACTTTTGCATTTTGCTGTATCTCCTCTCTTGAGCTTTGTTCATCAAAAACTGGAAGACCCATTACATACTTTAGTGAAAACATGGCAGGGCATCTTTTAAAATCCATTATGTGCGATGGTGACAAAAACCTAAACCTGTTTTCAAACTCGTCAGGCAAAATCACAGCAGGCAAAGCAAAAGATAGGTTATTTTCTGATCTTGAGGCAAAATCCTGCGATGTTTTTTCATCCTCTTTTATCTCCACAACTTCTTTTTCAATTCCAATCTCCTCAGCTTTTGTGAGAATATAACTCAAACCCACCTCTTCACCAAACGACTTTGCTCCCCCTCTTTTCTTTATAGCTTCTCTTAAGCTTGAGTTTATCAAGAAAAGCCCTGCCATCGGTCTTGTTATGGCAACATAAAAAAGCCTTTTAAGCTCTTCTTTTTCCTGCTGTTTTGATATATTCTTTATTCTTGTATATTCTATTTCCATCCAAAAAGGAGCAATTATATATTCTCTTGTGCTTGTGTCATAAGAACCTCTCAGCTTTGGGCTTCTGCCATAAAAATAACCCGTGCTTTCACAAAGTCCGACCAAAAACACTATTGGAAAGCTGAGTCCTTTTGCTGAATGTATGCTGATAAGCACTGCACTGTCATCAAGAGAAGAAAAGCTCGAAAACCTTTCGCCTTGATAATTTACATAACTGTAAAGGTCTTCTATCGAAAAGCTTTTGCTCTCTTCTGCCAGGTCGTAAAAAAGTCTGACATTTTCGTATGCACCCTTGCCAAAAAACTTATAGACCTTGTAACTATATTCGAACATATCTTCAAACTCATACAAAATCTCTGAAATCTTTTTCACAAACAGATTATCACGCTGTTTTGCAATGAACTTTAAAACATTCTCTGGAACATAACATTCTATTTTGCTCATCTCGCAAAAGAGAAGCGTGAATCTGTCCACTTTAAATATGTCATTTGCAAGAAGTCTTAAGTACCCAGATTTTTTGTCTGGATATTGCAAAATCTCAAGAAAGCCCAAAAGCGGCACTATCTCTTTTTGCTCCAAAAGCCCTCTTTTGAAATTAATATCAAGCGGAACATCATAATCTTCAAACACCTTTTTGTAAATATGAGCAATATTTTGAATCTTTCGCGAAAGCACTGCAAAGTCAGAATATTTCACCTTTCTTTTTGGCTTGCCGCCCACACTTATCTCAACACCACTTTCAACCATCTCTTTTATCTTTTTTGCAACATAAATAGCTTCATTTTGAATAATCTCTTCTCTTGCTTTATTTACAATCTCCACAACCTTTAAAAATCCGTCAGCTTGATGCTTGTAAGAAAGTGGTTTGTAGTTTGGAAAAAGTATTGTGGCAATTTTATCTATCTTTTTGCCAAGTTCTGAGTTTGTTCTAAAGTTTTCACAGAACTCTAAAACCTGGCTGCAGTTTTCTATAGCTTCATCAAAAACCTCTGGCTCTGCACCCTGGAAACGGTAAATGGACTGTTTTTTGTCTCCAACATAATAAATGTTTTCAGCTATATTTTCAAAGATTGATTTTTGTAAAAAGTTTGAGTCTTGAAACTCGTCAACAATCAAAAATTTAAATCTGCTCTTTACATCCCTATTTACCTCTGGAATGCTTAAAAGCTCAAAAGTCCTATGCAAAACCAAATCGTATGTGAGTTCTTTTAAAAACTGGTCATTTAACCTGTCTGATAAGTAATCGAAAATATGAAACACTTCATTTTCAAGGTGGCAAGCTTTTTCAACATACTTTGCTGAATTAAAATACTCCTGTACAATACTTTCTGCATAGTGAAAATACTCTTCAATGAAAAACCTCTCCTGCGGCAGCTTCACCAAAGTTTCAGGATAAACTGAAAGATAATGGTCCACAAGCTTTAGCATTAGCCTATTCTGTTCAGGGACAATTTTAAAGTTTGTGTCAACCTTCGCCCATGCCCAGTAAAATCTTAAAAGATACATACAAAATGAGTGTATGGTTTTAATATGAGAGTTTTGAATCTTTGAAATTGTGACCAAATCAAGCCATCTTTGCTTTGCTTTTGAGATTATTCTGTTTTTAAGCTCTCTTGCTGCTTTTTCAGTGTATGTTATGCAGACAATTTCAGCTGGCAGAGCTTTTTGGGAATTTATGAGGTCTATATACAGGTTTGCTATACTTTCTGTTTTACCACAGCCGGCAGAAGCAGTATAGATGATTATATTGCTCATCTTTCGACCATCCCTCTGACTTTTTTGTTTTTAAAACAGAATACAAACATGGCTGTACTCACATGACATACAGTTTTTAAAAGACTGCATCTTCTGGTAAGTTTCAATATTAGAAAGCTTTTGTATTTTTTCTTTTATACCATTTAAAATCTGTTCATTTAACTTGTCCAAAGGAACATGAGTATTTTCATAAATAACAAATCGCGGATTTTCGAAAAGATAAATAACCGCAATCTTGTCAAGCTCAAAGATGTAAGTTGCAAGCCAAATTTTATCAATGCCTTCATTTTTAGATTCACGCCTTGCCTTTACAAACCCTAATATCTCCTCATCACCCACTTTGACAACAAAATTTGGAAATAGCTGAAGTTCAATACCTTCAACCATCTTTTTTATTACAAGCACTCTTTCTTTCATATTTTGAGGGACAAATTCTTTGACGCCATATTCAATCATTCTCTCTACAATCTCTAAGGATATCTGGATGATGTCCAAAGCTGCAAGTTTTTTCACAGGTTCATTGTGGGTATATCGAATGTTTGAAATCAGAAACCCAAGCACTTCCTCTGGCTCTTTTGACAAAAGCATCTTCTGGATACATGAAAACAGAAGCTGCAGGTTTGATAAAAAATGTTTTTCTTCTTTTTCTGTCTCATCAATGTTAAACTTTTTAAATGCAAACTTAAGCGGGCAACTTTCAAGTTCGATAAGTTCTCTGTCTCTTATGTAAAAAATCTCAGGAACCTGGGAAGTTGTGCTAGTTTTTTCAGTATCCTTTGTATTTATATTTTTTACAAACTTATATTCTCTATATGTCAACTTATCATCACTTGGCATGTAGCTTTTTAACACAGGTACTTCTTCAATACCTTCTAACTCTAAAAATGGGCTCATGTTTGTCTGTGTTTGGTAGTAACGGGGATATGACATATACACATCATGGGAGTTTAAAATACTTCTAAAGTGTACAAGGTCTTTTTGGAATATGTAGTCAAAATCCTTTATTTCATCAAGCATGAGCTCTTCTTTTAATCTCATGTTTCGCAAAAATCCTTCAGAATTTGAGCGTGGCAAAATATCATCTGAAAACCCAATCAGATAAACCTTTTGATAATCAGTGCCCAGAACATCTTGAATGCTAAGAACATCAATGCCACTTAAGATATTAATCGAAACGTCAACCATCTTCTGAGAAAGAATGGTTTTAAAAATATCCAAAAACTCTTCAAAAGTAAAATCAGAATCAAATTCTTTAAAGTCTTCTTGGCCTTTTTTGAAGATCTCATTCAAATGATAAAACGCCTTGACAAATTCAATGTCATTTACAAACTCTGCTTCTTTTGTTATACCAAGTTTTTCAAACACTTTTTTGGTCTTTTCAAGCCAGCTGACAAATGGTTTTGGCAACTTATCATATTCATTTTTTATTCTCTTGAGCCTGTTAAAAATCCTTCTAATTTTAGTGAGGTTTTCAATCACATTATCAAACGCATACAGATTTGCAAAAAACTCCAGCTCTTCAAGCACAAATTCTATCTGTTCAAGCTCTAAAATGTTAATCTCTTTTATTTTTGTAAACAAAACCTCAAAGTCTGCGTTTTCTTTATTCAAAAACCTGTGTGATATTATTCTCTCAAAATTTTGCTTGTCAAACTCTCCGCCCAAAAACTCCAAAAGATCCAATACAAACCTGATAAATCCAAATTCTATAAGGCTCTTCTGACAGCTAAGATTTACAGGCAGCATCTCCTCAGAAAATGTCTGCACCAGAGCATCTTTGTACCTTTCCACACTTGGCACAACAACTGCTATCTTGTCAAAATCTATTTTTTTGTCAGAAATATCTTTTTTAATCTCCTTCACAAGAGAATTTATCTCAAGGATTATGTTTGGATAGGAATAGACTTTAAGCTGACAAGAGGTTGAGTTTAAATTAGCCGATGTATGTTCTTTATTTGTACTAAACACTATGTCAAATCCAAGCGATTCTAAAAACTTGGCAGTTTCTATGCAGATCTCAATATCATCAAAAAACGGCATGAAAACTTCTATATCAGTTATTTCCTCTGCAATAAGTTTTAGTATTCTCTTTTGGTCGCATCTGATATCTGTAAAAAATGCTATCTTGGCAGCACTATATTCTTTAAACTCAAGTTTGTCTTCTTCAAAAAGTTTTATAGCCAAATCCTGAAGGTAGGAAAAGTTCACAAGGTTGTTTTGGTCAAGGTATTCTTTATACCTTTGAAAGAGTACTTTCAAGAAATTGTAGTTTTCGAATGCCGCTAAGTCTTTTTGAGAATACTCTTTTGACTCTAAAAACATCAAATTCAAAAGGTATATGACCTGACTTATAAACTCGTATGTCAAAACATTTTCGAAGCTTTTCTTCCCTTTGAAAATGCTTTTGAGAAGTTGAAATACAACCAAAACCTCCTGCTCTCGTGTGATTATCTTTCGTGTCTTTAACACCTCATTTTTGGCAGGGTTTATCAAATCATCAAATGTAAATATATCGATATCAAAAAGCACTCCGTTTTTCTCAACAAGCCTTTCTTTGAGCTTATTTATAACAAACCGGCGGGGAAGAATTACAAGCTCATTTGACTTTGCATCATCAAGAACACTCAAATTAAGTTTTTTCAAAAGGTATGCCTTTTTCATCTTTGAGGCTTCTCCTCTCAGAAAAGATTAAATGATGGTATGTTATATTGAGAAAATTATACTATATTTTTCTATTGAAAGTCAAAGAAAAATAAAGAGGCTGATTTCGCAGCCTCTTTGCATTTTTCATAATTATTTTAATATTTAAAATTCTTAATTATCTCCACAGCCATCTCATATTTTTCGAATGGTGGCATGATGTAGATGCCGCTTACCATGTGTTTTATTTTCTCAACTATCTCACAGGCAATCTCTACTCCCTCTTTTGCAGGTTCTTTGGAACTGCGCATTCTCTCACGAATTTTATCAGGTATTGTGATTCCCGGCACTTCATTGTGCAAAAATTCGGCATGTCGGGAGGACCTCAATGGTAAAATCCCACCTAAAATAGGTGGAAGTTTAAAATCCACTTTTTCAAAAAATCTCTCTAAAGTTTCTGGTTCATAAATTGGCTGTGTTTCGATAAAGTGCGCCCCATTTTCAATCTTGTGTTTGAGCTTTTCAATCTCTTTTACCAAATCATCTGCATTGAGATTTAGCGCAACACCTATTGTAAAGTTTGTTGCCTTGCCAATTGGATTGCCCATGTAATCTGTACCGTTATTTAGCCTGCTCAGAATTAAAACAAGACCTTCAGAGTTAACATCAAACACTGGTTTTGCCTGTGGATGGTCGCCAATTGATGGCGGGTCGCCTGTGAGCGCCAACACATTTTTAACCCCAAGCGCTGCTGCACCAAGAAGTTCAGATTGCAGAGAGATAAGGTTTCTATCTCTGCATGTAAAGTGCAGTATTGACTCCATACCCAGCTCTTCTTTGAGTATATGAGCAAGAGCAATTGGAGAGATTCTGACCCTTGCCATTGGAGAGTCTGCAATGTTTACTGTGTCTGCCCCAGCCTCTTTTAAAAGTTTCACACCTTCTTTTGTCTTTTCAAGCTCAATCCCTTTTGGTGGACTTATCTCAACTGTAAAGATAAATTTTTTGCCAAGCTTTTGAGAAAGCTCAGATGGAGTGTCTTTTAAAACTGCCTTCTGTTCTTCTTTTCTCTCAATTACTTCAACCTCTATGCTGGGTAAAAACTCTTTTACTTTTTCCTTTATAGCCTTTATATGTTCAGGAGTTGTTCCGCAGCATCCACCAACAATTTTTGCACCAAGCTTTATATATTCAGGAACAAATGATGCAAAATACTTAGCTGATGTTGAATAAATAAGCCTTCCCTGCACAAGCTGGGGATACCCTGCATTCGGCTGGACAGAAAACGGACCTTTCAAATGCTGCGAGAATATCTTCAAAGCCTCTAAAGTCTTTTGAGGACCATTGCCGCAGTTCAGGCCAACAATATCTGCATCTGTAGATTTCAAAAATTCTATAACCCTGTAGATGTCTTCCCCATATATTGTGCTCAGATCTTTGGTAAAAGAAAACTGAATTATATATGGAATTTCATCATTTAGCTCCTTCAAAGCTTCAATTGCGATTTGGACCTCATGTGTTGATGCAGCTGTCTCAAAGATTATTGCATCAACCCCTTCGTCCAAAAGAAAATAAAGCTGTCTTTTGTACACCTCTTTTGCTCGTCTAGCATCTATCTCAAAACCACTGCCAACCGGTTTCCCAAGCGGTCCAACACTGCCTATGACATAAACTTTATCGTCTGCTGTCTCTTTTGCAATCCTGACAGCACTTCTGTTTATCCTCTCAACCTCGTTTTCAAACCCAAAAACCTTGAGCTTGCACTCATTTGCACCAAACGTGTTAGTTTCAATGCTACTTGCGCCTGCCAAAATATAGTCTGTGTGAATTTGCTTTACAAGCTCAGGTCTTGTTACATTTGCCCACTCAAGTGGAAAGTCCAGCGAAAATCCTCTGTTCAAAAGCTCTGTGCCCATTGCACCGTCAAAAATTACGGTAGACTGCTCTTTCAAAAACTCTCTAAAGCTTTTCTTCAACTCGCAACCTCCTCATCTTATTCTTAAATCTGCACTTTGACTGCGCTTTTGCCGTGTATGCTTCCTACTACCCCATACACGCCAAAGTAATACTTTTCAATAACATCTGCATGAGACCTTGTTTCTATATTAAAAATATAAGGTTTTTTTGAAAAATCCTGAGATTCTATTAAAAATTCTTTTAAAACCTCAGGCTCTACATTCTCATCAATATCAACAAAGATTGCATCCTCTTCAAGCCCTGCAAGTTCAAAGACAGCTTCTGCTGAGAAATCATTTGTGAGCTTGAATTCATATACGCTAAATTTTTGAGAAATATCAAGCAAGGAATAAATTGATGTTATAAACCTTTTCTGTGTGCTGCTTTCAAACAAAGCCTCTTTTCCTTTTAAAACCTTTGATATTGCTCTGATATACTCAGGGTTTGTACCACAGCACCCTCCATAGAGCCTGACTCCATTTTCAACAAACTCATCTGCCAAATTTACAAACTCAGGAATACAGCTTTCATACACAGTTTTGCCATCAACCACCTTGGGCAGTCCTGCATTCGGCTTTACTGAAAGCGGAACAAACGAAAAACCTTGCATCTGCTTTATAACCTCTAAAAGCTGCATCGCACCACCAGAGCAGTTAGCACCAACAATGTCACAGCCAATCACACTGAAATAGTACGCTGCAACCTCAGGAGGGGTTCCCATCAAAAGCCTCTTGTTTTGTTCAAACGTAAGAGAAACCAAACACGGTATATCTTTATTCATCTCTTCTTTTGCCTTTTTATATGCAAAAAATGCAGCCTTTGCTTCTTTTATGTCAGACATGGTTTCAATCGAAACAAAATCTGCTCCCGCTTGAATTCCGCTCAGAATCTGTTCATAAAATATTCTTTCTGCCTCATCAAAGCTAAGGTCGCCTGAAGGGGTAAAAAGCCTGCCTGTTGGTCCAACAGAAAGTCCAACATACCCGCTATACTCTTTTGCGACCTCTTTTGCAAGCTTGACCGCACATTTGTTTACATTCTCAACCTCATTTTCAAGTCCATATTTTTTAAGCTTTTCTCTGTTTGCGCCAAAGGTATTTGTCTCAACACAGTCAGACCCGGCTTCAAAGTACTGCCTGTGAATGGATGCAACTACATCCTGTCGTGTTACCGACCACAAATCTGGACATTCATCCTCTTTTAGCCCATTTTGAATAAGCTGGGTACCCATCGCACCATCAAAAATCAAAACTCTTCTGTAAAGCTCATCTTTTAGCAAAGCTAATACCATCCTCTCTTCTTAATTTTAAAAAAAGCTGCTTAAAAAAAATTAAGCAGCCCCTCCAAAATACTTATTCATTGTTATCTTCACCGTTTTCTCTTTCGTTTTCCTTTTTTGTTTCTTGCTGGGTAATTTCATCAGCAACCTGCTCGCTGAAATCTGACTGAATAAGCTTCAAAACAGCTTCTAAAGCTTCTTTCTCATCCTCACCATCTGTAATAATTGTCACTTCATCGCCATAGTCCACCATAAGCGACATCAAACCCATTATACTCTTTGCATTGGCTCTTTTTTCATCTTTTTCTATTAAAATTAGGGACTTGAACTTACTTGCAACCTGGACAAGCAGGGCTGCAGCTCTTGAGGAGATCCCCTGAGAATTTTCAATCTTCATGTGAAGGCTTTGCATATACTCTTCCTCCTTTTCTAAGTTCCTCGGCAATTTTATCTATTTTCCTCAACCTATGATTGACACCAGACTTGCCAAGAGGTTTTTTAAGCATCTTACCTAGCTCTTTCAAAGAAGCTTCTTTATATTTAATCCTAAGGCGTGCTATCTCTTGTAGATTCTGTGGAAGGCTGTCAATTCCAATTGTTCTTTCGATAAACTCAATATTCTCAATATGCCTCATAGAGGCATTTATGGTCTTTTCAAGGTTAGCTGTTTCACAATTGACAAGACGGTTGACATTGTTTCTGAGCTCTTTTACTATGCGGATGTTTTCAAGTTCTAAAAGCGAAGAATGTGCTCCAATTATGTTTAAAAAGTCTACTATCTGTTCACCTTCTTTTAAGTATACTACATAATGAGACTTTCTTTCAACAATTTTTGCCTCAAACTCAAAACTCTTTAAAACCTTCTGCAAAAACTCCGCATCATCCTTTGTTTTCACATCAAACTCCAAATGATACATCTTTTCAGGGTTTGTGATAGAACCGCACGACAAAAAAGTTGCCTGTAAAAAAGCTTTCCTGCAACATTTTTTCTTCACAAGCTCCTCTTTTAGCGAAAAACTGAGGTGATACTCTTTCGCACCTTTCCTGACAAAATGAAGGTCTTTTAAAATTCTCAAGTTGTCATTGCTTGGAGGCAGAAAGATGGTGTAAACATAGTTTTTCTGCAACTTACTATTTTTCTTAATGCTAACCTCACAGTGTTTTGAAAACCCGTTTTTCATGAGAAGGAAAAAAGACCTTGCAGTCTGGGCGTTTTCAAATGAGGTTTTAAACGAAAATGTCCCATCAAGCTCATATATAGAGCCTGCAAACTTTAAAAACGCTGCAGCTGCAGCTTTTACGCAGCAGGAATTTTGAGAAAGCTTTTTGCTCACCTCTGCTTTTGCAGCCGATGAAAAAGACATCTTTGTTTACCCCCAAAACAGAAAGCTTGTTTGCCGCGCTTCAGCTCTTAAACGGTTTACTAAAATTTTTCAATCTCAGATATCCTAACCTGTACTCATGAATAACATCCTTGCCAAAGACTATGTTGCTCAGAAGCCTTGCAAGCTTTGCTGAGTTGTGACGAATAAGCCCGTTAGAAATGCTCAAAAGTCCTTCTTCTACCACTGTATATCCCTTCTCAACTGTTTTCTTGTCACTCCAGACAGGCTGTGCACCATCTTCTCTGTATCTCTCAAGTACATCTGGAGGAATTGGCTGGTTGTTCACAATAACAATGTCAAAAATCTTTCCACCGCAATGTCTTTCTATTGCCTCAATATGGTCACACAGTAGATAGCCGTCTGTCTCACCCGGCTGCGTCATGATGTTTGCAATGTAAATCTTCTTTGCTCTGCTTTTCTTTATACTCTCAACAACCTCCTTAAACACAAGATTTGGCATTATGCTTGTATAAAGGCTCCCAGGTCCAATTATTATCACATCCGCCCTTTCAATCTCATCCAGAACTTCAGAATATGGTTTTGCATCAGATGGAGTTATAAAAACTCTTTTTATAGGTAGTTTAGAACTTTTCACCTCTTCAGGAATTTTTGATTCGCCAACAACTATTCTTCCGTCTTCAAGCTCAGCACAAAGATTAATATTGTCAAGAGTCACAGGCAAAACTTTTCCTCGAACCGCTAAAACCTCGCTCATGAGCTTTACCGCTTTTTCAAAACTCCCTGCAATTCCTGTCATTGCAGCTAAAAACAGATTGCCAAAACTCTGTCCTTTAAGGCTTCCTTCCTTGAACCTGTAATTCAAAAGCTTTTGCATAATCTCTTCTGTGTTTGCCAAAGCCAGGATGCAGTTTCTGATATCACCTGGCGGAAGCATGCCAAGGTCTTCCCTGAGCTTTCCAGACCCACCACCATCGTCTGCAACAGTTACAACTGCTGTGATGTTTGCAGTTAAATTCTTTATACCCCTGAGCATTGTAGAAAGTCCCGTGCCACCACCGATTGCAACAATCCTTGGTCCTTTTTCCAAAAACCCTTTTGAATATATAGCATCAAATATGGTCTTCTGACTTATTCTGTACGGCAGGCTCTTGTTTAAAAGCCTTATAAAACCTTTTATTAAACCCATCAACGAAATTAAAAAAACTCCAATTCCTAAAATAAATAGTCCTATGCGCAAAGAGGTGCGAAGTACCACTGAGACATTAAAAACATCAATGCTTTTTGTTAAAGAAGCAGAGATTAAGATAATACTTACCAACATCAAAACAATCCATCTTTTTATATAAATACCTGGTTTTAGAAAATCAATTATCATTGGCATGTCACCCTTTTATATCTTTCTCTATATCTCTATGAAATATTGAAACTTTATATCCCTGGTTTTCAATAGTCTTTTTAAGCTCTTCAGCAACTGTGACAGACCTGTGCTTGCCACCAGTACAGCCAATTGCAATCACAAGCTGTCCTTTTCCTTCTTCTGCATAGTTTGGTATTAAAAATAAAATCAGGTCAAAAAGTTTTTGCAAGAATTCTTTTGTAACATCCCACCTTAAGACATATTCTTTTACCTCAGGGTCTTTACCTGTTCTGTGCTTGAGAGTATCCACATAAAATGGATTTGGGATGAACCTCACATCAAAAACAAGGTCAGCGTCAAGCGGAAGCCCATATTTGAACCCAAACGACATAATGGTGATTAGCATTGCCTCTTTTGACTTTTGCTGGACAAAAATCTCAAAGAGTTTCTCTTTTAAATCACGTGGCAAAAGTGTGGATGTATCAATCACAAAGTCAGCATACCTTTTTATATCCTCAAGCTTTTCTCTTTCCTTTTGAATGGCTTCTAAAATGCTGCCGTCACCTTCATGACTCAGAGGATGTTTTCGCCTTGTCTCTTTGTACCGCTTTATAAGAACCTCATCATGCGCATCTAAAAAGAGGAGTTTAAAGTTGCGGTCATCTTTTTTCAGCTCCTGAAGAACATCTTTGAAGTCATCAAAAAGCTCGCCACCACGAATGTCTACAACCGCAGCAATCCTTGAAATCTTCTCTTTTGTTGCACTTGCAAGCTCAGCAATCTTGGGTAAAAACTGCGGTGGTAGGTTGTCTATACAAAAAAATCCCATGTCTTCAAACGCCCTTATTGCTAAGCTCTTACCAGCACCAGACATGCCAGTTATTATTACTATCTCCAACAAAATCACCCTTTTTTATCTTCTATTTTGGACATTTTCGGGCACAAAAAGCGGTGTCTCAAACTCGCCTATGAACTGAATCTCAGGTTCAAGCAAAATTCCAAACTTTTCGTATACAGTCTTCTGAGCAAGATAAATGAGCTTTCTTACATCCTCAGCTTTAGCATCTTCTACATTTACGATAAACCCTGCATGTTTTTCTGATATACACGCACCGCCTATCCTATACCCTTTCAATCCCGCATCCTCAATGAGCTTTCCTGCAAAGTTGTTTGGCGGCCTTTTAAATACAGAACCTGCGCTTGGATAAGAAAGAGGCTGTTTTTCTCGCCGTCTTTTTGCAAATTCATTTGCTTTTTGCAAAGGGGGAATATCTTCTTTGTCGGCAAACTTGAGGCAAAATGCAGCCCTTATAAGCACCATTCTTTCTTCTTTTAGCCGGCTGTGCCTGTAAGAAAATCTCATGTCTGACTTAGAAAGCTTCAATCTATTTAAGTTCTCATCCAAAACCTCTGCCCATTCAAAAATATCTTTTATTTCTCCATCGTATGCACCTGCGTTCATATACACAGCACCGCCAACAGTGCCAGGAATTCCCACCGAAAACTCTAAACCTTTTAGGCCTGCTTCGCACGCTTTTCTTGCAACCTGAGAGAGCATAGCTCCACACTCTGCTTCAATTAAATTTCCATCTATTTTGAAAGAATCTATCTTAACTGTAGTGATTATCGCACCGTCAAAGCCTTTGTCAGAGACAAGAACATTTGAGCAGTTTCCAACAACAATGTAGTTTATCGCTTCATCTTTTGCTAAAGTCAATATCTCGATAAGCTGCTTGGTACTTTTGGGAAATACTATATATCTTGCTTTTCCGCCTATCTTGAATGTTGTAAACTCTTTTAGCGGATGGTCTTTTAGAAACTCAATACCTGAATTTTTTAAATACATTTCAAATTCCATTTTTCTATCACCTAAAAAGCTTCTGTTTCAAATTTTATTATATTATATTTAAACAAAAAATTTAATTGTTTTTTACCTCAACTGCCTCAATGCCATCTTCCCATGGTCTGAGAATTTGAGAGAACAAACTCTTTAAAGCTTTTGGACTCCCACTTTCAAAAAGCCACAAATCTTCATGCTCTTTTTTCAGAATAACAGGCATGCGGTTGTGAATATGCTTTATTTCTTCTGCCGGCTCTGTTGTGAGGATGACAAAACTATCTACAAGTATTCCGCCTTCAAGCTCCACCCTTTTGTAAAGCCCTGCCATGTAAAAGATATTGCAATCTTTTGGTTTTATGAAAAACTTTTGTTTTTTGCTGCCATCTTTCTTCCACTCAAAAAAACCCTGGGCAGGAATCAGACACCTGTTTGAAATTATGCTGGAAAACAAAGGCTTTTCCAAGATAGTCTCAGTCCTTGCATTTATTATGACCTCTTTTTTGTTTTGAAGAGGCAATCCCCATCTTAAAATCTCAGCTTCTCTTTGAAAGTCTTTTGGTACAATTGAAGCAGCAAACTCTGTAGGAAATATCTCACCCGACTTTACTTTCTGCAAAATGGGACTTCCTTCATATTTTTGTGAAATCTCATCTAAAATTTTTTTAATCTCCTCAATGTTCTCATCAAGATTTAAAAAGTACCTTCCGCACATAAAATTACCCTCCAAAGACCAGCTTTAGCTCCTCATACATATCCTTTATTGAACCATATATCAAATCTGGCTTCAAAGATGAAGCCTCAACATCTTCCAGCTTTGTCTCACCAGACAGCACCAGAACAGCAACCATACCACTATCCTTTGCCATTTTTATGTCTGTGTAAAGCCTGTCTCCTACCATGGCAATCCTGCTTCTGTCAACCTTTTTAAAATTTGAGATTATATCAACCATTATGGAAGAAGGTTTCCCAACAAATACAGGTTTTTTCTTTGTTGCATTCTCAAGCATGATGCAGATAGACCCGCAATCTGGAATATATCTTCCGCCATCTAAAGGACAAACAAGGTCTGGGTTTGTTGCAAAAAAAGGAACTCCTCTTCTTATAAGCTCACATGCATCTAAAAGTTTCTTGTAGGTAAGCTGAGTGTCAAACCCCACAACAAGATAGTCTATATTGTAATTTGGACTGTCAACAACAAAGATGCCCATCGACTTTAGCTCTCTTTTTAAAGATGTTGTGCCAACAACATATACTCTCGGTGGTTTTTCTTTTTTATGGATTGTTTTAATATAAATTCCCATTGCCTGACCTGAAGTAAATACGTTTTCTTTTGTAATCTCAAAGCCCATGTTCAAAAGCTTTGAATAGTACTCTTCTGAGCTTTTTGATGAATTGTTTGTCAAAAACAGAAAGTCTTTTTGATTTTCTTTCAATAGCTTTATAAACTCTCTTGCACCTTCAAATACTCTTTCACCCAGATATACCGTGCCGTCCAAGTCAAGCAGGAAAAGGTCTATGTTTTTTAGAATACTGCTATTCTTCATTTGCAAGCTTCCCCTTTTCATTTTTTTGATGCTGCCAGAGCTAAAAGCCTTTTTGCAAAATCTTCATAGCACTTTTGAGCATTGAAATTCTCTTCCCATGTCCTTCTTGCAGCAAGACAAAACTTTTTATAGTCTTCTTCGCTCATGGTAGCAAATCTTTCTATAAGGCTTGCAAGGTCAAAGTCTGAAAAGTTTTTGTCAAGCAAAAAGCCGTTTATTCCATTTTTCACAATCTCTTTAGTTCCACCAACATCTGTTGCCACAACAGGTATTCCATACGACATTGCTTCCATGATAGAAACCGGAAGACCCTCTGACTTGCTTGTGTTTACAAACAGATTGAAGTTACTACTTGCATACAGGTTCAAAATGTCTTCATTTTTCATAAAACCTAAAAATATAAATTGAATATTGCTTTTTTTGCCCAGCTTTTCTTGAGCATATGATTTTACCTCTTCAAAAAGCTCCCCATCACCAATGTGGGTCCACGAAATTTTAACGCTTTCAACTTTCTCAAGGCTATCAACAATCCTGTCAATCCTCTTCACAGGGGCAAGCCTTGCGCAGCTGACAATTTTGAAAACTTCTTCTCTTTTCTTATCAATGTTTATGTTGTATTTGTTAAAAGTCCCCAAGTATGAAACTTCTGCTTTGTCTGTTTGATACCTCTTGTTTATATACTCAGCACCCATCTTTGAACAGGCAAAAACTTTATCAATGTTTTCAATAATAAACTTTTTGCATGGCTGAGGATAGCTCTCTTCATACAAATCGCCCCCGTGTGCTCTTGAGACCTTCAGGGCAAAAGGCTGGTTGTAAAGTGCAACAGACAGCGCTAAAAAATGGAACCAGTATGAATAGAGTGTTGTATCCTGAACAGGAATATTGTATTTCTTTATAAGTTTTTTCAAGTTTGCAACTGTGATGTTTGTAATAAAAGTCCATCTGAAAATCATCCATAGATTTAATATCCTGTATGAAAAAGGCTTTGGAGAAAATAAAGCCTTAAGTATTTCTTTTATCATAAGACCTACAAGTTTTGGATTTAAAAGTAGAATCTCTTTTAATCCAAAGCTTATATCAGCCACCTCAACCTTTGGATTTTGAATATACTGTTTTAAATTCTTTAGCTTTTTAGGTAGCACCTTTCCCGGCCAAATAGGCAAGATATAGATTTTATCAAAAAACCTTGAGAGAATATCTATTTCATTTCCCACAAATACATCCCTTTTGGGATGTGGATAGCCTATTGTGAGAAGAATTAAGTTCAATTTCAGCTTTCCCCCTTGATAAAAGTTGTTTTTATTCTTTTTTGAGTTTATCACTCAAAAGTCAAAAACGTCAACACAACATTTTAAACCTTAAAATTAAAGGCACCCTTGACCTTTTGAAAAAGTCCTTTTATAATGAATATATGAACAATTATTCAAATGTTCAATCTTGAAACTGAGGTGAAAAGAACTTGAAAAACCAAGATGGTTCTAAAAAAGTTGATTTATGCAGCTGCAGTGTAATCCACAATGACATTGTTCAAAAAGTAAAAGAAAGTCTTCCAAATGAAGAGACCATGTTTGACCTTTCTGAGTTTTTCAAGGTTTTTTCAGACTCAACGCGCGTGAACTACCACCCACCTATAGAGGT